>Ga0193958_1000561_pt1 | contig 13361 bp, 15 predicted proteins | sample FB_1_MG_FD_140320 | JGI IMG/M metagenome (GOLD analysis project Ga0193958, IMG submission 140320) | Microbial mat bacterial communities from the Broadkill River, Lewes, Delaware, United States - FB_1_MG | ecosystem: Environmental > Aquatic > Freshwater > River > Microbial mats | place: USA...
GCCTTAGGTGAGCGCCAAGTTATGATTGATTGTGATGTAATCCAAGCAGATGGCGGTACACGCACAGCATCTATTACAGGCGCTTATGTTGCGATGTACGATGCCATTCAAAAGCTGATGAAAAAGCGCAACTTAAAGCGCAATCCGATCCATGGGCAGCTTGCGTCGGTATCAGTTGGCATTTATAACGGCGAGCCGGTACTGGACTTAGACTACCCAGAGGATTCTAACGCTGAGACAGATATGAATGTTGTGATGAATTCTGGTGGTCATTTTATCGAAGTACAAGGCACCGCAGAAGGTCATGCCTTTACCCGTACAGAGATGAATGACATGTTAGCACTGGCTGAGAAAGGTATTCAGGAGCTGATGGCAGCACAATCAGCGGTATTAGGTTTAGAGTAAGGATTAATCATGAAAGTGGTACTCGCAAGCGGAAATGCCGGCAAAGTCCGGGAGTTTATGCAATTGCTGTCTGGCGTGGGTATGGATGTACACCCGCAGTCAGAATTTAATGTCTCAGATGCCGATGAGACGGGCTTAAGCTTTGTTGAGAATGCAATTCTCAAAGCACGCCATGCTGCGAGTATCACTGGATTACCCGCCATTGCCGATGACTCGGGCATTGAAGTGGATGCCCTGCAAGGACAGCCGGGTATTTATTCGGCTCGCTATGCTGGTGTGGGAGCAGGTGCAGCAGCCTGCAATGAAAAGCTATTGACCGCACTTAAAGATATTCCTGATGCAGAGCGCACCGCCCGTTTTCGTTGCTGCATTGTGATGATGCGCCATGCCAATGACCCATCCCCCATTATTGCTGAAGGCGCTTGGGAAGGTCGTATTCTCAATGAGCTAACCGGTAGCGAAGGGTTTGGCTACGACCCACTTTTCTTTGTCCCTACTCACAATATGAGTGCAGCGCAAATGGAGGCTTCAGAGAAAAACCGTATTAGCCACCGTGGTCAAGCATTACAGGCTTTATTGGAACGCTTATCATGAAACGATCTCCTTTAAATAGCCTGTGGTTAGGCCTTCGCTCAATCATATTTATGGCGGGCTTTTTTCTTGTCACTGGCATTATGGGACTCACCGCTCCTTTATTAGGACTGGTTGCACCCCAGCGCCTGACCTATGCCTACTTGCAGCAATGGGGCAATATCAATATGTTCTGGCTGCGCATCACCTGTGGTGTAAAAAGTCAGGTACAAGGTAGAGAAAACCTAGAAGCTCAGTCACCGTGCATTGTTTTGGCCAATCACCAATCGACTTGGGAGACCATGTATTTGTTAGCCAAGATGCCCCCAATGTCTTGGGTAATTAAGCAAGAACTATTAAACATTCCCCTATTTGGTTGGGGTATGCAACAGACACGCCCAATCGCTATTGACCGCAAAGCCGGTAGTTCTGCGATGGAGCAAATCCAAAGTAACGGTAAAACGCGCTTGGATGAAGGCAACTGGGTGTGCATTTTTCCAGAAGGCACACGCGTCAGTCCGGATAAAAAAGTGCGCTTTAAGGTAGGTGGTGCTAAATTAGCAGTGCATGCCGGTTATCCGGTCTGTCCAGTCGCCCACAATGCAGGTGAATGCTGGCCACGTAATGGCCTGATTAAAACACCCGGTACCATTACAGTCAGTATTGGGCCACGTATTGAGGTTGCTGGAAAAACAGCCGAGCAAGTGATTAAAGAGGTGGAAGCATGGATTACCGAAGAGCGTAGTAAGCTCCCACCAGTTCGCTAGGGCATACAACAGACAATAACAACAGCGCACAAGGACACACTTATGAAACCAGAAGATATTCGTTGTCAGAACGACCTACAGCTTTATCAAACACTCCTCAAACACCGCGATGTAATCAAAGTGAATGAGATGATTGCCCGTCAGGAGGAAAAAGGTCCTACCGGTCTGCGTCGTCACCTCTTAGCGACCTCTGTTAGCCTGAGCAAGAAAATGGCACCGAGTGTTCATAAGATGGCTGATGAGTGTATTGAAACGCTGCAAATGGATATTCCACTGGAATTATATGTTTTTCCTAGCCCACAGTTTAACGCCATGTGCTTTAAACCAGAGGAAGGTCGTTTGCATGTGATGTTCTCCTCCAGTTTGCTGGAAGGCTTTAAAGATGATGAGCTAAAGTTTGTGATTGGGCATGAGCTAGGTCACCATGTATATCAGCATCATGACATTCCCATTGGCTATTTGTTAAAAGGTCAGCAACCTGCTAGCCCACGCCTAGCCTTAGAACTATTTGCATGGTCTCGCTATGCTGAAATTTCAGCGGACCGTGCCGGTGCACATTGTGCGCAAAACCTTGATGCGGTAGCGCGGGCTTTATTTAAACTAGCCTCAGGTCTAACTAGTGACTTTGTACAATTTGACTTGCAGGACTTCCTCAAGCAAGTCAGTGAGATGCAGTTGGTCGACAGTGCTCCCGGACAAGGTGCTCCTAAACAAGATTGGTTCTCTACCCACCCCTTTAGCCCAATGCGAGTGAAAGCACTGGAGTTATTTGACCAATCTGTGATGGGCAATGGCACAACGAGCAAAGAGGACCTCGAAGTGGCAGTACAAGGCATTATGAGCTTGATGGAGCCTAGCTACTTAGAAGGCAAAACGAAAACGGCTATTTATATGCGCCGTTTACTGTTTGCAGCCAGCATTTGTGTGGCCAATGCCAGTGATGGGATCTCGGCTGAAGAAATTAAAACCTTTGAAGAATTCTTTGGTGAAGGTGAGTTCAATAAGAACCTTAATGTTGAACAGTTAGCAACTAGCTTAGAAGAACGTATTGAGGCTGCCAAAACACTCGCCTCTATTCCACAACGCATGCAGGTCATGCGTGACCTTTGTACCATGTCACGCGCCAGTGGCCATACCACAGAAGCGGAACGTAATGTCATGAATGATATTGCGGATAAGCTTGAAGTACCCCGCAGTTTTATCTGTCAGTCGCTCGCACAAAGTGCCGAGCTAGATTAAGCGATTAAGATTATGAAAGCAGTCATTGAGCCAGCACAGGCTCCCAGTACCCCCCCATCTTTTGACACAACATCCAGTGCCTTTATGAAGTTACAAAAAAGGCTGCGTAAAGCCAGTGGTGAGGCCGTTGTCGACTTTAGTATGATTGAGGAAGGTGACCGAATTATGGTCTGCCTCTCAGGCGGTGCTGATAGCTATACCATGCTGGACATTTTGCTGTACTTGCAAAAAGTTGCACCGATTCAATTTTCACTGGTTGCAGTGAATTTGGATCAAAAGCAACCGGGCTTCCCTGAGCAGGTTTTACCTGAGTATTTAGATACACTTGGTGTTGAATACAAGATTTTAGAAGAAGATACGTACAGTATCGTAATGGATAAAGTCCCTGAAGGTAAAACGACCTGCTCATTGTGCTCACGTTTGCGTCGAGGCATTTTGTATAAGGCTGCACAAGAGCTGGGCGCAACTAAAATTGCGCTCGGCCATCATCGTGAAGATATTTTAGAAACATTGCTACTAAATATGTTTTATGCCGGTAGCTTAAAAACCATGCCGCCCAAACTGGTGTCAGATGATGGGAAGAATATTGTGATTCGCCCACTGGCCTATTGTAAAGAGGCAGATATCAAAGCCTATTCTGAAGTCATGGAATTCCCCATTATTCCTTGTAACTTATGTGGCTCACAACCCAACCTGCAACGCCAAGCCATGAAAGCACTATTAGCAGAGTGGGATCGTGATTACCCCGGACGCCTTGCTAGCATGATGACGGCATTAGCCAATACCAGTCCCTCGCACTTACTGGATCGTACACGCTATGACTTCTCTGCGATTCGCACACAAGATACTCCTGTGACGGATGGTGACACCTTGTTTGATCAAGAAATCCCCACCACAGCGCTGGGAGCGGCTCAATCGGTGATACCCATTAGCGTTAAATGAGCTATTATTAAGGGCTATCTTCCCAACGAAGAGCATTAGCTTATGTCAGACCTTTATCCGGCTATTCTTGATAACCACCACTTTATGCTCGATGTGGATGACCTCCACAGTCTCTATGTTGAGGAAAGTGGCACGTCGGAGGGAGTCCCTGTTGTTTATCTTCATGGCGGCCCTGGTACTGGCAGCTCAGCAGAGCATCGTCGCTTGTTTGATCCAGAGCAATATCGCATTGTGCTCTTTGATCAGCGAGGTGCTGGGCGCTCAACTCCCCATGCTGAAGTACGACAAAATACACTCCAAGACTTAATCGCAGATATGGAAAAAGTGCGTGAAGCACTCAATATCAAACGCTGGGTAGTGAGTGGTGGCTCTTGGGGATCGACCTTAGCCCTCGCCTATGCACAAGCCCACCCTGAGCGAGTGTTGGGCTTAATTGTACGGGGTATCTTTCTGGGGACACCGGCTGAAATTAGCTGGTTTTATCAACACGGTGCAAGCCAGTTTTTCCCCGACTACTGGGCTGATTATATCGCGCCTATCCCCTATGCAGAGCGTGATGACATGCTAGGCGCCTATCACAAGCGATTACATGGCAATAATGAAATTGCGCGCATGGGAGCCGCTAAGGCATGGTCAAATTGGGAAGGGCGTACCCTTAGTCTAGCCCCTAGTCATAACATAATTGAGCATTTCTCTGACCCACATACGGCATTAAGCGTTGCCTGCCTTGAGTCCCATTACTTTGTTAATCGCTGCTTTTTAGAAGAGAACCAACTCTTAAACAATGCCTCACGCATCCAAGATATTCCCGGCTATATTATTAATGGCCGCTATGACATGGTTTGTCAGCTGAAAAATGCTTATGACTTACATGATGCGTGGCCACTTGCTGATTTATATGTAGTACAAGAAGCAGGACATGCAGCAAGTGAACCGGGTATTATCTGTGCACTTATTAAAGCAAGCAACGAGATGTTAAGGAAATTATCATGATTGGCTTGATTCAACGCGTACAAGCTGCACAAGTTGAAACCGATGGACAACTGATTGGAAAGATTAATCAGGGCATAGTATTACTACTCGGGGTACAACAAGGCGACACTGAGGCACATGCTGATAAATTACTGCACAAGGTGGTAAACTATCGCATCTTTGAAGATGATGATGGAAAAATGAATCAGTCATTACTGGATGTGCAAGGTGAGCTAATGATTGTGTCGCAGTTCACACTAGCCGCCAATACTCGCAAGGGTTTACGCCCTAGTTTTACCTCTGCCGCTGACCCTGAAACTGGCCGCACTCTGTATAACTACTTTGTGCAGCAAGCTGCAACACCACTTGCCCACCCTATTCAAACAGGTGAATTTGGAGCTGACATGCAAGTTAGCCTAATCAATGATGGCCCAGTCACATTCTGGCTAGAAGTGTACTAACCTCTCACTCAGACAACTTTGCTCAACACTACGGTGTGATGGGATCATGCCACCACACCAATGGAGACTTATAACAAGGAGTTAAGGGCGAGCATAGATATACCCTTGTTCTAGTCACTCTAAAGTAGGTGCCACACCCGCTATCGCTCTTCAACACCTTGAATGAGAATAGTGCTTGATTAGCGCTGATCCCTTATCAGCCTTTATACATTTATAGCCCCCTAAAAGGTTATAGATTCAGCAAGCCATGTATATTCCTAAAATAATATTGCGCAATACTGTAAAATATGAAAACAATGGTGAGTGATTGGAAATAATCACACAGCATAACCCCTTACTCATTAAGCATAGGCCAATACATGAATACACTTTCTGGCACCTTGCTGTTCTTACTGGCACTACTGATGTCAGGCAGCACGTATGCAGATAGCACCGCCGCTACGAGCACCACACCGACAGATACCAGTTCACTCAGCAGTGATGCGATGACTGATGAAACGCCCAAACACGCTACAAAAGAACCTGATACCATCCCACTAAAAAAGCACACCGCTAGTACTGAGCCAACGGCAACAGATAGTGAAGCAGAAGCCCCAGCGGTGGACCCAAGCAATAATAAACACTCCACAGTCAGCGACACAAAGACTGCGGATAATTCAGAAAAAACAAAAGCAGTTAACTACGATGAAGAAGAGCAGCCCGATGAGGATAGCTGCGACTAGTTAAATCACATTGGGTAGTATACCCATAATAATCATGACAATGTCTGGAGGACATCGATGAGACTCATACAATCACTCACAGCAATCACACTTACATTAGGTCTTGGTTTTGGCACTGCAGTTGCTGATGGCCATGGCGGAAAGCCGGTAGGCATTACCCCTGAGCTAATGAGTGTCACAGTCAAACACAATGGCAAAGATGTAGAGATTAAGCGAAACCAAGATAACAGCGCGGTTGTTATTCCTGCTTTTGCCAAAACATCCCGCCCCTGTCCGCCTTTTTGTATTCAACCAATGACAGTAGCACCCGGTGTTGAAACCATTGGTGAGGCTGAGGTAATCGACTATATCGCCAAAATGAACGATGGCGATAGCTCTATCTTTGTGGGTGATTCACGCACACCGGATTGGGTGGCTAAAGGCACAATCCCAGGGGCAGTCAATGTCTCTTGGACAAGCTTAGTACCTGCTAAAGGTGCTACCACAGAAGGCATTATCAAGGTGATGTCAGATCATTTTGGCGTGAAGCTTGCCGATGATACTGATGCGATGGATGTCGATGAGGCTATCACTGATGGTGACACCTCTAAGGTCTTCGATTACTCAAATGCAAAAACATTAGTGCTATTTTGTAATGGCATGTGGTGTGGTCAATCCCCAGCCAGCATTAGAACCTTGATCAAGTACGGCTACCCTGCTGAGAAAATTAAATATTTCCGTGGTGGTATGCAAACATGGGAGATCTTAGGCTTATCAACAGCTAAGCCTTAACTAAGCTCGGTATTTATTTAGCTCATAAAAAAGCCCCGTCAGTGGTATCTGCGGGGCTTTTTTCATTATGGACAACTGCACTAGAGCAAACGCGGAAAAACTCCATTCACAATAATCAGTAATACATAAAGTCCAATCATGACAACCATGGGGGATAAATCTAGCATCCCCACAGGCGGTAAACGCTGGCGAACCGGCTGTAGCAGTGGCGCAGTCAAACTATTGATCAGTGGCACCACAGGATTGCCATGTGAGCTACCAATCCAACTAATAACCGCCATCAAAAGCAGTGCAATAATATACATCCAGATGATTGAGCGAACGAGCTCACCCACCGCTAAGAATAAGAGCGGCACCAAGCCTACACTTACGCCCACCAAGCTCACCAATAAAACAGCCTTGATCAGATTAAGCACTAGCGCAACCACCACCGCTGAGGTATCCAGCTTTCCTATTGCGGGAATAAAGCGTCGTACTGGCACCAGTACAGGGTTCGTGATCTTAACCAAAAATTGTGACAGCGGATTGTAAAAATCAGCCCGCGCATAGCCTAATAAAAAGCGCAATACAATGGCCGAGATATACAGTGACAACAAGGTTTCAACGAGAAACATACCCACTTGCTGAGTAACTGACATAGTAAATTATCCTTATGATTTTTCGATTGCGGTCTTACTACCACTGAGCATCACAGAGCGCTGTGCTGCTGCTTTTAATGCCGTATCAAACGTTGCTTCTAAGCCCGCCCCTTGCAATTGTGCAATAGCCGCCTCAGTCGTGCCTCCTTTTGAAGTCACTTTATGACGTAGCTCGGCCGCAGAGTCGGTACTTTCAAGGGCTAGTTTAGCCGCACCAAAAGCAGTTTGCAGCACTAATAAGCGAGCCTCTTCTTCTGATAAACCAAACCCTTCTGCTGAGAGTTGCATCGCCTCCATCACCAAGAAGAAATAAGCAGGCCCAGAGCCAGAAATTGCAGTCACCGCATGCAGTTTATCTTCATCACCAAACCACAACACCATACCTACCGCACGCATAATACTCTCTGCTAAGCTGCGCTGCTGCTCACTGACCCGAGAATTTGCATACAAACCTGTCATGCCTGATTGCACTAATGCCGGTGTATTTGGCATACAACGCACAATGGGTAATAGGCCACCTAGCCAGCGATTGAGATTATCTTCACTCACTCCGGCAGCAATAGAAATGATCAGTGGCTTACGCGTTTGAACCGCCGGCGCCAAGGCTTCACAAACCTGTTGCATGATCTGTGGCTTAACGGCCAGTACCACTATATCGGCTTGACTGATGGCCTGTACATTATCCGTGCTAGTTGCACAGCTTGGCCACTTGCCTCGAATAATATCAAGCTGCTCTTCGCTAGGGTCTGTCACCGCCATTGTGACCGCTGCATTATCATCCACCAAACCTGCAATCAGGCTACGTGCCATATTGCCGGCACCAATAAAGGTAATGTGTGTGTTATTTTCTGTTGTCATACCGTCCTTATACCCGTTTACTCTGTTCTTAGCTGATAGTCATCCATTCAAATTAAACTGGCACACTCCATTTATGTAGGGCGTGTGCCAAAGATGGCTGTTCCAATTCTGACGATTGTTGCCCCCTCAGCAATAGCAGCCGCCATATCGCCACTCATCCCCATCGATAGTGTATCTAGGCCATATCCTTTTGCATTGAGCGCAGCTTGTGCCTGTGCCAGTTGTTGAAAGTTGTCGCGCTGTACTGCCCTATCACTGCTTGCCTCAGGAATGGCCATGAGCCCACGCAGCTTTAATTTAGGTAAACTTGCAACAGACTCTGCCAACTCAAACAACTCCTCTACACTCACACCTGACTTACTGGCTTCATTATTCAAATTGACCTGCAAGCAGATACTCAAATCAGGCATGGCCTCTGGGCGTTGTTCACTTAAGCGCCGTGCAATTTTCAAACGATCAACCGTATGTACCCAGCTTGCGATTGTGGCAACATCCTTAGTTTTATTAGACTGCAATGGCCCAATAAAATGCCACTCCAATGGCAAATCCGCCAGTTGTTGTGACTTCTCCAACATCTCCTGCACATAGTTTTCACCAAATGCATGCTGCCCAAACTCATAGGCTTCACGAATTGCACTAGCAGGATGACGCTTACTGACAGCAAGCAAATGCACACTGTTTGGATCACGCTGAAAACGTTGACAATCCTTAGCGATTTCCGTGCCAATTGTCTGAAGGTTATGATGAATTTTAAGCATCTGTGATAGGGTCAGTTTTGTATTTTCAATAATAATAAAAAGTTCATCATGGATATTACACAACTGCTGGCATTTTCGGTAAAGAATAACGCCTCTGATTTGCACATTTCAGCCGGTCAGCCACCGATCATTCGTGTTGATGGTGATATGCGTCGTGTGAACCTGCCTTCACTAGAGCATAAAGACGTTCATAGCATGGTGTATGACATCATGAATGATAAACAACGTAAAGATTTTGAAGAAAGCTGGGAAACTGACTTCTCTTTTGAGATCCCCGGTGTTGCCCGCTTTCGTGTTAATGCATTTAACCAAAACCGTGGTGCAGCTGCCGTTTTCAGAACCATTCCCAGCAAAATTCTCAGCTTGGAAGATCTCAATGCACCCGCTATTTTCAGAAAAATCACGGATAACCCACGTGGTCTTGTCTTAGTCACCGGCCCAACCGGTTCAGGTAAGTCTACCACACTGGCAGCCATGCTGGATTATAAGAATAAAACCGAATACGGGCATATTCTGACTCTTGAAGATCCTATTGAATTTGTACACGAAAGCAAAAAATGCCTAATTAATCAACGTGAAGTTCACCGTGATACCAAAAGCTTTGAAGCTTCCTTACGTTCTGCCTTACGTGAAGATCCGGATACCATTTTAGTCGGCGAGCTACGTGACTTGGAAACCATTCGCCTTGCTCTCACCGCCGCAGAAACCGGTCACTTAGTTTTTGGTACCTTGCACACAACCAGTGCTCCCAAAACGATCGACCGGATTGTAGATGTCTTCCCTGCTGCTGAAAAAGACATGGTACGCTCGATGATTTCAGAGTCGCTGCAAGCCATTATTTCTCAGACCCTACTGAAAAAAAGCGGGGGTGGCCGTGTTGCTGCGCATGAAATTTTAATTGGCACCCGAGCCATTCGTGCCATGATTCGTGAAAATAAAATTGCCCAGATGAAGTCCACTCTACAAACCAGCTCTGGCGAGGGTATGCAAACGCTAGATCAAGCATTACAAAAACTGATGTCGCAAGGCTTAATCTCACGAGAAATGGCATTGGCAAAAGCTGATAGCGCAGCTGCGATCTCTTAACAATAAAAATAACCTTTCCATCAGGACATCACTATGGATAAAGAAAGTGCAATGGCTTACGTGCACAACCTGCTGCGTAATGTACTTAAGCAAAAAGGCTCTGATTTATTTGTCACCGCAGGCGCACCTCCCAGCGTAAAGATCAACGGCGCTATGACACCCTTATCCAATCAGAACTTAAGCGAAGACCAAGCAAGAATGCTGGTTCGCTCAATTATGAATGATAAACAGATGCGTAACTTTGAAGAGCACTTGGAAGGTAACTTCTCGATTAGCTTGCCCGGCTCTGACCGCTTTCGTGTAAATGCATTTACCCAGCGTGGTTGTTCTGGGATGGTATTACGCCATATACCCGGTGATATTCCCAATCTCAAACAACTTCATATGCCACCAGTGTTAAGTGACCTTACTATGACCACGCGTGGATTAATTATTATGGTAGGCGCAACCGGCTCAGGTAAATCCACCACACTAGCCTCCATGGTCGATTTACGTAATGAGTCAACCCATGGGCATATTATTACTATTGAAGACCCGATTGAATTTACGCATCAGCATAAAAACTGCCTTGTGACACAACGTGAGGTGGGGCTGGATACCAGCAATTATGAAGTGGCGATGAAAAACACCTTACGACAAGCCCCTGATGTCATTTTATTGGGCGAGATTCGTGATCGTGAGTCCATGGAATATGCTGTAGCTTATGCAGAAACAGGCCACCTTTGCCTGACCACATTGCATGCAAATAATACCAACCAAGCCATTGACCGTATTATTAACTTTTTCCCAGAAGAGCGCCGGGAACAGCTATTGATGGATTTATCCCTCAATCTAAAAGCGGTGATTTCACAGCGTCTGACACGCAAGCGAGATGGCAAAGGACGTTTTCCCGCGGTTGAAGTATTGATTAATACGCCGATGATGGCTGACTTAATTCAAAAAGCGGACATCTCAGGCATGAAAGAGTTGATGATGAAATCCAACCAGCTCGGCATGTGTACCTTTGACCAAGCTTTATTCCACTTAATTGATGCCGGCATGATTACAGTACAAGAAGGAATGCGACACGCCGACTCCGTTAATGATCTGCGCCTACAACTTAAACTTAAGAGCCGTAAATCCAAAAGCAGTGACTTCTTTAAGGGCACTGATAACTTATCGATTGAAGATATTTATGATGAGGCCGCAGAATGAGCGAATCTCCCCTACAAGTCACGGCCTTTTTAGCCGCTATGGTCAAACATGAAGCCTCTGATCTTTACTTAACCACCGGTGCTAGAGCATCCATTAAAGTCATGGGAGGCTTTAAGCACCTCACCAAAGAAACACTCAAGCCCGGTATGGTCGCAGCACTTACCAAAGGGATGCTCAATGACCATGAGTGGGAAACTTTTCGCAAGACCAAAGAAATCAATAAGGGAATGGCCATTCATGATGTGGGGCGTTTTCGTATGAATGCCTATCACCAACGGGGTGAGGTCTCGATGGTCATCCGTCATGTACGCTCTGAAATCATGACCCCTGAACAGCTTGGGCTGCCCAAAGTACTCAAAGAGCTAGTCATGAAAAAAGATGGCCTTGTGCTATTTGTCGGATCAACAGGCGCTGGTAAATCAACCTCCATGGCCTCTTTAATCCAGTACCGCAATGAGCGCCATGCCGGACATATCCTAACCATCGAAGACCCGATTGAATTTGTGTTTACCCATGACAAGTCCATTATTGGGCAACGTGAAGTGGGCTTTGATACCTTATCTTATAAAAATGCCATGCGCGAAGCCATGCGTGAAGCACCGGATGTAGTCATGGTGGGTGAGGTACGTGATACCGAAACTGTGGACTCAGCCATGGGCTTTGCAGATACAGGGCATTTGGTCATTACCACCTTACATGCAACCAATACCACACAGGCTTTAGATCGGCTGTTGTACCTATTCCCCGCGGATCAAAAGCAGCGAATTTTGATGGATTTATCCTTAAATTTACGTGGCATTGTGGCACAGCGCTTAATTCCAGATGTACACGGCAGACGGGTACTTGCCAGTGAAGTACTGGTTAACACACCTTTTATCAGTGAAGTAATTCGCAAAGGCAATACCCACGAACTCAGTCAGTTACAGGAAAAGGGCGCCGCTGATGGCATGCACACTTTTGATCAATCATTAGTCAAATTATGTTTATCGGGGCGCATCTCTAAAGAGGCAGCACTAGAGCATGCAACGTCTAAAAACAATCTAGAATGGCGATTGAATTTTGAGCAAAAATCTAGCGATGACTCCGCACATGCGGTAGCCTCCTACGAATCCAGCAATGAGCTACCAGAGTTAGAACATTAATTACTATAAAATACTTGGGGAATGAGTCATGAATAAGAAACTAGTGTTAGCCGCAGTTACCTGTACTCTATTGTTAACTGGCTGTAGCGGCCAACAAGTTGCAGATGGTGCAATCGGTGTGGCCAAATTGCCATTAAAAGTCGTTGGCGTTGCTGCAACAGCCGCTGCTACAACAGCCGGCACCATCGCAGGAACCGCAGCTGGTGGCCCTGTTGGTGGAGCGATTGGAGGCGCGGTAAGTGGTGCGGTTGTTGGTGCAGTTGTTAATTAATGGTAATACCTGCAAAAAGGACTATCAATTTCAGGGGTAAAGTCTGGTATAGTTAGCACCATAACGTACCGGATGTCACTATGTACCGCGACGATAATTATTATAAGTCACCTATGTTAATGCAGCATTCCCATACATTTTATCAGGGCGGGGCTGCATGACAACAGAGCACTCCAAACACCCTAAAACACTGTACCAACAGGCCGAAGCCTCGCGAAAGTCAGAACAAACTGCAGAAGCACGTCAATATTACCAACAAGCAATTAACCTGAGTCATCAGCGTACCCAAGCTCGGGGCGAGGCGATGGCTCAGCGTCTACAACATGCCCAAAAAACATTGCGTGGACGCTTTTCATTGTTCTTTTTAATTCCGTTATTTCTTGCTGGCATTGCCTTTGCCGTATTTCGTGCCATTGAGCATGACTTTGCGGACAAGCAAGCGGAAACCGACCCGAAGTCGTTTCAGTTTGTAGAATGGCTCGCTGCTCGGCAAACGCAGCAAGTGCTGAGTAATATCATCGCAGCTAACCCACAACTGAGTTTTGATTTTAGCCGCTCTACCTCA
>Ga0193958_1000563_pt1 | contig 13339 bp, 13 predicted proteins | sample FB_1_MG_FD_140320 | JGI IMG/M metagenome (GOLD analysis project Ga0193958, IMG submission 140320) | Microbial mat bacterial communities from the Broadkill River, Lewes, Delaware, United States - FB_1_MG | ecosystem: Environmental > Aquatic > Freshwater > River > Microbial mats | place: USA...
GAAAAATGTTCTTTGTCACACTTTAAATGGTTCAAGTTTAGCAGTTGGACGAACATTAGTAGCCGTAATGGAAAACTACCAAAATGAGGATGGAACTATTACTATTCCTGATGTACTTAAAAAATATATGTAAATAATTAGCTTTTAAAAGCTAATTATTTTGTTAGTGCGGAATCTTTCTCTTTAATAATGTTCAAAAAATTATTAATTACTTTATGACTAATATCACACCTATTTACATTTTTTATTAAAATATTTGTATTAAATCCTAATCTTTTTAAATTATCTTCTTGATTCAGAATATATTCTTTCATTATATGTTTGTCAAATTCTGGATGAAACTGTACACCCCATGTATACCTACTAAATCTTACTGCTTGATGTCTATCTTTATAGTTTGAAGCTAAAATAATACTATTACGTGGTAATTTAACTGCACTTTGGTAGTGTGATTCAAAGGCATGGAAATGTTTTGGAAAATTTTTAAATAACATATCATCATTAAGATTCTTTCTTAACTTTATTCTTACTCGACCAATCTCTTTGCCTTTTTTGTTATAATTACTTTTCCCTCCTAAAGCTTTTGATATTAATTGGTGACCATAACATATCCCAAGCAATGGTATGTTCTTAGCATTAATTTTTCTAATATATTTTTCTAGAGATCCACTCCATTTCTCTTCATCCGTGACCATGGAATGAGATCCTGTAATAATAAAACCATCTGAACTACCTAAAATAGGTAATTTTTTATCTTCTATTAGATCAATTATTTTTATTTTTGCATTATTTCTACCTAAAAAACAAATAACCCAATCATCGAAATCACCAAATTTATCTTTTGTAGTTGGAAAAGTTTTTCCAGTTTTTATTATATATAGAGTTTTCATCGTTTTTCCTAATTAAATTTATAATTAATTATAGAACAAATACAGACAATATATTTTAAATTTATGTATATAATTTATACATAAATTATATACTTTGTTTAGATAAGTAAATTGTAAACATTAAGCTAGTATTATGTTAGAGATTGCAATAATTTAATTTTGTTTTACAACTGAATATTTATGCTTTTAATTCAAACAATAATGGAGTAATAAATCAAAAAAATACTAAAAATATTATTTATCCTTCTTTTATTTCTTACAAAAAAGATATTTGTACGAGAAAATAGAATACCAAATAAAACTATGGATAATTTAGCTAATAAACTTCATTCTTTATTTATATTTACATCTTTTCCCATACTTTATCTATCATTATTTCATATAGAAATTAATACATATTCATTAAATAATATATTATACTTAACACTCTTTTTACAGTTTGTAATTACAATAAGATATTTTAATCCTGAAATGCTGAAAGAAAAAAAATTACAAGTAAAGTTAATCAAAAATGTTAAAAAAATATTACTTATAATATTTATAATTAATTGGATATCTTTTTCTTTTATGTTTGCATTCTCTTTTCTTATACTGTTTTTAATGAATTATGCATTTTATGTTTTTATAATAAATCAAATAAACAAACAAAAAGAACAAGCTGCATTTAAACAGCAATTTGGAGAGGGTAATTATTCTAAAAAAGATATTATAAAAAAGCATATTTTTAATCTCTTTGAATCTGATTTAGATAAAGAAACAATAACACGTAGTGATATAAAAAAACAATATAGAATTATGGCAAAGAGATATCATCCTGACGTTTATAAAGGAGAGGAACAAGATAAATTTACCTCAATTAATCTTTCTTATAATTTTCTATTAGATTTGATAAAGTAAGGATATTAAAGGAATGAACTCCTTTAATATTTAGTAAGTTAGTCTTTTTTTTCTAAGATTTCTATTTTTTCTATAATATCCAGTTGTCTAATACTATCAAGAACATCAAAACTTGCTCCATCTGCAACTTCTATTCCACCAAAAACCGTATGACCACCATCTAGATGAGGACAAGGAACAAAACAAATAAAGAACTGACTTCCACCTGTATTTGGTCCCGCATGTGCCATTGATAAAGTACCTTTTTTATGTACTTGACCATCTGCTTTAGTTTCACAAGCTATATTCCAATCAGGACCACTCATTCCAGAACCATCTGGACAACCACCTTGTGCCATAAAACCTTCAATTACTCTATGAAAGTTAAGACCATCATAAAATCCATCATTTGCTAAACTTGCAAAATTTGCAACTGTATTTGGTGTATTTTCTGGTGTTAACTTTACCCATATAACACCTTTAGATGTTGTAAACTTTGCGTACTGTAATTTTGCTAACTCACCTTCTGATAAGTTGTATTCTTTTAATTCTTTTCCGAACATTATATTTCCTTTTTTATTTAAATTTATTTTTCTAATTTATGATGTGACACTATATCAACTACTTTTGAAGCATAACCCCATTCATTATCATACCATATTACTAATTTTATCATCTTATTTTTTTTCACATCAATAAATCGATGATCTATAATACTTGTATACTCTTCCCCTTGAAAATCACTTGATACTAAAGGACAAGTATTATTCAGTACTATACTATATTTTTGATTTAGTTCATATTCATTTAATAATGTAATCAAACTATCTTTTTCACATTTCTTTTCAACAGTTAGTGTTACATTAATAGCCCCTACAGTTGCAGTTGGAACTCGGATAGAACTAGATGAGATTATATCATGGTTAATTGCCGGCATTATATATGAACACGCATCTATAGTTGTAGTTTTACTTGGTATCATATTTTGAGTCGAACTTCGTCCAAACTCAAAATTACATTCAACATCTCTATTCTTACTTCCTATACAAGCACTATCAAGTGTTTTTTGATGATTTAGTAACGGATGGATAGTTGTGATATCACCATATTCAATTTTATAATTATCATCAATAAGTTTTAAAATGGGTAATAGTGCTGTTGCATTACATGAACTAGTAGAAATAATTTTATCACTACTGTAATCTATTTTATTTTCATTAACGCCTAGTATAACATTTATATCTGCTTTTGAATTTGGATGAGTTAAATATATTGGTAACTTCTTGTTATTTCTAATGTATTCTAAATCTAGTATACTACCACTTGCATCAATAATAATATCAATATTGTTTGAATCCAAATCAATATCAAAAATATTTTTACTATTATAGATTTTTATAGAATTTTTTTTATTTTGAATTGTATTTCCATTGACAGTATACTTATCTTTTAGCTTTCCATAGGTGGAATCATAATTTATAGAGTAAGCTATATTTTTAATATTTGTATTTAATTCATTTATAGCAACTATTTTAAATGCATTTTTAGATTCAGCAATTCGAAGAATTGCCTTACCTATTCTACCTACACCGTTTAAAAGTACTCTCATTAAATATTAAATCTATTATTCAATTATTAGTGCCTTAACACCTGGTAGGACTTTACCTTCTATTAATTCTAAAGAAGCTCCACCACCAGTTGAGATAAATGTCATCTCATCTTCATCGCCAGTTCTTCTTACTAAATCAGCAGTATCTCCACCACCTACAACTGTAGTAGCATATGATGATGCTACTGCATGAGAAAGTTTTGTACTTCCTTTTGCAAACTTATCCATCTCATAAACACCCATTGGACCATTCCATAAAATAGTATGAGCATCTTCAAGTGCTTGAGAAAATAAAGTAGCAGATGCTGGCCCAATATCAAGTCCCATCCATCCATTAGGAATCTCTTGAACTGTAACAGCTTTTGCAAATGATTCACTATCAAACGCCTCTGCTGCAATAACATCAACTGGTAAATAAAATTTTACACCAAGTTTTTTTGCTTCTTCCATTATACTTATTGCTTCAGGGATCAATTCATCTTCTACTAAAGAATTACCTATTTCATGACCTAAAGCTTTAAGGAATGTAAATGCCATTCCCCCACCAATAATGATTTTATCAACCTTTGGTACAAGATTATGTAAGGCTTCCAGTTTACCCGATACCTTTGATCCACCAACAATAGATACAAATGGCCTTTTTGGTTCTTCTATAATATGATAAAAGAATTTAATCTCTTTAGCAAGTAAAAAACCAGCCGCCTTACTTTCCTGGTCAAAATGTTGTGCAATTCCTTCAACAGAAGCATGAGCTCTGTGAGAAACTCCAAATGCATCATTAATAAAAACATCTGCCATATCAGCTAAAGTTTTTGATAAAACCGGATCATTTTTTGTTTCACCTGGCTCAAATCTCATATTTTCTAAAAGTAAAATTTCTCCACTTTTTAAGTCGTTTGCAATTGCTATTGTTTCATCACATACTACATTTGGAGCTAGTTTAATCTCTTGCTTTAAAAGAGTATGTAATCTTTTCGCAATAGGTTTTAAAGAAAATTTTTCTTCAAAACCATTTTTTGGTCTTCCAAAATGAGAAGCAATAATTACGGAACAATCATTGTCTATACAGTATCGAATAGTATTTAAAGCTGATTTTATTCTTCTATCATCTGTAATATTTTGGTACTCATCAACTGGTACATTAAAGTCACATCTTATGAAAACTTTTTTATTTGCGATATCTAATTTATTTATTTCTTGAATATTCATATCTATTTAACCTTAGTTTGTTGCTACGTGAACGCCCATATCTACTAGCCTAGTAGAATAACCCCACTCATTGTCATACCAAGAAAGAATTTTAACCATATTGTTTTCTATAACTTGAATCGTATCTAATGGTACCACAGTAGATAAAGATTCTCCAATAAAATCTGAACTTACTCTACCTTCAACATCTATACCTAAAATACCTTTTAGTTTTCCATTTGAAGCCTCTGTAAATGCAGCTTGTACCTCTTCTAAAGTTGTATCTTTTTTTAATGTAACTGTTAAATCAACCATAGAAACATTTGGTGTTGGAACTCTAATAGCTTGACCATTAAGTTTTCCATTTAAATGAGGCATAACCTTTCCAATAGCTTTAGCTGCACCAGTTGATGCAGGAATTAAATTTGTAGCTCCCGCTCTCCCTTTTCTAGGATCTTTTTTATCTTTTGCATCTAAAATTGGCTGAGAACTTGTATAAGAGTGAATTGTAGTCATTAAACCTTTTTCAATTCCAAAAGTATCATCTAAAACTTTTGCTACTGGTGCAAGACCATTTGTAGTACATGAAGCATTTGAAACAATTGATTGTCCTTTATAAGTTTCTTCATTTGCTCCCATTACAAATGTAGCTGTATCATCTTTTGCCGGTGCCGACATTACAACTTTTTTAACTCCATTATCAATATAAGCTTGTACTGATTCTTCTGTTAAAAAAGCACCTGTACATTCTAAAACTACATCAACACCTAAAGAAGCAAAATCTAATTTAGAAGGGTCTCTTTCACTAAATAATTGAGCTTTGTCATTACCAATAGTAACAAATCCATTTTCAACTTTAATATCTTGTCTATTTCCATGTACAGTATCGTATCTAAGGTTATATTGAATCATATCTTCAGCACCACTTGCATTAACAGCAACTAACTCAACATCATCTCTATTTGCAACTATTTTAGCTACACATCTACCTATTCTACCTAATCCATTAATTGCAACTTTTACTGCCATACAAATCCTTTTGCTTTATTCATTTTATAAGATTTTATCCAAAAATTTATATAAAATTGTTTAAATCAAGTAAATTACTTTATTATAGTTTTTTTAATCTTTAGTTGGCTAAAATTGGCCTTTAATATACAACAAAATTTATATAATATAGAGGTTTACTAAATGGCAATAATGATTCAAAAACGAAATGGTCGACAAGAAGTTTTAGATATAGCAAAGATTCAAAAGCATACTATTTCAGCAACAGAAAACTTAGCTGGAGTAAGTCAAAGTGAACTAGAAATTGATGCGCAAATTAAATTTATTGATGGTATGAGTTCAAGTGATATTCAAGACGCTTTAGTTAAGACTGCTGTAGAAAAAATTGATATTGATGTACCAAATTGGACTTTTGTTGCTGCTAGATTATTCTTATTTGACCTCTATCATAAAGTTGGAAAAGCAACACATGGTATCAAAGGAAATGCATATTGTCATCTCAGCGAATATATAAAATATGGACAAGAAGCTGGAAGAATTATTCCTAATCTAGAAAATGGCTATGATTTAGACGACCTTAGTAATTACCTTGATCCAACAAGAGATTACCTTTTTAATTACTTAGGTATGAAAACTCTTTACGATAGATACTTATTAAAAAATAATGATAAGCAACCTATAGAATTACCACAACAAATGTTTATGGGTATTGCTATGTTCTTAGCTCAAAATGAAAAGGACAAACAGTCAAAAGCAAAAGAATTCTATGATGTAATTTCCAAATTTGAAGTAATGCTTGCTACTCCAACATTATCAAATGCAAGAACAAATAGACACCAACTTTCATCTTGTTATATTGGATCGTCTCCAGATAATATTGAAGGTATTTTTGATGGATATAAAGAGATGGCTTTATTATCTAAATTTGGTGGTGGTATTGGTTGGGACTGGAATTCTATTAGAAGCTTAGGCGGAGTAATAGATGGTCACAAGAGTGCGGCTGGTGGTACTGTACCATTTTTAAAAATCACAAATGACATTGCATTAGCTGTGGATCAATTAGGTACTAGAAAAGGCGCAATTGCTGTTTATCTTGAACCATGGCACATGGATATTGAAGACTTTATTGATTTAAAGAAAAACTCTGGTGAAGAAAGACGTAGAGCACATGATTTATTCCCTTCGTTATGGCTAAATGATTTATTTATGGAAAGAATTCTAGAGGATGCACACTGGACTTTATTTGATCCTTATGAAGTAAGAGATTTAGCAGGACTTACAGGTGAAGCATTTAAAAAACGATATGAAGAATATGAAAATGATCCAACAATTACAAAAGAACAGATGCAAGCAAAATCATTATGGAAAAAAATCTTAACTTCTTATTTTGAATCAGGAAGCCCATTTTTATGTTTTAAAGATACTGCAAATAGAGCAAATCCAAATGACCATACAGGATTCATTAGAAGTAGTAATTTATGTACAGAAATATTTCAAAATACAAACCCAAACCATTATCTAATTAAAATTGAATTAGCAAATGGTGAAATTCTGACATTTGAAGAAGATGAAAACGTTACTCTTGATAATGGAACAATCAAAAAAGCTAATAAAGTAACTGCCCTAGATAGTTTAAAAGGTCAAAAAATATTTATTGTTGAAAAAGAAAAAATTGATGGTGATACAGCTGTATGTAATCTAGCTAGCGTTAACTTAAGTAAAATCAATACTAAAGAAGATATTGAAAGAGTTATTCCAACAGCAATTAGAATGTTAGATAATGTAATTGATTTAAACTTCTATCCTTTACGAAAAGTAAAAGCTACAAACCTTAAATCAAGAGCCATTGGATTAGGTGTGATGGGTGAATCTCAAATGCTAGCAGAATCTTCAATATCGTGGGGAAGTGATGAACATCTTAAAAAAATTGATTATATTATGGAAGCTATAAGTTATAATGCAATTAGTTCTTCATCTGATATTGCAATTGAAAAAGGAACTTATCCAACATTTGAAGGTTCTAAATGGGCTAAAGGAATAATGCCTATGGATAATGCACCTAAAGCTGTTCAGGCTTTAGTTCAGAAAGATCTATTTGACGATGGATATGACTGGGAAGAATTAAGAGAGAAAGTTAAAACAAATGGGATGAGAAATGGTTACCTTATGGCTATTGCACCTACTAGTTCAATTTCTATTTTAGTAGGTACTACACAAGCCATTGAACCAGTATATAAAAGAAAATGGTTTGAAGAGAATTTATCAGGACAGATTCCTGTAGTTGTACCAAATTTATCACCGGAAACATGGAATTATTATACTCCTGCTTTTGAAGTAGATCAATTAGATATCATTAAAGCTGCAGCAATTAGACAAAAATGGATTGACCAAGGTCAAAGTACAAATATTTTTATGAGCCTAGATAAAGCAAGTGGTAAATACTTACATCAAATATATACATTAGCTTGGCAATTAGGTTTAAAATCAACATACTACCTAAGAAGTCAATCTCCAGAAGCAGTATCTGATGTAGCAGATAGAAGTCAAGAATGTGTAGGGTGTCAATAATTTTTATTGATACGCTTATACTATAAGTAACTTTTCTAATAAAAAACAATCAAAATACTTTAAACTTAGTTCAGATATAATCCCCTTCTAAAATCAATTTTAGAAAACATTTTATTTGGAGCATCATTACCATGGATAGAAAAACGATATACAACCCTAGTTCACTTGAAAATATAAACGATAGAAGAACTTTTGGTGGAAATCCAGATGGTATGATAAACTTTACAAGATGTAAATATCAGTGGGCTACAAACCTTTGGGACACTATGGAAGGAAACACTTGGTTTCCAAAAGAAGTTCAAATGACTCAAGATGCAAAAGATTATAAGTATTTAACTCCTCCAGAAAAAAGAATGTATGATTTAGTATTATCTCAACTTATTTTTATGGACTCTTTACAAACAAATAACTTAATGGATAATATCAATCCATATATCACTGCACCTGAAATAAATGCTGTTTTAAGTAGACAATCATACGAAGAAGCAAATCATAGTAAATCATATGCAGTTATGGTTGAATCAATCTCTGACAATACAGATGAGATCTATGATATGTGGAAAACAGATGCAAAGCTTAGAGAAAAAAACAATTTTATTGCAGGATCATATAAAGACTTATCGGGTGATATAACAGATCATAAAATAGTTTTGGCAATGTTTGCGAACCAAATACTTGAAGGTTTATATTTTTATGCGGGATTTGCTGCAATGTATGCCTTAGGAAAATCTGGTAAAATGCTTGGTTCTTCCCAAATGATTAAATTTATTCAACGAGATGAAGTAACACACCTTCTATTATTCCAAAATCTTATCAATTCTACCAAACAAGAACGACCAGAACTATTCACCCCTGAATTAGAAGAAGAAGTAAGAACAATGTTTAGACAAGCTGTTGATTTAGAATCAAGCTGGGGTGATTATATTACACAAGGTCAAATTCTAGGTTTTACTAAAAATATAATTCGACAATATATAGAATACCTAGCAGATAGAAGACTTGAAGCAGTAGGATATACGCCTGAATATAATGTAAAACACCCAATACCATGGGTTGACGGATACTCTTCATTCAATGATCAAAGAACGAACTTTTTTGAAGGAAATGTTGTTAATTATTCTAAAGGTAGTATAGATTTTGATGATTTTTAATAGAAGGAAATAGTAGATGGAAATCAAAAATAGCCAAATCCTATTAATTGAAAGTTCACTAAATGAGCTTCATAAAATTATTAATGAAAAAGATTCAAAAATTGTTCAAATACAAAAAGATAAAGATTATCTAAAAGATACTATTACTAATAATCGATATGAATTCGAATCAATGGTAGAAGAAAATGAAAAACTTAAAAAACAAATTAAAATTCTATATGATAAACAAAATGATTTAAAAGAAAATATACAAGAACAAGAAATTAATTTAAAATTAGCAGAAAATGCAAAAAGACAAGCTGAAAAGATAGTACAATCTAAAAATGATTCTTTATTGCATAGTATGGAAGAAAAACTTTTTGATTTAAATGAACAACTAAATCAAAAAGAATCAAAAGTAAAAGAACTTCAAAGTAGAAATGAATATCTACAAAATATTATTACATTGAATAATAATGAAGAAGAAGTTCTAAAATATGATAATACAAATCAAAAAAAACAGATTAAAATGTTAAGAGAAACAATTCACGATTTAGAAAAACAATTAAAAAGATATGAATATGATGATCTTTCTAAGTCATCTAAAGAGAATTTGAGTTATACATCAAACTTTAAAGATTCAAATAATGTTATGCTAGAAAACCTAGAGAAGAAACTTCTTGATTCGAGAAATACACCAATCAATAAAGAAGACTCTAAAGAAAATCAATCAGCTTTGACAGAAGAACAAATATTAAAAAACAACTTGGGTTTACACTAAAATAGGTTTTATGACTTTAATAAGCCTACAATTAAAAACTGCTAACAAATTTAATAAAAATCTAAAGCGTCTGACAAAAAAAATAAAAGAATCTCCAGAAAAATCTATTATTTTAGCACCTGAATTAATTTTAAGTGCTTATTCTTATGATAAATTAGATGATGCAGTAAAATTTACAAAAAAATCTATTAAAATTTTAAAATCACTCTCAAAAACAAAAACTATTATCATTACTATGATTACTAAAAAGAAAGATAAATACTATAATACTTTACATATATTCCATAACAATAAAATTGTACACACTCAATCAAAAGCAATACTTTTCGTCTTGGACGATGAACGTAAATACTTTACAGCCGGGGATATAAAAGATATTAAAATTATTGACATTAATGGGATAAAAATTGCAGCACTTATATGCTTTGAATTACGTTTTGTTGAATTATGGAAACAAATACAAGGAGCCGACGTAGTACTCGTACCTGCTATGTGGGGTAAATTACGAAAAGAACACTATGAAACCCTTACAAAAGCTCTTGCAATAACGAATCAATGTTATGTAATAGCTAGTGATAGTGCAAATGAAAATATGGCTAAATCTAGTGCAATTATATCACCCTTTGGAGATGTAGTCAAAGATGATAATAAAAAAATAATCTCTTCAATTTATAATAAAAGAGAAATTAAAAAGATGAGAAGATATATTAGTGTGGGGATAAAATAACTATTTCTTTTTAATATCAAATTTTTGAGGACGAACAGTTAGATCTGTAATTACTCCATCGGTATTTAATACATCCATCACAGTTTTAGCAATTGTTTTAGGAAGTAAAAAAGTTTCTTCTTTATTAGATGGTTCAAATTGTAAATTATCAAAAAAATCTGTTCTTGTTAAATCTGGATTTATAGTGGTCACTCCAACACCACTTTTTCGTAACTCTTCAAATAAGGCTAACCCAAAATCTCTTAATCCACTTTTTGTCGCAGTATATAAAGCCGAAAATTTGGAGTGTCTTGTCGCCTCTACTGAGGATATATTTATAATATGACCTTTCGTTTTTTTTAAACTTCTTAAGAGTAAGTTACTCAATATAATTGGTGCTGTTAAATTTATATCTATAAGCTCTTTAATCTTTGATATGCTAATTTCTTCATGAGGTTGAAATACACCAACACCTGCACAATTAATTAATAAATCTATATCATTATTTTTGACAATTTGTTTGACTTCCTTCTCTAAATTTTGCACATCTTCTAATCTACAATTTAAATAAATTAGATTATATTTATTTAAAAGCAATTCATCACAAATAGCTTTGCCTATTCCAGAGCTATATCCTGTTACTATTGCATTTTTCATTTATCTTTTGCTTTTAGTTTATTGATTTTATCCCAGTAAGACATTTTCATCATATCTTCCATTTGATTATTAGAGAAATATTCATAACCAAATACATCTTTCCATAAAGTGTGTGCTTCCATACACATGTAAAAATACACTTTTCCATGCCAAGACTTAAAACTATCGTAACAATGTTTAAACATCTCTTTTTTCTTCTCTATGCTGTACGACTGTTTCCCATTAATTGTTTCAAAAGGCATTTGTAATATCTTAGTTTTCATTTCCCTTTCACGTAATTGTTTTATAACAGGCTTAATAAATGTTAATGTACCCATTGATACTAGGCATACTTCATCCGTTGTAAAATCCTTTTGTAATCGATCATAGACTGCTTTGTATTCTACTAAATAGTTTTTATATTGTACAATAGGATGAAAGTGAAAACCAACAAGTACTCCTTTATCAGCAAGAGTTCTTGCACTACTAATTCTTTCGGCTAAAGATGCGGTTAAATGTTCTTCATTATCAATTATTGTTTGTGTATTTAAACTCCATGTACATACTATATTTTTAGGTACATCGTTTTCTATAAAATACTTTATATTATTTGATTTTGTTTTAAACTCTAATATTACATTCTTATTTAATCGTGCAAATTCAAATAACGCATCTAATATACCATCTCTATTACCCCACATAAGACTGTCACTACTTTGACCAGTTCCTATATGATACGTTTGATTTGGATCAAGTTTTAAATTTTTCAATTTTTCTTTAAAATTTCTATCAATTCCAACTTTATTTTGATTATAAAAACTTTGAATTGAACAATAACTACAATCAAAACCACATGATTCAACAGCATCAAGAGTTAATAGATTACAACATCTAGTCCCTTCACTAGCAACAGGACAAGCCCCTAACCCAATACCATCTTTTTCAATCTCATTAAAAGTGTATTTTCTAGTTTTATATTTAACTTCTTTAAAATCACTATAATCGTTTAAATTATTTTTTAGAAGATTATGAATAGATACATAATGTTCAAATATTTTCTTTGATAATTGCTTATCTTTATACTTTTCAAAATACAAATCTGGAATCTTTTTATCAATTGAATTATCATTCCACATTATGAAATCTTTGTTAATATTTTTTAATATATTAATTTGTGAAAATGTAAAATTATATTTTTCTAAAATATCTAACAATTCTTTTACTCTATTTCTAATGGAATTGTAAATACATCTTCATCCATGCCATTCATTCTATTTTCTCTATTAATCATAGCTGCTCTAAATGCATGTAAAACCATACCTGAATTCATTTTTTGGGCTTGTGGTACATCTAATATATGACTTTGCATTAATTTCAAAGACTCTAATGCATTATCCAAAGTATCTCCTTTTACCATTTCAGTAAAAAGTGATGCAGATAATGAACTATCTTGATTTGCTTGGCATCCATAAGTGATATTTTCAAGTATATTGTCATTATTTACTTTAATAAATACCATTAAAAATTCTGATGTCTTTTCATTTTGGCACTTTCCTATACCATCACTATTTTCCATCTCCCCGTAATTTCTTGGGTTATCCATATGAGATAATATTTCCGCGTTTATTCTATCTAGTTCTTCGTTATTTTTTTTTAATTTTTCCATATTGGATTGTATCAAAGAATTGGTAAAAATATTAAATTTTATACTTATTTTAATTATCATAATTACAACAAATAGAAAACACAACACATTTCATAAGCGATTAATACCAAATAATATAAAAATAAAGAAATTGTACACCAATAATGGAATATAAAAAACACACTATTGTAAATTTATAGATAAAAAAAGATAAAGATAATAAAATGAGAAAAAGAAGAAAGATCACCCGAAAAAAAGGGCAAAAAAAAACATCTTAGAAGTTGGCGGCGACCTACGTTTCC
>Ga0193958_1000565_pt1 | contig 13307 bp, 9 predicted proteins | sample FB_1_MG_FD_140320 | JGI IMG/M metagenome (GOLD analysis project Ga0193958, IMG submission 140320) | Microbial mat bacterial communities from the Broadkill River, Lewes, Delaware, United States - FB_1_MG | ecosystem: Environmental > Aquatic > Freshwater > River > Microbial mats | place: USA...
AGCAGCGGAAGAGGCAGCTAAGGCTGAAGCGGAAGCTAAACAGAAACAAGAAGTGGAAGTAGCGAAAGCTAATGAGACTAAGCGAGTGCAGACTAAGAAGGCTGCCAAGACTAGAAAGGCTGCAGCAACTACTAAGAAAGTGGCTGGAAAAAGAAATGTAATCGACTACTTAGATGACAACGATGAGGCGTTTGACGAGTGGTATAAGAAATTACAGGCTAACATGTAGCCTGTGACGATTACTAAAGTTTAAAAGGAAATAAAACATGGCAACAAACGTTTACGGAAATGGTACTAACAGTACAGCTGGTGCGAATACAATTACGCATTATTATGACAAGGCAGGTATCAAGAATGCTAATGCCGTAGCAGTATATGCACAATGGGCTGACAGAAAGTCTATGCCATTAAAAATGGGTAAGAACTACAAGATTTCTAAATTCTTACATATCTTCGATAGAGATACAGCTGATGGTGATTTCGCAGCAAAAGGTTACTTAAGTTCTAGAAATATTACTGATGTATCAAATGGTTTAACTAATGATGTAGCATTAGCTGAAGGTGCTGGAGCGGTTAACAAGAGATCGATTCAAAAAGTAACATTCACAACTGAGTTCGCAAGATACGGTGAGATGATTGACTATACTGATGAAGTAGAGATGTTCTCTGAAGACGCTATCCAAGTTAGATATAGAGAAGAGTTAGGTTTATTAGCTAACAGAAGATCTGAGGATTTAATCCAGTTAGATATGTTAGGTACAACTAATAAGATGTATGCAAATGATGAAGCTGTTGCAGCGGATTTAGGTACAGGTTTAGCAGCTGATGGTTCATTAGATGACCAATTCAGAGTTTCTTACGATTTAATCAGAAAAGCTTCTAGAAAGTTAGTTAGAAATAGAGCTAAGAAAAATACTTCAATTGTTACTGGGTCAACTAAGATTGATACAAGAACAGTTAACAGTGCTTTCTATGCAATCGTTGGTCCTGAGATTAAGTATGACTTAGACTCATTAACAAGAGGTTCTAGTTACGAAACAGAACACGTGTTTGTTCCAGCATACAAGTATGCTTCTGCGTCTAACTTAGCTGAAGGTGAGTTTGGACAAATGGCAGACGTTAGATTCATTGAGTCAGAAACTGCTGTGGTTAGAGTTGGTGCTGGTGCAGCGATTCCAGGTTCATACACAGGTTCATTATCGAACAATGGTACAAACTTTGATGTATTCCCAATGTTATTCCCAACAGCTGGTTCATTCGCAACTGTAGGATTAAAAGGTCACGGTAAAATCAAGTTTAACTCGCAGTCACCTGCTAAAGTTGAATTAGGTAACCCATACGGAACACAAGGTTTCTTCTCATACAACATGTGGTACGCAGGTATCATCTTAGATGAGACAAAGTTACTAGAAGTAGACGTACTAGCTTCGGCATAGTATAACCAACTGGAGGGGTGACCCTCCTAAGTATATAAAAATTAAATAACCAGGACGGACTTAATAAATGAAGACAATAGAAGAATTAAAACAAGAAGCAGACACATTAGGTGTTAAGTATGTAAAAAACATCGGAGCTGAGAAATTAGCACAAAAAATCGAAGATTACTTTGAGAGTCAAGCAGCTGATGATTTACCAAAAGTAAAAGAAGAAATTGTAGATGAAGTTACTACTATAGATAGATCAGGCAGAGAAACTACTAAACAGAGATTCATTAGGGAGTCAAAAGAAAGACAAGCTAATAGAATGAAGAAGAGAATTGTTACTATTACAAGTAATGATAAGAGAGAAAACCATATGACTACTACAGCATATTTAAGTTGTGGTACTGTTAGTAGAATCGTACCATTAGATTACCCAATAGAGCTAGAAGAGGCACTTATTATAGTAGCTGATACTACACCAATTACACTACACGTGGATGAGGTTATTGAAGGTAAAAGAACAGGTAATAAAGTACCTAAAACGATTAAAAAGTTTAACATCTCATATGAGGATATGAAACCTCAGTAGTTTTATAGAGTCCTCTTATGAGGGCTTTATTAAGAATATAAAGGATTATAAATGGCAGATATTACAGATATAACATCAGGTGTACAGACTGGAGCAAATTATAAAGTAACAGGTAATGGTGTGTTTGATGACATTATGGAAACTATCAATACTCATATTGAAGCACAATTCGATGCAGATAGAATACAAAGTACTGACATAGCTAATATGTATATAGGTATCATACCATCTGTACTGGCTGAGAGTATGAGGTTCGTACTACAGAAGGATATAGAAGCTAAGAACTTGTTGTTGTTAGATGAGCAAATCACTAATGCACAAAAGCAAGGACTACAAACTGATGCACAGACAGTTACAGCACAGAAGCAAGCACTGCTTGTTGAGAGACAAACTAAAGGGTTTGATGATGATGCTAAGCAGAAGTTACTTAAGCAGGCGTTAGATAGTTGGTCAGTAGCCTACTCAGTAGCTAAAGATGCCAACTCTATACCGGATTCGATTAAGGTTAATAGTATTGATAGTATCATGAAGAACGCTATGGATAATCTAAATGTTGCAGTTACTAATGATCCTATAGGTGAAGCGTAAGATATAAATAAGTATCCTTATGTTATAATAAAAATAAAAGCAAGGATACTTATGGCAGGTAGCAATGAAGTACTAGATACTATAAACAAACTAATTAGAGAAGAACATGGAATGCCTGTTAAAGCAGAATCATTATTAAAAGATAGTGGTGTAGATAGCTTTGGGTTTACTATGATAATAGCAGAACTAGACAGCAAGTATGGATGTTTTGATAACGAGTGGTTTAATAACAACGTAAACGCTGAACTTACAGTACGTACTATACTAGATAGGGTGGAAGAATGCAAGTAAAAAGTTATAAGTACTTCGTAAACCCTGAGATAGATGCAGATGGGTATATGACACCTCAGTATATAGATATGATGTCTGATTACCTGTCTGAACTCAGATTAGATGGTAGGTGTGCTGTATTATATGCAGGAGGTGTACTACTAAGTGCTAGTGAAGCTAGAAACGCCTACGATAAAGGTAACTTGCGTAGATCCATACAAGATAGTACCTTAGCCATAAAAGAGCTTGCTGCATTTTCTATGCACAAGTACATAGGTATGTTACAGGATAGGGATAAAGTAGTACACGCTAGTATAAACGGCAATACTTGTGCCAGTAGTATGTATAGCTTGTATGAAGCTCAAGAGTTGTTCGATAAAGGTTTTGATGAAGTAGTTATTATCGCTGAGGAGAAGACTAGCTACAACACATTGAGAGTTTTCAAGGAGAGTAGAATTGATTTAACTGTAGGTGAGGGTGTAGCTATTGTACATTTGAGTAAAGATGGTAATGATATTACTGACTGTAAGTGGTCATACGAATACAATAGAAATCCATTCTTAGTTACGATCGATGGGTATGATGCTGTAAACACGGTGTCAGACTATGTTAATCCGCACGGAACAGGTACTGATGCTAACGAAGAGGTTGAAGGTGTTGTGTTTGGTAACAGAGAACAGATACGATACAAAGAAAAGATAGGACATACACAAGGACTCAGCGGACTACTTGAAGTATGTATGGTGATGGATGAGGATATTACAGGTGATGTATTATGTGTATCAAGTGGTCTAGGAGGATTCTATGGAAGTTGTGTCGTACATATGTAATAGTACTATTTACACTGTAGTGCCGATAAGTAACACTAGTTATATTGATGAGGATATTAATACTGTACGTGATAAAATAGTAGGTACACCTATAGATAGCTATAGAAGTAACATGGAAGAGTCTGTACGTCAAGGTTTGGCTTTCTGTATCCACAAGGACGGTAATAAGGTTGGGTTTGTGTACACCTATATTAAAGACCATAGGTATGTAGGTGCCAGTATTCATGTATACGGTGATATTGTTAGTTCAATGGTAGCACTACGTACCATATTCGAAGTTAATGATACTCATAAGATTATATTTACTCCTCACAGCACAGGGCTTGACTACTTTAAGTCAATGGCTACTGGACCTAGTATACGAGCACACCATGCTACTGGTGGACCTGTTACTATACTACGTGATACTGTGTACACAAAAGGACAGAAAATATACAAGTACTTAGGGATTGCAGAATGTCAGCAGTAATAGAAGCTGTGGTGGCGATAACTGTAGTAGTACTTGTAGTAGCTACTCCAATAGTATCCGCTATACTAGCTACCATGTCAAGTGACTTTGAGCAGTTTGTGTCTGACCAATTTGAGATAGTATTAGGATGGTTTGGTATAGAAGATGAGGACGTAGTTACTGTTAATGTGCACGATCAGCTACTGTTTACTGAGGATGATAATGTACAAGAAATGCTGACACAGCTAGCTATTACACACTCAAAGACAGATCAAGGTATTATGGAACTACTTGCTAGTAGCTCAAATAGAATACGTGGTGCATACACGTCATTCTTTAATAACGGTGATACAGAGTATTCCTCAGGGCTTCCAGAGACTAACTTAAGAGCTTCTGTTGTACCTGATGCTGAGCTTATTGATATAATCAACGCTAAGTATAATGTAACAGCTACAGCTATTAACACTAGTAAGAAGGTGCCGACTAAGGAAGAATTTGTATATGCAACATTATTTGACATATATAATTACAGTGCGTCGCTAAACGAGATGTCCTATAATAACTTACTATATAATGTTACATCAATAAACTACAACTACGGAACTAATAATTATGATGTTACTATAGGTAGAGAAATGACAGAACGTACAACTACTACTGTCGTAGTTACGTCACTAAATGAAAGTACTACAACTACGGTTACTACTACTACTACTATTACAGTAACTAACGTAAATGCTACTACTGATAATGTGAATACGGTTGTAACAGAAAGAACACTGGTAGTGGGTACTGTGTCAGGCACTCTTAGTGATGATACTGTACTTGTATCAGATACTGATGAAATTGTACCTATAGGTTCTGTGACTAATAGTGTTACTGAGGACATAACCAATAGTAACGGGACTAACCACTACGCGGATAACGTAGCTACTACTATACTAATTGAAGAAATAACAGCCGAGAGTACTGTAATTACTAGTAATACTACTACAAACGCACAAGTTGCTGTTGGTACAGTAAATGACTCTGTTACGGTAGTAGAAGTTGACTATACTGATCATGACGAAGTTACACTGTACTACATTGCTCCACTACCAGTACACCACTATGTAGTAGAGTTTGTAACTAACGGTTCTGATAATACCTACTGGGTGTACGAGATAGGGTCTGGACTATATCCAGATATTGATGATCAAAATACGTATATAACTAACTTAGAGATGTTACCAGTAGTACCTATTAGAAATAATAGTGTTAGTATCACTAGCGATAAAACATCTGCTAGCTATTTAGAGACTAAAGAAATACTAAACACTATCGGACTAGATCCAGATACACTAGTAGAAGCTATAGAGGAAAGTCCTGATATAGATAATGTAGAGTCTTCTCATGTGCACTTCGGTGTGGACCCTAGAGTAGAAGATCCTATAATAGCAAAAGCATTGTTTGAGACATTTGACTACATATATGCAGATTCAGCTCTATATAGTACAGAAGCCAGTTCCTACTTAGCTACCATGCAAGAAGGTGTTTACAACGCATCATTGATGTGGAAAGAATTCGAGCATGAAGTAGTAGCTGGTAGTATAGGTACATTAGGTGTGTGTACTAATGAGGTTACTACTAAAACTATTACAGATAGTAGTGGGGCTAGTGAGGTAGTAGATGTACTAGTACTTAGAAAACAGACTGCACCTGAGTTTTATACTGAGTATAGAATTACTTATTTAACTAGTTCTACGTTTATAAGTAATGGAGCGTTTCACAGTACTACTACAGGTACTCTGAAAGCAGGTTCATTGATTGTACCGATATCTAAGTTTTTTATAGACAAATTGACAGGGCTAGAGCAGATGGAGTTGTTTTCTAAATCACTTAGGCTATCTGTATATGCTATTGATGTACAACATTTAAGGTACTACGAAACCGCTTCATTCGCTAGTTTTATAAAGATAGTTATGTACGTAATCGCTATAGTTATATTTGTGTTTACGTGGTATACAGGAGGTGCCACAGTAGCAGCATTCTGGGCTGCTGTACAGTCTTTACTGGTGTCATATGCCGTCAGTTATGCTTTTATCAAGTTACTGGAAAGTACAGATAATGCAGCATTACAGGCTATATATACAGCACTGGCAGTCGCTGCTATGGTATACACAGGTCAGGTAGAAGGAGTAGCAAACACTACATTTTTGTCAGCTAACATGTTAACACAGGCTGTTCAAGTACATACACAACAAGGGTATGAAAAGCTTGAAGAGCAGTCATCAGTGTTCCAACAAGGATTAGCTGAAAGACGTAAAGAATTCGAAGAAGCTGAGGCAATACAAAATGCAGGACTCGGTACCGATGTAGTGACAGGACTAGTTAGCATGGAACCTAATAAGGGGTATATAGAAGGTATAGACTCATTTATGTTTAGGGCTAAAGGTCAAGTACAATATCAGTACCAGGCACTGTTTGATTACGATAAGCCTTTCGACATATACGATAATGCGTTTAGGCTAGACTTGAACAAACCCTTAAGCTAAAACTTAGTAGTAATTAGGTATAATGAAGAAAATAGATAAAAGGATGATAGGATGTGGGAAAACGGAGTATATAAAGCTACACCAGAAATGTTAGCAGCAGATAGAGCGCAATGGACAAAATTTGATACTAATAATGGTCTAGTTAAACAGAACGCTGGATTCAGTGTTGATGCTGGAGGTAACATAACAGATACGGGATTTAATGCTGATAGATATAAGGCGTTAGGTGTGGATAACCCAAACGCAACAGGATTAGATTTAAAGACAGGATTGGCGGGTGTACAAGCTGCTGCAGGGTTACTAAATGCATACACAGGACTAAAAGGACTAGGCTTAGCTAAGGATCAGTTCGGATTTGCAAAATCTGCTGCTAATAGAGACGTAGCTAATCAAGCTAAGCTAACTAACAACAGCATACTTAATTCTGCAGAAGTCGGTAACTCACTAGCAGGTAGCACTATGAATGATGCACAAAGAACAGCATCGTTAGCAAAAGCAAAATCACGCTTTGTTGATGGTAGTAGAATTGGTTAAGGGGAAATAATGGCTGGAGAACAATGGAGAGCAATATCTGCTAATGTAGGTAGTCCCAATCAGAGTTTAAGCATAGCAAGTAACGCATTTGCTAACGTAGGTAAACAGGCAGGTAGTATACTAGATAGGTATCAGCAACAAGAGCAACAAAAGATAGCTAATCAAAGAGCTGATGACTTGTTAAGTATACAACAAGCACAAAACGAAAGAGCACAAGCTACTGCGCTTAGAAATGAGCAACAAGCAGGTAGGAACTTACTGAAAGAGCAGAACACGCAAAAGATGCAAGGTATAGTAATGAATGCTGTAGTAAATAACCCGAATTTCAGCGATAAAGACTTAGCAGGTATATTAGAAGCTAATAAGGACATAGCATACAACGTAGATCCGAAATCAATACTAGACTTAGTACCAAGCAAACCAAAAGCAGCTGAGTCAGAGTTATTCTATATACCAAATAAAGAAGCTAAGTTAGGCTACTCACCTAGAATGCTTACTAGAGAGGAGTTACCTTCATATGGCGGGGCAATATCAGAAAGTACATTCAATAAGCAGTTCGGTGGTACTAAAAGTAAAGGTACCGGAGGAGGCAATGGTGGGTTGTTATTTGGTAATAAGCAAAGTACATGGGACGACTTTAGAGTAAGTAAAGCAAACGACCTAACTAAGGATATACTAGATAAGAATAGAAGCTTCTTCGGAATAACTACGAGTGTGTTTACAGATACAGATAGATCAGACGCAGATAGCGCAGTAGAAGGTACTATAGGTACATTTGCTAAAAATAAGGTACCAGTAGGTACTGACGCACAAAACGTGATAAAAAAAGCAATCTACAAGGCTACTAGAGATTCTGATGGAGGCAAAAGAGCGTTTAACCAGAATGCCTATGATAAAGAAGTAAACGCATTCATAACTAGCTACAAAGCTAACCAAAAGAAGAATGCAGCGGAAGCTCAAAAGATACTAGATGGTGGGACTACACAAAAGAAAGTAACACCAGTAGTACAATCAGAACAGGTACAGCATACTCGTGGTGTACTTACCGCTGGTCAAGCTAACGGGATTAAAAACGAGATAAGATCACTAAAGGAAGGTGGCATATTCTCTAGCGGAATTACTTCAGCAGCTATCAAAGAGAAGATCGATAGCAAGTACGGAGAAGGTACTTACGATAGACTAAAATAGTAAACCAGAATTAAGTATTCCTATGGTATAATGGAGACATTAATACTAAAGGATACAGCTAATGGGAATACTAGGCGATAAAATACAAGGGCTTAGAAGAGCCAAAGAAGATAAAATAAACTTGCTAAGCGGTGATGTCGCTTTAGCAGGTACTCACAATGACCCAGCATACATAGAAGATAACGGAACGTTATACCAAGCAGGGAACAAAATAACTAACAACTTAACACCGGAAGACGTGCAGTACTTAGAAGGGTACATGGCGGCAGATAGACAGATACTGCAAAATGACGATGGCAGTCTATACAGAACTGGTACACCAACACAAGTATTTACAGGCGATACAGGTACACAATACCAATTCAGGGCTAATGAAGATGGTGTAACTAAAGTAGGGAAATCACTAGGTTACTTACCAGATGCTCAAGGTAATATGACAAACGTACCAGCAGAAGCTAGGTACATACCAGGTGCAGCGGACAACCTACTGGGACGTACGATAGGAAGAGATGGTTACGGATGGGAAGCAGGACCTGCAGGAGTTAACGTAGCTGACAAACAGATGGGAATCAAGTACTCAAAAGCAGATAACGACTTACTTGAAGGAGTAAAGCACTGGGCGTACAGAGACTCAAGAACTAATCAAAGAGTAGATGGCAGTACAGAATTTGGACCAGGAGTAGAGAGTAACTACGGAAGTGGTAAATCAGAGTACTACAACGAAGGATTCGCAGGAGATACGTCAAAGTCAGAGTTAACAGCAGAAGAAGCGTACCGAAAAGGTAAATCAATATACGATAAGCTGACTGGACAGAAGTATATACAAGAAGGGTTAGATAGCCAAGTATACGTATCAAGTACAGCTAAAGAGGTGGCTACAGAAATTGGAATAGACCCACTAAAGTTGAAAGATACGAGCAGTGGAGTACTATATGAGTTAGTTAAGAACACAGACAATGAAGAGTTGAAAAGTAAGTTACATAGGTATGCAATAAAAGAAGCAATACCAAGTGACACAACTAGCTCAGACGGTGATAATAGACTAGAGAACTTAGTAGACTTGACACAGTATGGATTGGGTAGAAAAGTAGCAGGAGTAGCTGACGTAGCAATGGATGCAGCAGCAAACGTAGCTGAAAGAATTAGTAGTACGTTCGGTGGAGCAGAAGGTGAGGAGTTCTACAAGAACATAGGAGCAGTTACAGGCGGAATGGTTACAGCTAAAGGTGACTTCGTAGGACTAGATAAATACAAAGAAGCTAAAGAGTACGGTGGAGACACTAAACGATCAGAAGCACTAATGAAAGCAGTAGGTGATGAGTGGGATAAAGAGAACTACACAGGAGTGCTGTGGGAGATAATCAAAGGTATACCATCAGCAGGACCAGAATTCATAGCTGAAAATAGTGGAGAGTTCCTAATAGGCGCACTAGGTAAAGTAGGATTACTAGCTAATACAGCAGATTACGCAAATCAGATAGGTGAAGATAGAAAAAAGATAGTAGGTGAAGATAACTACGATGACGGTGATAGACTAATAGCTATGACTGGTGGGGCTGCAATGGCTGTGCTAAATAAGTTAGGTACAGATGAGGCTATCGGCAATACTAGAGTAGTTAAAGATTCGTTCAAAATACTAATGAATACAGGTGATGATAAACTAATCAAGGCAGGAGCTAAACAGGTAATAAAGTTAGGTACAGTAGCTACTGGTAAAGGTATGTATGAAGGATTCGAGGAAGTACTACAAGAAGTTGCAAATAACATAGCTGTTAAGGTAGATACTGACAAAGAAAGTACATTATTCGATGATGACGAAATAAGAGGACTAGTACAGTCATTTGCAGGTGGTAAAGTAGCAGGTACAGGAATCACCTTAGGTAAGAGTGCGGTAGATGCAGTTAAGCAGAAAGTAACTAGAGCTAGAAATACTAACACAGAAGATACGTACGACGTAGAGAATGATCCGATAGTAACTAACGAGAAAACTACAAGTAGACCGATATACGATGACATAATGGGATCAGCAACTAAAGAAGAAGCTGATGCAAAGTTCGCTACATACATAGCTAAGAGTAAGAATAACGAGTTAGCACCAGAAGAACTACAGCAAGTAGTAGAAGCATACAAAGAGTCAAGACAAGCTGAGGCGAAAAGAAAAGTAGAGTCAGGTGAGACACTAGGAGCTACACCACAAGAAGAACAAGACTTAGTTAACGCTTACTTCATGATAGAAGATGAGACAGAAGCAGCTACATTCCGAGATAAGGCAGAAAAACTAAACCCAGGAATGAAGTCGAAGTTCGAAGCAGCTGGTACAGAAAGAGAGATGTACAAAGAGTTAGGTGGGGGTAGATACTCAGTTAGAGAAGAAGTAGTATCGAAAGGAATGGACGATAATAGGTTAGGATTCAGAGCGTACTTCAGACAAGCAATAACAGCTGATACAGAAGAAGAAAGAATTGATGCAATTAATAGACTAGAGAAATTCACAGACTCACAAAGAGCTAAAATAACTAGATTAGATGTAATTAAAGAAGAATCAGAGCAGAAAGTAGTTAATAAGATAAGTAATTTAGCACGTAAGCTAGGTAAAGACATAACTGAAGAAGACGTAATGAAAGCAGCGCTAGTAGCTAATAATGTACTAGATGGAGCACCAAAAGGTTACTACCAAACAATGGTTAAAGTACTAGAAGCAATGGGACACAGTACAAAGACTAAAGACGGTAAGTTCAGATCGTACGATGATGTGAAAGAGAACTTATTCAAATACTTAGAAATCAAGACTACGACTGAAGGTAAGTACGCATCAGCTAAAGGTGCACGTAGAGCAGATGAGTCAACACCAGGAGTATTCACAGCAGAGGATAAGAAGTCACTAGTGCACGTAGCTGGTAAATACGGATTGACACCAAAGTTCGCTAAGGTATTCGTAGATGATAAAGGTAATGTACAATCGCAAGTAACTAAGAGAATAAATGAGATAGCTAGAGAAGTTACATCAATGGAGAAGGCTAAGAACTTAGTAGCTAAAAGAGTAGCAAGAGAAGCTGGAGTGATAGAGGAAGGTGAAGTAGGAGTAGAATCAGAAATCGAGACACCTACAGAGCAACCAATTACAGAAGATAAACCAGTAGAATTGTCCGCTGCAAGAAAGAAATGGGTAAATGGTGCAATAGCTAGCGGTAGAGACAGAGAGGCAATAAGAAAAGTAATTGATGCTAATAGTAAGTTATCAGCAGATGAACGAATAGCAATGAATAATTACCTGGATGAGCAAATGGGACCGGTAGTTGAAGAAACAGTACAAGACACACCGCCAGATATAGTAGGTGAGGAGATAAACGAGTACGCACAGACTATACAGGATACTGACATAGCTAACATGAGTGAGGAAGACTTAGTTGCATTCAGTAATAAGATAGATAACTGGAATACAAGTAAGTACGATAAGGCGTCAGTTAATGCGATAAAGAGCAAGCGTGAACAAGTTAAGCAAGAGTTGGCAGATTATAAGAAGAAAAGATACGAAGGTGAGACAGAAAGAAAAGCTGAAGTAGAGAAGCAAATAGCCGCAGAAGAAGCTAATAATAAGAAATTACAGGATAGTATAGAGCAAACAAAAGTAGAGCTGGATGAATTGTACGGGTTAGCTGAAGAACAATGGCAGTATATGAATAGTAAAGAAGTAAAACGTATACAAAGAGAAATAGACTTCCTGAAGAACAAGAGGATAGCTGCAGATCAAAAAGTTAACAAACTATTCGAAGCACAACAGGTACTATGGGATAAGATACAAGAAGCTAATGGTAAACTGTTCAAAGAAGCTAGATCAATAAAAGCTGAGATGAACAAGTTGATAAAAGAGTCAACTAAAGGTGACTTCCGAGTGAAGGCTACACTGAAAAGTAAGGATCAAGTAGGTAGTATATCAGAAGTAGTTAAAGAGATTAGAGAAGTAAATGACGGAATATACAATTCACTAAAGGAAAGACTAGGTAAGATAAAAAAGAATAAAGGTAAACTATGGGAGATGCTAAAGCAACTAACTAGGGACATTAGTGAGTACGCTAGTAGACTACTGGATATACGTAGTGAGATAAAAGAAAATACGTCAATGATAACATCTGCCAAAGAAGCTAGACAAGTAGCAGAAAAAATTAGAGCGGACATAGATACTAGACTAAAGAAATTATACGATACGATACAAGAAGGTAACAACCCGATACGTAGTAAGGTAGTGGATAAAGTAGGTACAGGTACACTGAAGCAAGAAAAAGCAGACAAGACACTAAAAAGAGATGTACTGTACGCTGCGAAGAAAGATAGTGATAATAAGATAAAGAAGCTAAAAGAAGAGTTAAAAGGTACAGTATATACAGCTGAGATGATCAAAAATGGTAAGAAAGGTAGCAGAGCTGCAGTAAAACCAACTACGTCAGAAGTAGAAGTGCCACTAGACATGAGTAGTGTGTTAGTAGCCGGTAAAGCAAGTACTACACTAGGTAACCAAGAGCTGACAGATGCAGAGTTAGCTGAGTTAGGAATAACAACTGCCGACATGCAAGGTAGGATAGACCAGTTAGGTGAGATAACAGATACTAAGCTAGCTAAGTACACATACCTGATGATGCTGCTAAATAAAGATAACACGGTTAATAAGAATACACTAGCTGCAATGGTAGTAGCTACAGATAACTATATAGGCGAGAACTTAGGGTCACTAGAACAGGTAACTAAGAAAGACATCGAATCAATGTACGGAATCAACGACTTAGCTACAGTAGAGAACGCTGGTAAGTACTATGCAGGTGGTATACCAAGAGACCAAGTAGTTAGAAGAGTAGCAGGCGATATAATGAACATGCTAGGAGTAAACTACAAAGGAATAAAAGATGAAGA
>Ga0193958_1000567_pt1 | contig 13301 bp, 11 predicted proteins | sample FB_1_MG_FD_140320 | JGI IMG/M metagenome (GOLD analysis project Ga0193958, IMG submission 140320) | Microbial mat bacterial communities from the Broadkill River, Lewes, Delaware, United States - FB_1_MG | ecosystem: Environmental > Aquatic > Freshwater > River > Microbial mats | place: USA...
GAAAATTTGATCGGGCCGTTTCAGATATAGGTATTTTAAGTGGTACTGATCGACTGAATGCTAGAGAGATACAACGCCTCTTGAGCACATTTTTCCGGATGTGTAATACGTTTTTCCAGCGCCCGTTTAACCTCAACAGGTGGCGTGTTTATTTCAGTAGCAGAAACCGTTTGATACGACTGTTGCGTCAAATATGTTGGCATATAGCGTGATACTTGAATATAGGTCACACCACCTTGCTTGATCGAAGCATACGCAACTTTACTATACTCATTGCTGTCTATATCTCCTGCAATTAAGCCTGCATTACAAGGGCCCCTATGAAGATGACCAGACGCCGTTGGAGCAAGTAAGTCGGTAGGATCGGCTCCACTTATTATGGCCTGATCTGTTTTTGTTTGCGCGTTGTCCGCAATCGAATCGCCCTGCATTTTAGTAAAGGCCACAACGCTCACCATCACAGCAAAAACTAAAAAAAGTACGCTTAAATAAAGAGGTTTCATCATCGGCCAGTGATTAATATATTATCTATTATTTTGAGCAATAATTAGACAAAAGACCGATCATCCGGTCAATGAAAGATCCCCCAGAAAGTGACCTATATCAACTAACTCTATTACTTTAGTAATAGTTTACTATTCAATAATTAACCAAACCTAAATATCAGACCCTAGCCGAACTAGATACATTCTTAATTTTTGGTAACTCATAAAACAAAAATCCCTGCTTAAGCAGGGATTTTTGTAAAACTAAGTCATTCTAGAAACTGGAACTAGGCATACCACGCCGATGCCAATTGCTCATCACTCATCGCCATAATACTTTCGCTGCCAGCTGCAACCATCTGTGCATAAGATGCGGTACGAGGTAGTACTTGTGTGACATAGAATCGTGCACTGATAACTTTAGCGTTCAAGAAAACTTCATCACCCCCGTCAGATAATGCCTGTTGAGCCGCTAAAGCACCGCGCAGTATCTGCCATCCGGCGCATAAAGTACCCATCATCATCAGGTAGTTGTATGCAACAGAACCCGGTAACAAGGCATCGTCCACACTACCTTCCAGCAACTGCGTTTGCGCAGCAACTGCTTGTTCTAATGCTTGCTTTAACTGCTTCGCTTCAGTGGAAAAATCACCTTGTGCCTCTAGCTCCGCGATTAATTCTGCAATCTCTGCTTGAACTGCCGCACCCGCTGCTCCCTTATCAAACAGGGTTTTACGGCCGACTAGATCTAACCCTTGAATAGCATTAGTACCTTCATAGATCGGTAAAATACGGGCATCGCGGTAATGCTGAGCCGCACCGGTTTCCTCAATGAATCCCATACCCCCATGGACCTGAACACCAAGCGAAGTGACCTCTTGGGCAACCTCTGTACACCAGCCTTTCACAATAGGTGTCAGATAAGCAGCTCGGGCAGATTCCTTAGCACGTACGGCTGAATCTTCAGATTTGTGAGCAAAATCTAAGCTAGCACAAGCATCGTACGCCAATGCACGTCCAGCTTCCGTCATTGATTTCATCGTTTGCAACATACGACGCACGTCTGCATGTTGAATGATAGGACCCGCTTCTCTTGAACCAACAGCAGGACTCTGTACTCGGTCATGGGCATATTCCAATGCATGCTGATATGCCCGTTCAGAGATGGCAACACCTTGCAAACCAACCGCTAAACGAGCGTTGTTCATCATGGTAAACATGCAAGCAAGGCCTTTGTTCTCTTCTCCCACGAGGTAACCAATCGCCCCCTCATTATCCCCAAAAGCCATGACACAGGTCGGGCTCGCATGTATACCTAGCTTATGCTCCAGAGAAACGCATTTAGCATCATTTCGTTCGCCTAATGAGCCATCCGCATTCAGTAAGAATTTTGGCACGACAAACAGACTAATCCCTCTTACGCCTGGAGGCGCATCGGGTAAGCGAGCAAGCACGAGGTGAATAATATTCTCTGCCATATCGTGTTCACCCCAGGTAATAAAGATCTTCTGACCTTTAATACGGTAGTGATCACCTTCAGGTTTAGCCGTGGAACGAATAGCAGCAAGGTCTGAGCCGGCCTGAGGTTCGGTCAGGTTCATCGTCCCTGTCCATTCACCACTGATCAGTTTGGGTAGGTACTGATCTTTCAGTTCAGCCGTTGCATTATGGTAGATCGCTTCAACCGCACCTTGGCTCAGTAATGGGCATAAGCCCCATGCCATATTGGCCGATTGCCACATCTCCATTACTGGAATTGAAAGCGCATAAGGTAGGCCCTGACCACCATACTCAGGATCAAACTGTAATGAGCCCCAGCCACCTTCAGCAAACTGTTGGTAAGCATCAGCAAAGCCCGCAGGTGTCGGCACATCAACACCGTCAAGCTTAACCCCAGTCTGATCACCCACCTCATTAAGTGGAGATAAAACACCATTCGCTACTTTTCCAGCTTCTTCTAGAATCGCACCAACCATATCATCGCTAGCTTCCTCATAACCGGGAAGTTGTGCTAACTGTTTCATCCGTGCATTGTGACGAAGGGAAAAGTTCATATCCTTCAGGGGAGCTTTATAATCTGCCATTGCTCTTACGCCTTAATTAATTTTTCTCACACATGCCCACTAACATACCAGGCAATATAATTAAGCACCGAGCCTCAACATGCTTCGGTGCTTTTAACCACTCAGCTATCTGCTTGAGCACGTAATACAAATTTTTGAATTTTACCGGTAGACGTCTTTGGTAGATCACCAAAAACGATCGCTTTAGGGGCTTTAAAACGCGCCATATTATTTCGGCAAAACTCTTTAATTTCATCGGCGGAAACATTGCTTCCATCTTTCAACTTGATGAAGGCGCACGGCACTTCACCCCATTTTTCATCCGATTTAGCAACAACTGCGGCTTCCATAACCGCAGGGTGCCGATACAGCACATCTTCCACTTCAATACTGGAGATGTTTTCACCCCCTGAAATGATGATGTCTTTAGATCGGTCTTTAATTTCGATATAGCCATCTTCATGCCATACCGCCAGATCGCCCGAGTGGAACCAACCTCCTGCAAAAGACTCATCGGTTGTAGAAGGATTTTTTAAGTACCCCTTCATCACCAAGTTGCCGCGCATAAAGATCTCACCCATTGTTTTTCCATCTTGAGGGACTGGGTGTAAAGTTTCCGGATTAGCAACCATTAAGCCTTCAAGCATCGGTGCTTTAACACCTTGACGAGACTTAAGGCGTGCTTTGTCTTCTAATGAACTGTCATCCCATTTATCTTTCCACGCACACACCACGGATGGGCCATAGGTTTCCGTCAAGCCATAAACATGGGTCACTTCTATCCCCATCTCTTCCATGCCCTGAATAACCGCAGCTGGAGGAGCAGCCCCAGCAGTCATCACTTTAATCTTATGATCAATGCCCTGTTTCATCTCATCAGGGGCATTGTTCAGCATATTCAAGACAATAGGCGCGCCGCAGAAATGGTCGACCTTTTCTGCACGTATAAGATCATAAATATCCTGATCACGAACATGACGCAACGAAACACTTGTACCTGCCGCTGCGGCTATCGCCCAAGGGAAACACCAGCCGTTACAATGGAACATCGGTAACGTCCAGAGATAAGTAGGGTGACGACCCATATCCCAAGACACAATATTGCTCATTGCGTTCAGGTAAGCGCCTCGGTGATGGTAAACAACGCCTTTAGGATTGCCCGTTGTGCCTGAGGTATAGTTCAGGCTAATAGCGTCCCATTCATCTGCTGGCATCTGCCATGCAAATTCTGGATCGCCCGTCGCTAGGAAGGCTTCATAATCGGTAGAACCGATCAACGATCCACCTTCATACGTAGGATCATCAATATCAATAACAAGCGGGTTCTGTCCCATCATCTTCAGCGCTTTAGATACCACTTCTGAAAATTCACGCTCTACGATGACGACTTTACTTTCGGCATGCTGCAGAATGAATGCCATCGCTTCGGCATCCAACCGAATGTTGATCGCATTCAGAACAGCTCCCGACATCGGCACGCCAAAATGAGATTCAAATACTTCGGGTAAGTTTGGCGCAATAATTGAGACTGTATCGCCCTTTTCGACACCACTTTTCTGCAACGCGGAAGCTAACTGACGACAACGCTGATAAGTTTCGGCCCAATTACGGCGCAGGTCGCCATGAACAGTCGCTATCTCATCAGGATAAACAAAAGCGGCACGCTCAATAAAACTAAGCGGGGTTAACGCTGCGAAGTTTGCATCATTCTGGTCTAAACCCAGTTCATAGGGATTATGCTTTGTACTCATTATGACTATCCTGTCGATCACGTTGTAAAATGTAATAAGCGAAGATAAGCCCGTTCATTAATCCCACTGTTATTAGCAACAGCACGCATGTATAGGCCGCAAATACCGCTTCAGCACTTACGTCAGAAATGTCGTGATAAACAACCGATTTCATCCTAAGTACTTACCCTTATCAAAAATATAATACTACGTAATTTCCCTTATTACTCAAGTTATCCTAAAGTCATATCATTGTGATATTGATTTTATAACAGGGATTTCCCTAAGGCAGGCTATGAATAAAAGCGCTTCGATGGAATTAGAACAGTGTAGAGAAGATGCTGATCGCTACCGCCTATTAGCCGAGCAATCGACTGATATGATCTCTCGCCATACACCCACACCGGATTGGATCTATATTGATGTTAGCCCAGCAGTGGAGAGGGTTTTAGGCTATACGCCGGAAGAGATCATTGGTACATCGGGCTACGAGCAGTTCCATCCTGATGACGCTGACAATCTCTCAAAACGTGACGATAGTGTGCGTTATAACGAAGGGATGTATACCAACATATATCGTTATAAGCATAAGGCTGGACACTACATATGGCTTGAAACCACCAGCCGCATAATACGTGATAACAATGGCAAACCAATTGAGATCATCTGCGTTTCCCGTGATGTTACTGAAAAAGAGGAAGCACAACGATCAATGCGCCGCCTTGCCCGCGTGGTAGAAGCATCCTCCGATATGATTATGTTCTGTAACCACAAAACGCAAAAACTGACTTATCTAAATGAATCTGCATACCACACCCTTGACTCTGAAAAAGATACGCCAGTCATTTACTACCTAGACCAACTTTTTGCGCCCAACGTTTTAGAGTCATTGGTCAGCGATGCCTTAGAACATGCCTCCATCCACGGTGTTTGGTACGGCAGTATTCCCATGAAGCTACCACAGCAGCTCAATCGGGTTGCAGAAGTCAGAGAGATTATTGCCCATCGAAACCGCCGCGAAAATAACTCCGTCGACTACTACTCCATCATAGGCCGTGATATCACCTTAAAACACCAAGCGGAAGAGGAAGCAAAGCGCCACCAATTAGAGATGGCACACATGTCCCGTCTACTCTCAGTTGGTGAAATGGCGACCGGCTTAGCCCATGAAGTGAACCAACCTTTAGCCACCATTCTCAACTATTGTCATGGCACCCAGCGGCGTTTAGCAGAAGGGGTCGACAACCCAGTCGCGACAGTATCTAAAACGATGGAGCTGATTGTCCAACAAGCCAAACGTGCTTCGGAAATTATTAAGCGCATGCGTTCGTTTGTGCGTAAAACGGAATATCAGTGCTTAGAGTTTTCCATAAATGATAGCTGCAAAGAAGTTAGCGAGTTTCTTTGCCAAGAAGCACTCGATCACAATATTAGCTTTGATTTCAATCTAGATGAGGCTTCACCCCTGCTTGTTGCCGACAAAGTTCAGATCGAGCAAGTGCTTCTTAACCTAATGCGTAATGCAATCGAGGCATACAACGATTGTAACAAGACCTACAGACCCGTTATCATCACCACCTGGACTACCTTAGGGTATATCCACATATCGGTTGAGGATAAAGCCAAGGGCATCTCAAGCGAAGGGTTAACAAACCTGTTTGAACCATTCTATACATCCAAATCTACAGGTCTCGGTATGGGGTTATCAATATCACGTACCATTATCGAGACCCATGGTGGACAATTATGGGTTGAGAGTGATGGCGAAACAGGCACCCATTTTTACCTGAAACTTCCGTTGAGAGATCAATAATGCAAGCAAATGTCACTGGTACTATTTACATCGTTGATGATGATGAGGATTTTCGTAATTCAATGCAGTGGTTACTCGAATCTGCTAACCATAATGTCGTGACATTTTCTTCAGCTCGCTCCTTTTTGGATGAGTTTAATGGCGAAACTGGCTGTATGTTGCTTGACGTTCGTATGCCTGAAATCAACGGCCTTGCGTTACAACAGATCATGCAAGAACGAAACATACAGATCCCCATCATTGTGATCTCTGGACATGGTGATATCCAGATGGCGGTCAGTGCGATGAAACAAGGTGCCCTCGACTTCCTAGAGAAACCATTTGATGGTGATGTCCTATTAAGACTTGTTAATAAAGCGCTCACTAAAGCGAATAAAGCACGCTTAGAAAATAGTGAGGTAGAAGAGATCCAAAACTGTTTTGCCAGCCTTAGCCGTCGTGAGAAAGAGGTGATGGGACTTGTTGTGGCAGGAAACGCGAACCGTGAGATCGCTGAAGAATTAGATATCAGCCCTAAAACTGTCGAGGTGCATCGCTCTCGTGTGATGAGCAAAATGCGTGCAGGCAGCTTAGCCGTACTCGTCAAACAAGCGGCTCGTTTAAACGAAGCCAGCTAACTATTTCCATATCCAATAAAAAAGGCTGATTTATTAATCAGCCTTTTTTATTGGATAAACCCATTCTCATCTATGCCGCCAGTTGTTCTCGGATAAACGTTTCCATCAATGCCAACACAGCATCACTTGCTTCTAAATGCGGAACATGACCGCAGTTATCCACAAAACAAGGCTGTGCATGCGAGCCAATACCATCACATATATCGGTTACTTGCTCTGGAACACCGTATTGATCGTCCTTACCCTGCATAATTAATGACGGACAATGTATATCTTTTAGCCAAGGGCTAAAGTTCATATTTTGGTGGCAGCTCTCACGCAACCAAGTCTCAGACCAAGCTCGAAATAACAGATCTGTACGATCTTCATGATAACGCGCAAGACGTTCGGGCAGATCGGTTGTCTGATACATCTCCACCGCTTCCCTAATCCCTTTAAGCGTCAACTGATCCGCATACAGATGTGCGGCCTCGGTCACCATCGCTACCACTCTATCACCCAGAGTCGCGGCGCCGATTAAGGCAATCGTTCCACCATCGCTATGGCCAATTAAAATCACTTTATTAATACCCGCAGCGTCCAGCATTTCTGCTAAACGTTGCTCACCTTCAGGTACTAAATAATCATCCTCCCGAGGTAACGTAATGGCTGAAGATCGACCATATCCCAGGCGTTCATTAACCAATACATTGCAGCCTAAACGTTCAGCTAACATCTCAGGAAACTTTTTCCACATCCGAATATGACCCAGCGCTTCATGCAAAAAAACCAGCGTCGGTTTATTCTCACCTTCGGGATGAATACCATGCATCGCATGAATTTGCTGCCCATCGGGCAAAGCTAGCATACGATCAGCCCATGCAATGCCCATCAACGCTCCTCCGGTACTGGAATGGAATAAGTCATAGTCGCGTGAGCCACAGGTTCACCTTCACCACCGGATGTTATATGCACCTCACCGATGCCTAAACGTTTCCCGACTTTAAGCATCTGAGCTTTGGCGATAATGTCCAGATCAGCAGCGGGCTTACGTAGAAAATTAATATTCAAATTGGTCGTCACGGCCAGTGAAACAGGGCCAATTTTACTGAGTAATGCCGCATAAACCGCAACATCAGCCAACCCCATCATGGCAGGACCCGAAACAGTGCCGCCGGGTCTAAGGTGTTGATCATCTACCGGCAAACGCATGGTTGCCGTGCCTTCACCAAGGGCAAGTAATTCCCCATACTGCTCCCCTTGCGGGAAATGCTCTTTAAGAAACACTTGCAGCTCTTCTAAACTCATTTCCACAATCTATCTCCAGCATAACAACCGAAAGAAGAACGGCATTTATACATTAACAATTGCCAATGTCGCCGTTACTTTAGCCACCAGCTTTCGTTCGTTACCGATGGCGTAAACCTCACCCTCAGCGACCGTCAACGTTTTACCCTGCTTAATGACTTTCGCTTCGCACTCAAGCGTGTCACCTTGCGCAGGTCGTAAGAGATTAATCGTAAAGTCTGCGGTTAACACACGCTGACCTTTAGCAATCAATGTTGCTGCGGCGGTACCGCAGCTATGATCAGCTAAGGTCGCCTGCACGCCCGCATGAACAAAGCCATCTTGCTGTTTATGGTTTTCGTTTAGGGCAATATTAGTCCGGCAACTACCGGGACTGAACTCAACGAGTTCAGCCCCCAGTAGGCGGATAAACGGCGCCTGATCGAAAACCCGGCGAGTTTCTATTTCGTAATCCGGGTTATTTACTCTCAAAGCCGTTCTCCTAATTATGCGCCTTGATCACTTTCATCACGTGCTTTATTACGCAGAATAAAGCGCTGAATTTTACCACTTGGCGTTTTCGGCAACTCACGCATAAAATCAATTTCACGTGGGAATGCATGTGTCGATAAACGACTGCGTACATGCTGCTTCAGCTCTTCAGCCAACTCATCAGATGGCTCAAAGCCATTCTTAATAACAACATAAGCCTTGATAATCGCGCCACGTTTCGGATCAGGTTTACCAATCACACCTGATTCAGCCACCGCATCATGTTCCAGCAATGTGCTTTCTACATCGGCAGGTCCAACACGGTAACCCGCTGTCGTGATAATATCGTCATCACGCCCTGTGAATGTATGGCTTCCATCACCATGGCTCATGACAACATCACCTGTTAGGTAATATTTGCCGTGGAAGGGATTTTTTTCTTGCCATGTATAGCCTTGGAAGAAGAACAAAGGCGAATTCTCAACATCGACTGCCAACTGACCTGTTTCACCCTCTGGGATCTCATTATAATCAGCATCTAATGCAACAACGCGGTGCCCTGGCATTGAGAAACCCATTGAACCAACACGCACCACTTCTTGCTCAAGATCATGGTGGTTACAAGCGGTCATTCCGGTCTCTGTTTGGCCGTAATGGTCCATAACTGGACAGCCTAAACGCTTATGAACCCAACCGATTACTTCTGGGTTTAATGGTTCACCGGCACTACTCGCAACTCGCAGATTAAACGTTTCATCAGCGGCTAGTACATCATCATTGGCCATCAACATACGGTAAGCTGTTGGGGCTGCTGCCAAGTTTGTAATTTTGTATTTACGCAACATTTCGTAGGTACTTTCTGGCGTAAAGGCGCCTTCACAGAAATGCGTTGTATTACCCAATAACATTGGACCTACTACTGCGTAATAAAGGCCGTAAGCCCAGCCTGGATCCGCAACATTCCAATAGGTATCTTCTGGACGTAGACCTACAGCAAAACGCATGTAGACATAGAAAGAGAGAATTGCGCGCGTTGGTACAGCAACACCTTTCGATTTACCTACCGTACCCGATGTAAACATTTGTAGGAAAGGCTCATCTGCGCCGATGCGAACCGGTGCAAACTCAGTAGACAGGCTGCCAATTTCCGTAACGAAATCACGATCGTCAGCGTACTTCGCATCAGCTTTAACTTTATCTACCAACAACGTAGCAGGGCAACCTACAACTTCATCCAGTTTATGACGGTTGGTTGGGTCAGTTACAACAAGCTTGGTACCGGCTTGTTGTACACGGTACTCAATAGCGCCAGAACCAAACGCAGTAAACAAAGGCTGATATACGGCACCCGCACGTAGGGTTCCCATAATAACAACCATCAATTCAGGCGTACGCGGTAATAATGCAGCTACGCGGTCGCCCTTACCAATGCCTTGTGAGGTTAGAAAGTTGGCAAACTGTGCCGCTTTCTCTTTCAGTTCGACAAACGTAAGCTGAGATGCTGGACGCTCTGCACCTTCATATTTAAGCGCAACACGATCACCCTCTGCCCACTTATCACAGACCTCTTCGCAAACGTTGAAGCCATCTTTCAAGTTTCCGATCATCAGCTCTTCGAGCATCGCCGGAGTAAACTTATCGTAATATTCCTGATAGTTTTCCGTTGTCATTGTATTTCTCTCATACTTATCATTGTTATTCTTTGTACCGTTTAGCAAAACGGCTAATCCATATGGATCAACCAAAAACACCTGCTAAACGGAGCTTATCTATCTCTTCTTTATCTAACCCTGATGCGCTCATTACAGAGTCTGTATCTACTCCTCTAAGCGGTGCATCAGTAGGTAATTCACTTGGCTTATTATCAAAGCGGATAGCCGGTGCTATCTGCACCTCTCCCTCATCTGTGCGACGAATCAAATCTCGCGACACAAACGCAGGATGCTCCGCAGCTTCAGTCATCGTCAGCACCGGCTCAACGCAAGCATCAACCTGGGCAAAACGCTTCTGCCATACGGCAAGATCTTCTGTAAGGAAAATAGCCTGCAACCGAATTTTCAAGGTATGGTCATCTAAACAAGCCAGCTCAGTCGCCTCTAACGTTTCTAATAACCGCTGCTTAAACTGGGGTTCTAAACTGCCGACCGAGATATAACGCTGGTCACGGGTACGGTAGTAATCATAGAAGCCGCCGCCATTAAGAAAGTGACTTTCATAACTCTCTTCTATCCCGCCATTCAGTGCTCCAGGCGCTAAAAGTGCCTGCAAAGCAAAACTGTTATCAGCCATTGAAATATCAATTTGAGCGCCTTTACCTAGGCGATCTCTCTGAATAACAGCCGATAAGATTGCAATCACAGCCGGATGAGAACCGGCCGCTTGATCCGCCACTTGGACACCTAAAGGACAAGGCCCATGACCGGAGCGCCCCATATGACTTGCAACACCCGAGAGTGCGAGGAAGTTATTATCGTGGCCGGCACGATCAGCGTACTCACCAGTCTGGCCATAGCCACTGATGGAGCAATAAATAAGATCCGACTTATGAGCACTTAACGCTTCATAATCCAAACCTAAGCGCTTCATGACACCAGGCCTAAACTGTTCGACAACAATGTCATAGTCAGCGATGAGCTTGTGGATAACATCTTTCGCGTCGGGATGCTTAAGATCAAGTGTGATTGAGCGCTTACCTCGATTTAGGTAACGAAACGCAGCTGATTGACCATCGATTTGCGGTTTCATGTTACGCACTAAATCGTCTCGTGTTGGCGATTCAACACGTACAACATCCGCACCTAGATCTGCGAGAAGCATCGTGGCATAAGGCCCCGGTAGCAACGTCGACAGATCCAGTACTTTTAACCCTTCAAGAGGCTTCATCGACGAATTCCTTAACTATGCTCACGCATAATTTCACGAGCGATGATCACTCGCTGAATTTCGCTCGTACCTTCATAGATAGAAGTAATACGCACATCTCTAGCAAAACGCTCTAATGGGTATTCTTGCATATAGCCATAACCGCCCAGCATCTGTAACGCGCTGTAGCAAGCATCATTGGCCTTCTCACTGGCAAACACTTTTGCCATTGAAGCCTCTTTCGCAAATGGCAGGCCTTTCTCTTTACGATCAGCCGCGCTCATCAGCAGCAATCGAGCCGCTTCAAGTTCGGTGCAGCGATCTGCGATATTCCATTGAAGGCCTTGGAAGTCAGCAATAGGACGACCAAATTGCTTACGCTCTTGAACATAATCGATTGCATAATCCATCGCCGCTAGCCCTACGCCTAGCGCTAAAGAGCCGATACCAATACGGCCACCAGCCAATTCAGCGACCGCTAAACGGAAACCATCATTCAAAGAACCTAAAATAGCGGATTCTGGAACTTCAACATTATCGAAATGAACTTCGTTTGTTGCCGAACCATGCTGTCCCATTTTCTTCTCGGCAGGGCCCACCGTAATACCTGGTGTCGTTGCTTCAACCAAGAAACAGGTAATACCTTTACCTTTTTTCGCCTCTGGGTCGGTTACCGCCCACACAACAAAGACGCCAGCAAACTCTGCACTGGTAATCCACTGCTTTGTACCACTAATAGCAAAACCGCTATCGGTCTTAACCGCCTGAGTACGCATCGATGCAGGGTCAGAGCCCGCACCCGATTCCGTTAGACAGAAACTGCCCGCGCGATATTCACCACTACAGATCAGAGGCAGGTACTTCTCTTTCTGCGCTTCTGTACCCATCGCTTGAATAACTTCAGCAACCATATTAGTCACCGACATGGTTACTGCAGTGGAAGCACAAGCTTTGGCGATTTCAGTCATCGCTAAACTAAAAGCAACGGTTCCGGCTTCAGTGCCACCGTATTCGCCTTTAATATTTAATCCCATAAACCCCAGCTCAGCTAACTGTTTACAGCTAGAAAGCAGGATAGATTTATCTTTGGTTTGGTCTAGTTTCTCAGCTACAGGGGCAAGTTCAGTTTCCGCAAAACGCTTGGCCGTGTCCTGTATGAGTTGTTGTTCTTCTGTCAGGGCGAGATCCATAAGGGTTTCCATGTAAGGGTTTACCCTAATCTATACCTTAAAATCCCTTTTACGTAAAGCAAACAGCGCTAAAGAATTCACAAAAAAGCAACATCGAAAATGAATCAAGGCAGCGGAAACACTAGTAATTGCGAGGTGTTAGCGCGTCTAAAACTTGAATGAAAAATTTATCACGGCGGAATAAAAAATAGCTTATAGAATTCTATAAGCTATTTTCACAAAACGAAGCGAAACTGAGATTCAACGGCTTGAAATGATCAACTCTGAAGTATCGCGTTTTTTTAATTTACGCCCTTTACGCTTCTCCACAATCAAAGGAACACACTGTTCATCGCTATCATAAATAACAACACAATCAAGACACTGGAAGCATTCGTCATAATCGACTTTGCCATCTTGCTCGATCGCTTGATACTCACAACGATGTTTACAAAGCTGACAGGGTTGACCGCACTCACCCCTGCGGGGCAACCATTTAAACAACCGTAACTTTCCAAAGACAGCCATGCCAGCACCTAACGGACAGAGGTAACGGCAATAGCCTTTATAAACAAACAAGCTAAGCACTAATAGAGCGACGGCCCACAGCACAAACGGCCAAGAGCGATCAAATAGTAGGGTGATACTGGTTTTAAAGGGCTCTATTTCAACAATACTGCCGGTCAATGGCACGGACAGCAAAGCCACGACTAAGATCACGGCCAACACGATGTATTTCAACCATTTAAGTTTTCTATCTAGTGACGCCGAAACCTTTAATTGCGGTAACTTCAGATAAGCGAA
>Ga0193958_1000568_pt1 | contig 13295 bp, 10 predicted proteins | sample FB_1_MG_FD_140320 | JGI IMG/M metagenome (GOLD analysis project Ga0193958, IMG submission 140320) | Microbial mat bacterial communities from the Broadkill River, Lewes, Delaware, United States - FB_1_MG | ecosystem: Environmental > Aquatic > Freshwater > River > Microbial mats | place: USA...
TTATTTCCGTAAGATTTTTTGACCTTTTTGAAGGAGGTCAAAATCTTCCAGAATAACTTTTCACCCGTACTTAATCAGAATTTTATTGCTTTAAATTCTGTATCAGTTTTTCAGGACGGGACACCCTAAGGTTGGGTAAGTACCTGATAATCGGAGGCATGTGTACCATCTAGTTTGACCATACAGTCATAGATTTTTCGCTTGGTCCTAAAATCAGCTACCTCAAATACATTGAGAATCTCTTCTCTTTTGCTATTAGTGAAAATCTGCATCAACAACATACTGGGATAAGCGGAATTTACTGCTTTGATGCTAAGCAGGGCTTCTTCCATGGCTTTAATCCCATCCGCTCGACTATCTTCTTGACTTAGGCGATCTAGGCCCAAAAGATAATATTTATACATGGCTCGACGCATGGGCTTTACCCGTACATTAAGCAGATTTTCAATCAACCAATAACGACTTTGATTTCCGTCATTAACGGTCCAGCCTTTGGCTGTTCCTCTTGGTACAGCATTCAGAATATCTTGAGCCTTATTGAGATATTTCTCGCCCCCCAATTCCTCAAAAGAGTCATGATCTAGCCCCAAAGTGATATAAGCATAAAAGGCAATCGTTGAGGTTAGATTAGAGGTAAAACTACCTTCTGCAAAATCAAGCACCTCAAATTCTCCATAATTGAAGTAAAAGTCTTTATCAAGATACTGAAAAAGAACTGAATTATACCCGCTTTTGTAGATGGGACGGCTAGCTTGTACCGTCAACTGCGCTTTGAAACTAGTTTGCGAAATTTCTTCGTCTACGGTCAAGATGATATTCATCTCAATCCGCTCTTCGGGTTCGTATTCTTGGTCGGTCCATTTTCGGTTATTGACAAACTCCTCTAAGGCAGTTTTTAAACTTTTAAACACCTTGGGGTCGGCTGTTTGCAGCTTGGGGGTGTTAATGGTTACCGAGCTACGGATCTCTTGGCTCCAGGCCTGTGTTAGCCCAAAAACTAAGGCCAAAGAAAGCAATAATTTTCGCATCATATTAGACTAAAATTGGGCAGTTAACTCCTTAGCTTGTTCGGCTTTTTTTTGGAGCAACTTGCAGATTTTTGCCGCAATATCCTCAGCGACTTCCAGCTTAGATTTTAGCTCATGCTCTTCAATCTCTAGCTGTCGATCAATAAATGTGACCTTGTTGGTATCATGACCAAAACCAGCACCTTGATCACGGAGGCTATTGAGGACGATAAAGTCAAAGTTCTTTTTCTCCAGCTTTTTGCTGGCATTTTTTCTAAAGTTCTGTGTTTCTAAAGCAAAACCTACCATACATTGCTGATTCGTCTTGATTTTTCCCAATTCTTGGGCAATGTCTTTGGTTCGACAAAGGTCAATACGCATCGGATCCCCATCTTTTTTCTTGATCTTTTCACAAGCTACATGTTCTGGGGTGTAGTCTGCTACTGCCGCAGCTAAAACTGCAATATGTGCTTGCGGAAAAGCCGAGATAGCCGCTTCATACATCTCTTGAGCCGATTTTACATCAATGATTTTAACAGCAGGATGCTTGGGCTTCACTTTTACTGGACCAGAAATTAGGGTTACTTCTGCTCCCAGCCTGGCCAAGGTGTCGGCAATGGCAGTGCCCATTTTTCCTGTAGAATGGTTCGTAATATAACGAACGGGATCAATCGCTTCAACGGTGGGGCCTGAAGTCAAAATAGCTTTTAATCCCTTGAGTGGTTGTGCCCCTTGTTGCATAAAATGTAGTTCCAAAGCTTCCACAATATGTTCTGGCTCGGCCATGCGGCCCTTACCCACCAACCCACTAGCTAGTTCGCCTTCTTCCGCATCAATCAAAATATTGCCATAGCTCTTGAGCTTTTCAATATTACCCAAGGTGGCTGGATGGGTAAACATATCAAGGTCCATAGCTGGTGCAAAGAAAACGGGACAGCGACTAGAAAGATAGGTTGCCAAAACCATATTATTACAAAAACCATTGGCCATAGCAGCCAAAGTATTAGCCGTAGCAGGAGCAACCAACATCGCATCAGCCCAAAGTCCTAATTCCACATGGTTGTTCCAGCCTTCCTCAGAAGTTACAGAACTATATACAGAACGTTTTGAGAGGGTCGAAAGTGTTAGTGGCGTAATAAATTTGGTAGCAGCATCGGTCATCACAATTTGTACTTCGGCACCAGCCTTAATGAGTAGTCGCGTGAGACTTGCCGTTTTGTAGGCGGCAATGCTACCTGTTACGGCCAAAAGTATTTTTTTACCTGTCAACATAGAAAAGCGTTTTGGAGCGCAAGGGTTTGTCTGCATGCGCTCAGACGAAGATTAACGAATAAATAGGGGTGGGGCTGCCCCTTCGGCCCTATGGGCCTTCGGGTCGGGCTGTTTCGCAGCTCGCTATTACTTGCTTCGCTGCGTCGGCTCCCGTTGGTCGGGTCGCTCGGCCCTTCGCCAGCAAGCTGGCTCGGTCTGGCCCTGCGGGCCACTGCTGTCCATCCCTCAGCCTGCGGCGGCTTTGCCGCCTGCTAGATCCAAAATAACTTGGCCTAGGGGCATAAAAAAACAGTTGAAAAAGTCTATGCCATAGGCTAATCAAAATAATAGACTTTTCCAACTGCTACTTCCCTTATCTTAGGAGCGAGAAATATTGCATAGCTTATGCTTCTTCCTCTTCTTCACGCAGGCGATACTCCAATTCGTCATTCATAAACTCATTGAGAGCAATAATTGCGGGATTAGGTAGACGCTCATAAAACTTAGAGATTTCAATTTGCTCCTTGTTTTCATGCACCTCTTCTAGGGTGTCTGTCGCAGAGGCAAATTCCTCTAGTTTAGAGAGCAGTTCTTTTTTGAGTTCTACAGAAATTTGGCGCGAACGGCTACCAATTACATTTAGAGACTCATAAATGTTGCCGCCGCCTTTTGATGACATCAAAAAAACGTTACGGGCTTCGATGTAAGGATTGATTCCTTGTGCGCGCTCTTTAATTTCACTCATTTCGCAATCTTTTTATTCGCTGCTTACTAATGTTAATCATATTTCGAACCTCTGAGCCATAGCGGCTATCACTATGTTTGCGCTCAAAGATTTTTGCTTTTTCTATTACCTCTTCAAAGCGTTCCACTTGCTTAGATAAGATACTTTTTTCTGCATAGCCAAAAGAAGACTTGATAATCATGTATCGGATGTAAGGAGCTTCTTGAGTATCTGGAAAATCTAGCAAAAGGTTGTTAAAACTATGTACGGCGGCTTGGTAATGGCTGCGCTTGTAGTAGCCTTTTGCGGCTTCTAGCGCTTTAGTTTCCAATTTTGCTCTAAGCAAATCAATTTGTTCGTTACACAAACTCACTCTATCACTGAGTGGGTACATATTGACAAAAAATTGATAACCTTCAATAGCTTCTTCGGTATCTTCTTGAGTAAGTCGGAAATTTGGTGATAATTTCCGGCTAGATTCGGCGGCCAAAAATAGCGCTTCCTCTGCAAATTCAGAGTTGGGGAAGGTATTGTAGAATTGGCGAAAATAATAAGAAGAGAAGGTGAAATTTCTCATTCTGTGGTGCGTACTCGCATAGTAGTAATACACCTTTTCTGCTTTTCCACTTCCTCGAACAAGGCCCATAAGATCTTCTAGGAGGTATTGTGCTTTTTGGTAATCTCCGGCTTCGTAAAAAGCTATGGCTTTTTCATAGCGATAGTCGAGGTCGGGATTCATCCGAATTTTATCAATATTTTCCCTTTGGCAGGCAAAACTGAGGAGGATGAAGAGGAGGCTATAAAGGCCTGCTTTTAGTTTTAACATAACTGCAAATATAAGCTTTTTCTAAGATTATCAAGGCCCTAGGATTATTTATTTTGGGCAACTACAAGCTATAGAACGAGTCTAGAGGCTAAAAGGCAGGGGCTAGAGGCCCATTTCTAGGTTCATCTTAGCATTTTTGAGTTCGGCGAGGCTGTGGGCGTCGCCAGTCTTTTGGGCGAGGGTGATGCCTTCTTCATAGATATTCATGGCGATTTTCTCCTCTTCATTTTCTATGAGTAGGGCGGCATAGTGGTAATATAGGCCGATGTATTCTGGGGTATCTTTATGGATAGCGGCATATTGTTGTAGGGCCAATTCTTGTTCTGCTTGTTTCTCGTATTCTTTAGCAAGAGCAAAGCGGAGGAAAGCGTCTTGTGGTTTTTGGCTCAAGAGCTGTTGAAGTTGTTCTAGTCGTTTTGACATGGCAAATTCTAATTTTTGCGCAAAGATAGTTTTTATCAGGCTAGGCCCAAAGCTTTTATAGGTAGAGGCTGGACTTTCTTTTTCTGGCTCAAGGCCCAAAAGGGCCTTTTTGTTTGGCCTAGCGATGTGCAGCAGTGGCCGTCAGGCCAGACCAAAGCGGCAAAGCCGCTGCAGGGCCGAGCAGACTTGCGAGCTGCGAAACGTAGCGCCGCAAGGCGAAGCCGCAGCGGAGGCCCCAAAACGCAACAGAAAAGAATTCTAAGGCCTTAAAAGTCTGCATTCTGCATATAAAAGCCTAATTTTGCGCCCTTAAAGCGTTCATTTTAATCAAAAAAAAGGAAATGGCAAGCTACTATAACAACATCTTGGAAACCATTGGGAATACGCCTTTGGTCAAGCTTAACAAAATTGTAAAAGAGATTCCTGCCACGATTTTGGCGAAGGTAGAAACCACCAATCCGGGCAATTCGGTCAAGGATCGTATGGCCCTAAAAATGGTAGAAGATGCCGAAAAGGCGGGTTTACTTAAACCTGGGGGGACGATTATTGAGTGTACTTCTGGAAATACGGGAATGGGTATTGCGATTGCTGCGGTGGTCAAAGGGTATAAATGTATTTTTACGACTACAGATAAGCAATCTAAGGAGAAAGTAGATATTTTGCGGGCTGTTGGTGCGGAGGTAATTGTTTGTCCTACTAATGTAGGGCCAGAAGATCCTCGTTCGTATTACTCTGTAGCCGAGCGATTGAGTAAAGAAATTCCCAATTCATTTTGGTGCAACCAGTATGACAACCTCTCTAATCGACTAGCGCATTATGAGAGCACTGGACCTGAAATTTGGGAACAAACTGAAGGTAAAATTACGCACTTTGTAGTGGGCGTAGGTACAGGTGGAACTATTTCTGGAGTTGGTCGCTACCTCAAGGAACAAAATCCCGATATTAAAATCTGGGGGATTGATCCTTATGGCTCTGTTTTCAAAAAGTACCATGAGACTGGAGAGTTTGATGAAAAAGAGATTTATCCTTATGTAACTGAAGGCATTGGAGAAGATATCTTGCCCAAGAATGTAGATTTTGAGATCATTGATCACTTTGAGAAAGTGACAGATAAAGATGCTGCTATTGGGACCAGAGAATTGGCTCGTCAAGAAGGTATCATGGTAGGTAACTCTGCGGGTTCGGCCATCATGGGGATTAAGCAATTGGCTAGTGAGCTAAAGGCAGATGATGTAGTGGTTGTGCTTTTCCATGATCATGGCAGCCGTTATGTAGGCAAAATGTTTAATGATGAGTGGATGCGTGAGCGTGGTTTTTTGGAAGATGAGCTCAAGGTAAAAGACCTAGTTGCGAAGAAAGATAATTCGGATTTCTTTACCCTAAAGAGTAGCCAAACCGTTAAAGAAGCTTTGCAATTTATGAAAGAGCATGATCTTTCTCAGTTGCCTTTAGTAGATGAGGCGGGCAAAATTGTAGGTGCCATTACAGAGACTTTGGTGCTTAGCTGTTTGCTAGAAAACCCTATGAGCAACAGTGAGCGCCCTTTGAGTGAAATTATGTGTGCTGCTTTTCCTGTTGTAGACTTAGAGCTATCTGTGAAGAAGGTAGGTGGTTATTTTAATCATAAGACGCCTGCTGTTATTGCTATTGATAAGGCTGGAATTCCCCATATCATTACCAAATATGATATGATACAGACTATTGGCTAATTGCTGTAGTAGCTAGAATAAAAAAGAGGATGATCTAAACGATCATCCTCTTTTTTATTTGCCTTCTCCTTTGATAATAACGAGGACGGTATGGAAGAGAATCTTGATATCGAGGGCCAGAGATATATTTTCGATATAGAGAATATCATATTTAAGGCGTTGAACCATTTCATCTACATTTGAGGCATAGCCATATTTGACTTGGCCCCAAGAAGTGATACCTGGACGCACTTTTTGGAGGTGACGAACATGAGGTGCTTTTTGGGCAATTTGATCAATGTAAAATTGTCGTTCAGGCCTTGGACCAACTAATGACATATCCCCTTTGAGAACGTTCCAAAATTGTGGCAATTCATCTAAGCGGTATTTGCGCATGATACGTCCCCAAGGCGTACAGCGATCATCTGCATCCTTAGATAGTTGTGGCCCATTGCGTTCGGCATCGGTGTACATAGAACGGAACTTATAAATAAAAAAGGGCTGTCCGCCTAGGCCTACGCGCTCTTGCAAATAAAAGATAGGTCCAGAAGAGGAAAGACGAACTCGTAGGGCTATATAGGCATAGAGTGGAGCGAAAATGAGCAGAAAAAGGCTAGCGCTGAATAGATCAATTGCTCTTTTGAGTACTACAAACCAAAGGGGCATAAATTTAGGCGAAATCTCAATTAGAGCGGCATCATAAACATTACTCATTTTGACTTTGCCCAAGAGAATTTCATACATTTCTGGGCTCACTTTGATCAGTAGTGGCCGGCCCGCCAAGGCATTGAGTAAAAAGCTCAACTGTTGTTGTTCGTCAGCCTCTAGGGCTAGAATAACTTCTTGGATTTCTTGTTCTTGCAACACCTTTTCTAGATCTTCTACTTGACCTAAATAGGGTAGACCGTAGTTTAAGGGCTGTGCATTCAGTGCTAAAGCGCCTACAAACTCATAATAGCCTGCTGTTTGGCCTTCTTCAATTTCAGTATAGAGCTGGGCTGCTCGTTCTCTGCTACCAATGAGTAGGGTTTTGAAGCGAATATCACCTCTTTGGACTTGGGCATGAGCGCGGCCTAAAAGAACCATACGGACCAAGAAGGTCAAAATAAATTGAAGTCCGAAAATTGCTCCAAAGGAAGCATAATAGGCTCGATATCCTTCACTATAATAGGGAAGGTCATTGAGTAGAATGCTAAAAAAGAGAATAAGACTACCCAAGAAAACGCTAGCTAACGTACGGAGAAACTCCGTAGTTCTCGACATTCGGTAGATGTTGCGATAACTATCTGTTAAAGCATATAATAGGATCCAAGCAGGGGGTAGGGCTATAACCCCAAAAATAAAATTGGGATCTTTCCATAGCCAGTCCCAATGAAAGGGTGCAATTTGCTCTAAGGCTATTTTTCGAAAGATAAAAAATAGACACCAAGCAAAAGTAGCCATGGCGTAATCAAATAAAATATAGAGCCAGAGGCCTAAGGCTTGCTTTTTCATTGCACCAAACTTATGAAAAGGAGGAGGGGGCCTGCCTTAATAATGTAGAATCTTAATATTATCTAGGTAAACTTTGGGTTGATTACTCTCTTCAAAATCACTAACAGCGGAACGCAAAATGAGGGTGTAACGAGCGGCATTTAAGGTGAAAATATCTTCAGTGAGGTCAAAGTAGATTTTTTTCCAACCATCAGAGGGGTTGACCCCACCTTTGATGAAAATTTCATCTGGTAAGCCATTGTCATAATGAGCAATGAGACCTACCGAAATTACTTCATCTGTTTTATAGTGCATTTCTAGAAAGACAGGAGTGGCCGTATTGGGTTGTTGCAAATCAGAAATCTGGAAAGAACTACCTATATAGCATTCCCAATTGGCTGTATCTAGAATCATTTGCCCCGAATAGTCGCCCTCAAAGACATCCTCGCTTTGTTTGGCGAGATAGCTATCAGGATAGTCATCGCGGTCCTCTCCAAAGGCGACTCCCGCATTTTCAAAATCTTCTACAATGAAAAACTCTACATCATCATTGTATTGAAAATTGGGGTAAACTGTATCTATTCTTCCTGCTTCTAGCTCTCTGCTGACCACATAAGGATCAAAAAAGGGGTAAATAAGACGATTAGTAGATATTCCATCACTAGCTACACCAGCATAAATGCTTACCTCATAGTTGGGCCCCTCTCCAAGAATAGCGGGTAGGGTTGTTGGGAGATTGGTAGCCCCCAACATCTGTCCATCTACAGCAATCCAAGCATCTTCAAATTGATGCTGGCTGCTGCCTTCTATATTGGGATTAGTTGGGCTATGCTGCACGGAAGGTACAGAAATATAGGCAGGAATGGCTACTTGACGGTCTTTACCACAAGCACTAAAAAGGAGAAGACCAAAAAGGAATAGACTCAGTTTTTTCATCATTTTTCTAAAATTGTTCTTGTATGGCTTGGCGATGTGCCGAGATAGCCGCTAATATTTGATAGGCTAACTCTAATGCTTTAACGCCATCTTCTAAGCTAACCGTTGGCTCGGTATCCTCCAAAATGCTTTTGGCGAAGAGCTCCAACTCTGTTTTGATGGCATTGACAGCCTGCGTTTCGGGCTGATCCACCAACAAATAACGCTCTCCCTGCGGAGTTTCTAGGGCCATGAGGCGATCTGCTTCACTTACACCCTCTGGGCTATCATATAGGCGGATGAGCTCGCTCTTCTTCTCCAAAAAGTCCATACTGATGTAGGCATCGGATTGAAAAAGGCGAAACTTACGCATGCTTTTCATAGAGATGCGACTAGCCGTGATATTGGCTACTGCTTGGTTCTCAAATTCTATCCGTGCATTGGCAATATCTTCTGCGGGACTAACAATGGCCACTCCGCTGGCTTGTACCGAACGCACTGGCGAATTGACCAACTTGAGCAAAATATCCAAATCATGAATCATGAGGTCCAAAACAACAGAAACATCATTTCCTCTAGGATTGAAGGGGGCCAAACGATGCGCCTCAATAAACATGGGCGAAATTTCTTGCTCTGCCATGGCCAAAAAGGCCGGATTAAAACGTTCTACAAAACCTACTTGCCCCTTGATGCCTGCTTCTTGCGCTAGGGCTAATAAGGTTTTGCCTTCTTCCAAAGTTTGTGTGATGGGTTTTTCCACAAAGATATGTTTTCCCGCCGCAATAGCTTTTTGGGCCATCTCAAAATGGCTACTAGTGGGCGTTACAATGTCTACCACATCTACGGCAGCAATCAACTCCTCTACATCACTATAAGCTTTTAGGTCCAATTCTTTGGCAATGCTAGCGGCCCGCTCGGGCTGGGGTTCATAAAAACCCACTAGCTCATAAACATCTGGCAATAGTTGCAAACATTTGAGGTGTATTTTTCCAAGATGGCCCGCACCCAAGAGGCCAATTTTTAGCTTCTGCATCCTTTTAGTATTTATAGTTTGGCGCAAAGATACTAAAACGCAGCGCTCTTCTAGCTAAACTTATTCAGCTCCTTTTTAGAATTTATTGGGGCTGCCCCTCGCTTCGCTCGGGTCGGGCCATTCCGCAGCTCGCAAGTCTGCTCGGCCCTTCGGCGCAAGCGTCTCGGTCTGCCGCCTTTGGCGGCCCTGCTACAGCCCCTCAGCCTGCGGCCCTTCGGGCCTGTAGGGCCGTATAAGTGGTATTCGTCGCTTCGCTCCTCATGCTTTGATATGTCCCCGCCCACCCACCCCTCTGCGGGATTCCTTAGGGAATCCCTTCGGGGAGTCTGGGCATTTTTTTGGTCTATTTGCAGCAGGCAGGCGGCAAAGCCGCCGCAAAGGAGCGAAGCGACTGGCCTAGCGATGTGCAGCAGGGCGGCGCAGCCGCAGACCAAGGCCGTCAGGCCGCAGGGCCGAGCGAAGAGCGAGCTGCGGAACGTAGCGCCGCAGCTTCGCTGCGGAGGCCCCAAAAACAAAAAAGGTCCCTGCAAGCAGCGACCTTTTAAGTAGTTAAAGTGTTCCTTTTCGTTTTTCAGAAGAAGAGGGCAGAGAGGGAATATCTGGACCAGCTTGGCCGGCGGGTCCATAAAAAGGTTGGCCAGCAAAGTCGTAGCCAAAGTTGACCTCTGTAGCGCCAACACTATAATTTTGGAAATTATTGGTGGCCACATCAAAAGAGAGCAAAAGCGGCATCTGCTTATCAAAAACAAAGCGGGCTTGGAAAGACAAAAAGCCTGGCGAGCGATAAAAAACGCCAAAGCCCAATTGGTCACCCAAGAAAGTGGCCTTAATTCCGCCATCAATTTGTGGGCGAGGGCCTTGGGTATAGCGAACCATAATAGAGGGTTCTAGGCTCATCTCTTGGTCATCAAAGAAAAACTTGTAGCCAGCCGTTACAAAATAGTGGCGATAATTATAGCCAATAGGGTCGCGGCCCGTGGCATTGCTACCTGCAAAGTCCAACTTAGATTGGATGAGATTAGGGGCCGAGGCACCAATAAAAAAGTTGCGGGCATAGAAGTAGAGGCCAAATTCGGCATCTCCAGTGGTTACGGCCTCACTACCGTTATTGATGGCATTGTCATTATCATCGACAAAAGTAATTTCGCTAGTATTAACGCGCTGGCGGACAATGCGGCCCGCTAGGCCCATCGATAGGCGCATATCATCGCCCACAGGCAAATGAAAAGCATAAGAACCCTTCATGCCAAAGCGACGAGAAGGGCCCGTAATATCAGAGAAAATCAAGCCGCCTATCCCATGTGATTGGCCAATGAGCCCTTGATAATTAACGCCAAAAGTTTGGGGTGCGCCTGGAAAAGCCACCCATTGCCAGCGATGGAAGACCTGTAGCGAGTGAATTCCTCTAGAACCTGCCACAGCAGGGTTAATCAGGTAGCTATTATTATTGTATTGCGCAAAAAGAGGCTCTTGTTGCGCCTGCGCCTGCCAGCCCAAAAGCAGCAGCGATAGCGTAAAGAAAAAATGTTTCATAAGCTATGATTTTAGTAGCGGGCGCCCCGAAGGGCGCCACACTTAAACTATTAACGGATAATGGTCACCGTACCTTTAAAGAGGACAGGATTGGCTTGAGAGGGGTATTTTACCTGTAATACATAATAGTAGGTAGCATCAGGTAAATTGGTCCCAGTACGGAAGTCTGTACCATCCCAGCTATTATCATAAGCCTCTTTGCGGTAGACCAACTGGCCCCAACGGTTGTAGACCTCCAAATCGCCTTCTAGTAATTCTAAACAAGGAATTTCCCAAAGGTCATTGACCCCATCATTATTGGGCGTGAAACCAGAATGCTGGGCCACACAAGCGCCAACATTAACCGTCACGCTATCGTAGTCTACACAATCATTAGCATCACGAACCTCTAGACTATAAGTAGTCGTTTCTACAGGAAAGCCAATTGTTGTGGCTTGAGTTGGATTATTGAGGCCCGTCATTGGCGTCCAAAGGTAAGAAGTAATATTTCCTTGGCTGCTTGTACCATCTAGGGTAACGGCTTCACCCACCAAGATTTCAAAACCTGCGTCGCTCGTTGCTACAGCATTTACGGCTTGGAAAATAGCTTCAATGCTATCCGCAGAACAACCTAAATCATCTGTAATGACGACCTTCCAATCATCACCAGAAGTCAAGTTGAGGCCTAGGCTGGCAAAGCCACCACTATAGAGGGCTTGCTGGCTAGTTGTTTGGCCATTGATAGTAATTGTTGCGGTATATAAGTTGTTGGGACCAGCCGCGGCGGGCAAACCGCCAGTAAGTTCTAAGAACAAAATGGCATTGCCTTGTCCATCACAGTCATAACTGACCGAGTCAGATCCACCATTGATCAAAACAGGAGTATAACTAGCATTGGTACAGATGTTTCCGCAGTTAGTCGCATTCCAAGCAAAGGTATCGGTCAAGCTTTCTTGACAAGCTTCGATATCTTCGACAAAGACCTGCCAGATATCGCCATCGGCTACCGTAAAGCTATAAGTTACCGAACCGCCAATGTTTCCAGCTAGAGGAGTATTGAGTACATTATCTCCAGTGCTTACTCCTGTAATGGTTAAGCTATAGTCAGAGCCACCAAAGAAAGGAGTCCCTCCTGTAATATCAATGCTCACTTCAGCGGTACCATCTAGATTACAGTTGTAGCTAGAAGATGTGATAATCAAAGGCACCGAATCACAACTGATGGGGCAGTTTGTGCTATTGAAGATATAGGTATTGTTGAGGGTGTCTGTACAACCATTATTATCAATAACGGTAATGGTCCAGTTGTCACCATCATTAACCAAGAAAGATAAGAAAGCCGTACCACCAATAGTTCCTTGTACTTGGGCATTGTTATAAGTCTGACCAAATACAGTAGAGCCAGAAACACTAACCGTATAATTAGAACCAAAAATCGAAGGGGCTCCTCCTCCTAAGGTCACTTCAACCAAAGCGCTTCCTGTAGGCAAGCAGTTGTAGCTAGAACTAGCCACTACTGGATTAGCGACACAAAAGTCGGGACAGTTGGTTTGGTCATAAGTAAAGAGATGGTTTATCGTATCGCTACATGCACCGCTATCACTTACGATTAAGCTCCATGTATCTCCATCAGCTACATCAAAGCTGAAGGAAATGGCGGTTGAGTTCCCTGAACCTGCCACAGTATAGCTACCGTTTTGGCCAGCCACAGAAGATCCACTAAGTACAATGGTATAGTTAGAGCCATTCTGAGCCGGATAGCCTCCATGGATGAGGACCGTTGCAGTAGCTGCATTGCCTCCCGATTGGCATTGATAGATGGTACTATCAATAGGGCTAGGCATAAAGCGAATAGGATCGCTCAGGCATGGGTCATTACAAGGACTGGCATTGACAGATGCTTGAGCACTACAGTTTACACCATCATAGATGTAAATATCATAAATATCTGCTCCCAAAATAGGAAAACTAACGGTTTGGTTGGCCAAGGCCTGTCCCTGAATCGTATCGCCAAAGCTATTGACCAAGAGATAGTCATAGTTGCTGCCATTATAAGCAGGCAAACCACCCGAAAGTGTAAGGCTAATTGTACAGTTGTTGGGGTCGTAGCCTGTAAGAATGTTTAAGGGTTGTAGGAAAACAACAGGCGCTCCATTTTCCATGCTTGCACTTGGGCAAGTTAAGTCTCCCCAACTCACATCTTCATCAGCTACTGCAGATACATAATAAACTTGGTTAAAGAGAGGGTTGCCCATTGTGCCTGAGTTGTTGGTATTATTGACAAAATGAGCAGTGCTAGTTCGACTAGAGTCAATATACACAAAGCCAATGTTGGCAATAGTGTCGGGAATAGGGAAGGTGTTATGCAACATAAAGCCTACTTCCAAACAGCCGGGCACTACAGAAGTAGTTTGGCCCAAAGGATCTAGCATAACAGAAGGAA
>Ga0193958_1000569_pt1 | contig 13264 bp, 11 predicted proteins | sample FB_1_MG_FD_140320 | JGI IMG/M metagenome (GOLD analysis project Ga0193958, IMG submission 140320) | Microbial mat bacterial communities from the Broadkill River, Lewes, Delaware, United States - FB_1_MG | ecosystem: Environmental > Aquatic > Freshwater > River > Microbial mats | place: USA...
ACGTCATCAGCATTCGTCAAATTACCATTATGTGCTAACGCAATACCATAAGGAGAGTTAACGTAAAATGGCTGAGCTTCAGCTGAACTTGAGCTGCCCGCGGTAGGGTAACGAACATGGCCGATACCGATATTACCCGCCAAGCGCTTCATATGGCGGGTACGAAAAACTTCGTTTACCAAGCCATTGTCTTTACGCAGAAAGAACCGGTTCCCTTCGCAAGTCACCATGCCCGCTGCGTCTTGCCCACGATGTTGTAAAACAGTTAGGGCATCAAAAATAGTTTGGTTCACATTAGATTTGGCTACAATGCCAACAATCCCGCACATTAAAACTCACCTCAAAGTGCTAACGAAAAATTTAGCGTCCAGCATTCCAGATTAAGCGGCCGACATCGCCCGCCACATCTTTCGTCCATGCTTCCATTAAAACAAAATGCGGAATCAACTGTGATTCCTGAAACCAACGATCATGTATCGCTGGCGTCATTCCGATCAGTGCAACAATTACAACGATGATCAAACCACCGCGAGCTGCACCAAATCCTATTCCTAAGATCCGATCCGTAGCCGACAAGCCTGTCGCTTCGACTAACGCACCAATCAACTTATTAACTAAAACACCCACAACCAAAGCTGCAATGAAAAGAATAGCAAACGCTGCGGCTAAACGTACTGACGGTGTTTGGATAAAGGGTTCAAGCAATACAGAAAGAGACTGATAAAAAAGACGTGCAATAACAAATGCAGAGACCCAAGTGACCAGTGACAGCGCTTCGCGAACAAAGCCGCGCTTCAAACTAAAAAGGCTTGAAATACCAATAATGCTCAATATTGTCCAATCAGCCCAATTCATAATCACTGTCCAACGAAATTTGCGCGCATTTTATCAGAGTTTTTCATACCACTAAACGTCATTATTACTGTGTTGTAAAACGAACAATAATTCCGTTTAACCCGAAATCAGTTTTAAGCTTTAATTTCAACGCTTCCAAACGAGTTCTCTGGAATTCAGGGCCAACATAAACCTTGACTAAATCACCCTGTTTACGAGTAAAAACCTTATGACCTTCCGATATTAACTGTTTACGTAAACTTTTAGCGTTCGCTTCATCTTTAAAACTGGCTAACTGTAATGTCCACGCAACGGGTACACCTTGCTGATCTAAAACAGGCTGATCATCATGAATCTCAATTTTGACATCGTTTTTCTTGACGATTTTCTCAATCGCTTTCTTCACCTTTTCAGGTGGCTTAGGTAGCTCGACTGGTTCCATCGGTTCGGCAGCAATTGAGGTATCTGGCAACGGTGTGCTTTTAGGCTGAATTCTTACTATCTCAGGCCGCTCAGGCGCTTCAGGGATTTCAGATGCAAGATGACGCTCTTTATAACCCGCACCGTCAAAGAAGATAGGGAATATAACGGCAGCTGAGGCTAAAATCACAGCCAGTCCAACCAGCCGATATTTTATTTTTTGCTGCATTTACGCATCCTTCCCTAAAACGACCAAAGCATCACTAACTGTGAAAAATGATCCTGCGATAATAACATTACCTGAACCGATGTCGTTATTTTTCAATTCAATTAACGCATCGCTTACCGAAGCAAATAGTGTGGGAGTACTTTCCTTATCCAGATAAGCGGCTAATGCTTCAGCCTTTTGCCCTCTAGGCACCGTCAAATCGACTAAATAAATTTGATCAACTACCTTTGAAAGAAGCTCGACTACTTGCTGACAATCTTTGTCAGCCAGCATCCCTAAGATCAACGTAGCATCCGATTCCATATGACTAATACGATCGGCCAGCAAACCTGCTGCTTCAGGATTGTGAGCTACATCCAGCCAATAGTTGATACCATCATGCTGAATATTTTGCATTCGTCCGGTTAAGGTCGCACACGAAATACCGTGATAAATGGCCTCATCAGTCACGGGAAGATCTATACACTGAACCGTTTGTAGAACAGTCACCGCATTTTCAAAGGGTAGTTGAGGCATTGGAATAGAGGAAAGTTCAACAGGCTTACCTTCTAATGAAAGCCCTTGCCAACACCAAGAAGCTCCTTCAATGGAATAGGTGAAATCATCTCCCTTTTTAAAAAGGTTGGCACCGATCTCGTTAGCATACTCCGCAACAGAATCCGGCGGATTCACATCGCCTGAAACAGCGGGCTTACCCGCGCGAAATACCCCTGATTTTTCGCGACCAATGACTTCGCGATCATCACCCAGCCAATCAACATGATCGATCGCCACAGTTGTCACTACAGATACATCTGCATCGATAATATTAACAGCGTCTAAGCGTCCACCTAGCCCTACTTCTAACAAAACGAGATCCGGTTTCAGCTGTGAAAAAATGACCAGTGCCGCCAACGTGCCAAATTCAAAATAGGTAAGCGGAATTTGCCCCCGCGCCTGATCAATTTGCTCAAACGCATCACAGAGCAGTTCATCGCTTGAATTCGAGCCATTAACTTTGACTCTTTCGTTGTAGTGTAGGAAATGAGGTGACGTAAAACAGCCAACCGAATAGCCCGCCTCGCGGTATATGCTATCAAGATAACTAACCGTTGAGCCTTTACCATTGGTGCCCGCGATGGTAACTACTTTTGAATCAGACAGGTCAATTGCTAGCAAATCAGCAACTTTACTGACGCGCTCTAATCCAAGCTCTATCTCAGAAGGATGACATTGCTCCATCCAAGACAGCCATTCCGAAAGGTTTAGTTTTTTTGCTGTCGGTCGCATAGCCACTATTTATAAACCAAAAAGGCCGGCGTTTTCACGTCGGCCAATACTATTAATTAACAGATTTACTCTGCTTCAGGTGCAGGTGGAATATCTGATTCAGAGACCACCTCTCCCTCAACAGTCTCTAGGACAGGGATCGGGCTTGCATGAACAAACTTACGCAAGATACGAGATAAACGCGTGCGCATTTCACCACGATTAATAATCATATCTACCTGACCATGCTCTAACAGGAATTCGCTTCGCTGGAAGCCTTCAGGCAGTTTCTCACGTACGGTTTGCTCAATAACACGCGGACCTGCAAACCCCATTAAGGCTTTAGGCTCTGCAATATTAAGATCACCCAACATCGCTAAAGAAGCCGATACACCGCCATATACTGGATCAGTAAGTACGGATAGGTAAGGCGTACCTTGCAAACGTAGCTTCTCCAAAATAGCACTGGTTTTGGCCATCTGAAATAGAGAGAACAACGCCTCTTGCATACGCGCACCGCCGGATGCGGAGAAACAGATGAATGGAATATTTTCTTCGAGAGCAATGTTTGCAGCACGGGTAAAGCGCTCACCAACAACGGCCCCCATCGAACCACCCATAAAACTGAATTCAAAGGCAACAGCAACAACAGGCATCCCTTCAAGTTCACCACGCATGGCGATCAAAGCATCTTTTTCACCGGTAGCCTTTTGAGCCGCCGCTAAACGATCTTTATACTTTTTCGAGTCTTTGAATTTCAGACGATCGATAGGTTCAACATCAACACCAATCTCTTGGCGATTACCTTCATCTAAAAACAGCTCTAAACGGCGACGCGCATGCAATCGCATATGATGATCGCATTTAGGGCAAACGTTAAGATTCTTCTCTAGTTCTGGACGATACAGAACAGATTCGCACTTCGGACATTTTTTCCAAAGACCTTCAGGAATATTTGAGCGTTTCTTTTCAGAACGCACAAGAGAAGGAACAATTTTTTCCAGCCAGTTACTCATTTTTTAAAACCTTAATTAGCTGTCCATCGCATTACGCATGTCTTTGATAATTGCAGCAACCTGAGGCGCTATCTGAGCCTGATCTTTAACCAGCGCTGCAATTTTATTAACCAATACACTACCCACAATTACACCATCTGCCACTGCAGATACAGCCTTCGCTGATTCAGCATCCTTGATACCAAAACCCACACCTAGCGGGATAGTTGTATATTTACGAATCAAGTCAAGTTTGTCGGCTACTTCCTGGACATCAAGTGAAGCAGAACCCGTTACACCTTTAACTGAAACATAGTAAAGATAACCACTACCATTTTCACAAACGTATTTGATACGTTCTTCTTCTGTCGTCGGTGCTAAAAGATAAATAGTATCAATATTATGCGCTTGCATAATCTGATTGAACTCTTCAGATTCTTCTGGGGGTAGATCCACCGTTAGAACACCATCTACACCCGCCTTTTGCGCTTCTTCTGCAAAACGCTGATAACCGAGGATTTCGATAGGATTTAAATATCCCATCAATACGATTGGCGTATCTGAATCCTTCTGTCTAAATTCAGCAACCATCGCTAACACATCCAATAGACGAGTATTGTGCAACAAAGCACGCTCACACGCTAATTGAATAACCGGGCCATCCGCCATCGGATCAGAGAATGGTACACCTAACTCGATAACATCTGCGCCAGCTGCCACCATCGCGTGCAACAATCCAACAGTAACATTTGGTGCTGGATCGCCGGCAGTTACATAAGGAATAAGCGCACTACGCCCTTCCTTTTTTAATTTTTCAAAACTTGTAGAAATACGACTCATGATTCAATTTCCTCGCACAAATCAGATATTGATGCCATCGATCTGTGCGACCGTATGAATATCTTTATCACCACGACCAGACAGGTTAACCACAATGGTCTGATCCTTATCCATCTCTTTTGCTAGCTTCATTGCATAAGCAACAGCATGGCTTGACTCAATTGCCGGCATTATACCCTCAATACGAGTTAGTGCACGAAAAGCATCCATCGCCTCATCATCAGTCGCGTCCACATATACAGCACGACCTGTATCTTTCAGATACGCGTGCTCAGGTCCGACACCAGGGTAATCCAAACCTGCAGAAACTGAATGCGTTCCAATAATTTGACCGCCTTCATCAGACATCAGGTATGTTCTATTACCATGAAGCACTCCCGGGCTACCTGCTGAGAGCGGAGCCGCATGCTGCCCTGTCTCTATACCATAGCCACCCGCTTCAACCCCATACATTTTGACATCTGCATCTTCAATGAATGGGTGGAACAAGCCAATTGCATTAGAACCACCACCGACACATGCAACAAGCGCATCAGGAAGGCGTCCGGTCTGATCCATACACTGCTGACGTGCTTCGCGCCCAATGACACATTGGAAATCACGTACTAGCTTTGGATACGGGTGAGGGCCCGCTGCGGTACCAATGATGTAGAATGTATTATCAACATTAGTAACCCAATCACGCATCGCTTCGTTCATTGCATCTTTTAATGTCCGAGTACCGGACTCAACAGAGATCACTTCAGCACCTAGCAGCTTCATACGGTACACGTTCAAAGCCTGACGCTGAACATCTTCTGCGCCCATATATACCTGACACTCAAGCCCCAAACGCGCGGCCACTGTTGCAGAAGCAACACCATGCTGTCCGGCACCCGTTTCGGCAATAACACGTGGCTTACCTGTAAACTTAGCCAACAACGCCTGCCCAATGGTGTTATTAATTTTATGAGCACCCGTATGGTTTAAATCTTCACGTTTCAGATAAATCTGAGCCCCACCGACATGGTCAGATAGGTGTTTCGCATGATAAAGCGGTGATGGACGACCAACATAATGCGCTAAATCACGATCAAACTCTTCCTGAAACGCGGGATCTCGCCACAATTTCTCGTAAGTTTCCTCTAACTGCTTCAACGCAGCCATCAGAGTTTCAGATACGAAACGCCCACCGTAAGGACCAAAATGGCCTTTACTATCGGGCAACTGAGAGAGTGCTTTAAGATCTATATTAGTTGGCACGGGTTACCTCATTTATAAACTTTACAATTTTAACGGCATCTTTAATGCCCTTACTCTGCTCTACACCGCCGCTAACATCTACGGCGAAAGGCTGAACAACTTTTACTGCTTGGGCCACATTATCGCAGGTTAATCCACCCGCTAAAATTAATGGTGCCCTATGGGGTGTTGGAATTAAATCCCAATCAAAAACCTCTCCGGTCCCACCCGGAACACCGGGTCTGTAAGCATCAAGAAGAATAGCCTGGCCATCTGAATAACGCTGGTATTCATTATTCAAATTCAATCCAGGCTTCATACGCAATGCTTTAATAAAGGGGCGGGAAAAGCTATTACAAAATTCAGGCGACTCATCACCATGAAACTGAAGTAAATCTATACGTGTCTCACGTATAACTAGATCAACATACTCAGCATCAGCATCTACAAATAACCCTGTCGTCGTTACAAAGGCTGGCAGCTTCCGAATAATTTCAGCGGCAGCCTGAGGCTCAATCGCTCTTGGGCTTTTACTATAAAAAACAAAACCAAGTGAATCAGCTCCAGCCTCGACAGCGCAAAGAGCATCTTCTAAACGAGTAATACCACAAATTTTAACGCGAGTTCTATTCACTTGCTAAAGCTTCACTTCAGATAATCACTTGAGCTACGAATATTATCAGATTGCGGCCCTTTAAGTCAGTCAACTAAGACAGGAAATAAGGGCCTATTTTCGATTTTGGCAGTTCAAACTCTTCAGGATACTTTGCATCAACAAAATATAACCCAAAAGGAGGTGCAGTCACGCCCCCTTGCCGACGATCCTTAGCTTCTAATACCTCTTTCGCCCATTGCGGCTCGGCATCCCCACAGCCAATAGACATCAGCACACCCGCAAAATTACGAATCATATGGTGCAAAAAAGCATTTGCACATACATCCAGGACAATTAGCTGACCTGATTGATAGACGTCAAATTGCTTAACCGTTCTAATCGGACTGTGTGCCTGACAACCCACAGCTCGATAAGAGGTGAAATCGTGCTCACCAACGAGCAATCGAGCAGCCTCGGCCATTTTATCAACGTCCAACTCTTTATAAGTCCATGTAATCCCTTTCGGCATAATCGCTGGCTTAACTGGATTTGAATAAATGAGATAACGATAACGGCGCTCCAACGCTGAAAAACGTGCGTGAAATTCCTGATTTACCGGCTTAGCCCACTGTATAGCGATATCATCTGGCAAATAACTGTTCGTTCCTAGCACCCATGCACGATCAGCTCTTTCTATAGGGCTATCGAAATGAATGATCTGATAAGTAGCATTCACTCGCGCATCCGTTCTACCGGCACACACGACAGTGATCGGACTATTAGCTATACGAGAAAGCGCTTTTTGCACCTCCTCTTGAACACTAGACACATCATCTTCTTTTTGTATCTGCCATCCTCGATAGGCCGCTCCCGCATATTCCACACACAAGGCATAACGATAAGGGGCGATAGAAATCGCCCCTTTGGATGGGCCATCAAGTGGCCCAGAATTACTTTTATCTGACATACTACTTTTCGTTAATAGATTGAATCAGCGCTTCCGCTTCTGCTTTTTGCTGCTCACTTCCTTCCGATACAATCTCTTCAAGAATATCCTTTGCACCTTCAAGGTCTTCCATATCCATGTAAGCTCTTGCTAAATCAAGCTTAGTCTCAACCTCATCTGCACCTTCAAGCAGATTCAGGCCTGCAAGTTCATCAAAATCTTCATCCACAGACACATCCTCTTCTTCTGCAACTGTCTCTTCGAGTTCAATATCATCATTGCTATTCAAAAGTGCATCCAACTCTGAATCTAAATCTGCCTCAAGATCATGCGCTATTGCCGATTCTAAATCATCATCCTCAACAACAAGCTCTTCATCATCAGACAACGCGGAAGCAGCTGCTACTCCGGCACCAGCGACAACCGCTGCGGCAGCCGTATCACCAGCATCAAGATCATCCAGCATTGAATCGAGATCACTTTCTGCGATATCTGCTTCAGGCACTTCCTCATCGCCTAAATCCATACCGATATCTTCTAGCATGGCATCAAGATCTTCATCCGATGTGTTTAACTCACCCGCTACATCTAGCTCTTCGCCATCGCTCAGATCATCCATGTCGAGATCATTAAGCATCGCGTCTAAATCATCTTCAGCTTCATCCTTAGCATCTGTATCAGAAGGCTCTTCTACCGAAGCTAAAAGCGCATCTAGATCGTTATCTTGCTCAACTTCAAGATCTGCCTCTAAATCCGGTTCAACCAGTTCCATTGGAACCTCATCCGGATCAGCATTCGCGGCAAGCATTGCCTCTAAATCGGCATCAGTAACGTCATCAGCATCCACCGTGTCATCGGTGCTTGAAGATAGTTCTTCAACCTCAGGTTCAGCGCCGTCTAGCTCACCTAAAATTGAATCAAGATCATCATTATCTGTCGCTTGTTCCGCCGCCTCACTCAACTCTTCGATATCTTCATTTGATACCTCATCAAGCAACGCATCTAACCCTGACTCATCCAAATCATCATCAGCTAACTCAATTGCATCTGCGTCATCAACTGTTGCATCGAGATCAAGGTCAGAGGAATCTTCTACAACAAAATCCAAGCCTTCATCAAGATCAGCGACGTCTTCTGGCTCTTCTGAGGCTGCGCTCAAATCAGACTCTGCATCCAATTCAGGCTCATCATCAACCTCAAACTCAAGGTCATCTTCCAAGCCTAAATCAATTTCAGCTTCATCAGTGTCGGCAAGCTCTTCGAGCGATGTATCTTCTACTTCAAACTCTAAAGACTCATCTTCCACTTCACCTAAGATATCGTCTAAAGCATCACTCTCTTCAGCATCAGCTTCTTCTAAGGCAATATCATCATCTTCATCGAGTAAAGCATCAAGACTTGAGTCAACGTCATCTTCTGAAGCGCCATCACCTAAAATAGCGTCCAGATCATCTTCAGCGCTTTCGACCTCAAGGCTTTCATCATCTAAATCTTCATCTAGACCTAAATCAAACTCATCGTCGTCTAGTAATGCATCAAGATCATCCGCCTCACCGCTCTCCCCTATGGTTTGCAGTACATCACCGGCAGCGTCTTCTTCTAGATCCAAATCCATATCCATATCTAGATCAAGATCGTCTAAATCATCCAAATCACTCTCTTCTGTCAGATCCAAATCGGAATCTTCTAGAAGATCCTCTTCATCACCAATATCAAGGTCATCAACAGCATCAGGTGCTTCTGCTTCTTCGACCTCATCAGAGGTTTCTTCAACTGACTCTTCTGCAACATCACTTACCTCATCGCCAGCTAGTTCTTCAGGTACTTGAACAAGCGAAGTATCATCCCCCGCCTCTTCATCATCGCCCTTACGACGACGCATAAAGAAGAACAAACCACCGAGTAATGCAATTAGAGCAGCACCAATACCACCGAGCATCATAGGTGAGCCAAGCAACTTATCTAGGAAACTCTTCTCTGGCGGCGGTGGAGGAGCAGGGGCTGGTACAGCTTCGGCTGCAGCCACCTTATTTTGTAACGTAGAGAGCTCTTTATCTTTCAGCTCTAACATTTCACGCAGTTTTTCCAGCTCATATTGAATAGCATCCAGACGCTCATTCAACTCAGCATTTTCACGTGAAATTTTATCAACATTTTCTAAAGACTCACTTAACCGAGCCTCGAGTTCTAAATTTCGTTCGCTTAGAGCGACTTTCTCTTCATCAACACTTTCCTGCTCAGGCTCTTCAGCCATATCAGGTTGTTTATCGGCATCGGCCTGATCGGTTACAACACCCTCTTCAGGCTCAATAGAGTCCTTAGGTGTAACAATTTTCAGCTCTGCACTCTTATCTTGCTCTGGAGTCGGTGCCGGCTCAGGAACCTCATCTGCCACCGGCTTCTGTTTAATAGCATCGATTGGTGCTATTTTTTCAGCGGGTGTTTCTGTTTTTTTCCAAGCAGAGGTCTGGCGCACAACTTCTAATGCCGCATCTTGCGAATTCAACCTATCGATCTCTTCAAGCGTAGGTAGATCGAGAGTAACGCCAGCGCGGAGGGCATTGATATTATTATTGACGAATGCATGAGGATTTTTCTTCTGCAATGCAATCATCATTTTCTTAGCCGAGACACTATCGCTTGGGCGGTGCTTAATTGCGATAGACCAAAGCGTGTCCTTAACGTCAACATAAACCTGCTGCTTTCCACCAGCACGTGAACGGACATTATTCGCTGTCATTGACTGAGAATTAACTGTTGAAGAAGGCCTAACTGCCTGAGTAGAAGGCTGGACCGTTTTCCTAACCGGGGTAGGATCAAACACCGGCGGATCGAGCAAGAGCGTATACTCTCGAACCAAACGTCCATTTGGCCAATTAACTTCAACTAAGAAGTTTAAGAATGGCTCCTTAACCGCTCTATCCGATCGCATCGTAATTAAGCCGGTGCCATCAGGATTCACTTTAACCTGAAAGCTAACGTCCGTTAGGAAGCGAGACTTATCAAGGCCAGCTAAAGCAAACTCATCAATATCAGCCATTCTCGGCTGTATCTGAAGAGGCCCTAACTTTCTCACCTGGAGAAGTTTTATCTCTGCATTAAGCGGCTCATTCAGTGCTGAATGAATTTTAATTTCACCCAAACCAAGTGCATTGGCATTGGACGCGCTAATAATCCCTGCTACTGCAAGGCTGACTGCGAGTTTTCGCAACATCATCAGTTTCCCTGTTCCCCTACCCTCAAAACTCTGCATAAATCAGAGGGTTGCGATTCCGAAATCTATTGACAGTATTGTTTATAAACCGCTTATGGGTCAAGGAAATACAAACACCTGTTTGCATTTCTCTTCAGAAAAGCGGCCTAAATGTACTGCTGAACCAAAATTTCTGCTATTTGCACGCTATTTAACGCTGCACCTTTGCGTACGTTATCGGCAACAACCCAAAGATTTATAGCATTTTCACAAGAAATATCTTCGCGTATACGACTAACGAATACCTGATCGTTCTTCGCCGCATCCGTTACTGCTGTAGCATAACCACCATCAACCTGTTCATCAACAAGCTCAACACCGGACGCCTGGGCCATTAATTCTTTAACTTCTTCAGCACTAATACTATCCCAGCATTCAATATGAACAGCTTCACTATGCCCGAAGAATACAGGCACGCGTACGCACGTCGGGTTAACCATGATTGACTCGTCACCCAGAATTTTCTGAGTTTCCCAAACCATCTTCATCTCTTCTTTGGTATAGCCGTTTTCTTGAAAATCATCAATTTGAGGCAGTACATTAAAAGCGATCTGTTTTGGATAAACCTTATTTTCCGGTGTTTGAGCATTTAGCAGTTTAGCCGTCTGCCCTGCTAATTCCTCTACGCCACTTTTTCCTGTACCAGACACGGCCTGATAAGTTGCAACATTAATCCTTTTGATTGACGCATGGCGATGAATAGGCGCAAGCGCCAGCAGCATTTGAATAGTAGAACAATTAGGATTTGCAATAATTCCCCGACTTCTAAAATCCGCAATACTTTCCGGATTCACCTCAGGCACAACCAATGGCACATCATAGTCATATCTAAAGAAAGAGGTATTATCGATCACTACACAGCCTTGATCAGCCGCAATCTGAGCGTACTCTTCTGAAACTGAAGACCCAGCAGTGAAGAATGCAATTTGAGCTTCGGCGAAATCAAAATCATCAACAAGCTCAACTTTATGAGATTTTTCATTGAACTGAATGGTTTTACCTACACTATTTTCACTGGCCAATAAAAACAACTTACTCACAGGAAACTCTCGTTGCTCAAGAATTTCCAAAATCGTTTCGCCAACCATACCTGTAGCGCCAACTACGGCGATTTTATAACCTTCACTCATTTCTCATACCCTAAAAACAAACCAGCCCGAGCAATGCCGGGCTAGTATAAACACAAATAAAATTGCGAAATTAATCTTCTAACAAGATTCTCAACATCCGGCGCAACGGTTCCGCTGCCCCCCATAGAAGCTGATCACCAACGCTAAAGGCGTTTAAATACTCATCGCCTAAATTCATTTTACGTAAGCGCCCAACAGGAACATTCAGCGTACCTGTAATTTTAGCAGGCGTTAGCTCCTGGGCAGTAATATCACGCTCATTCGGAATCACTTTAACCCAATCATTTGCTTCAGCAAGCATTGATTCGATCTCATCCATCGGAACATTCTGCTTGAGCTTAATGGTGAAGGCTTGGCTGTGACAGCGCATCGCACCAATACGCACACATGTGCCATCTATAGGGATTGGATTATTATCCAGTCCTAAAATTTTGTTTGTCTCTGCGTATGCCTTCCACTCTTCACGACTCTGACCATTATCCAGCTTAGTATCAATCCAAGGGATAAGGGAACCAGCAAGAGGAACACCAAAATTATCAACTGGCATTGCATCACCACGAATGGTATCCGCAACTTGGCGATCAATATTTAAAATTGCACTTGCAGGGTTAGCCAGATCAGCAGCAACGGAATCCTTAATCACTCCCATTTGGGAGATCAATTCGCGCATATGACGAGCGCCGCCACCAGAAGCCGCCTGATAAGTCATGGAGGTCATCCACTCGATCTGCCCAGCATTAAACAGACCACCTAGCCCCATCAACATCAAAGAAACTGTACAGTTACCACCCACATAGGTTTTAACACCCTTAGATAGACCATCTTTGATCACATTCATATTTACAGGATCGAGTACGATAATGGCACTGTCATCCATTCGTAAAGAGGATGCAGCATCAATCCAGTAACCATTCCACCCAGCTGAGCGAAGATCAGAATAAACTTGTTTCGTGTAGTCACCACCCTGACATGAAATAATGGCATCCATCTGTTTAAGCTCTTCAATGGATGTTGCATCTTTCAACGCCGGAATATCTTTACCAATATCCGGTCCAGCCTGACCTACTTGAGAAGTGGTGAAGAAGACCGGTTCTTCGATATGATCGAAATCACGTTCTTCCATCATGCGTTGCATAAGCACAGAACCAACCATGCCACGCCAACCAACAAATCCTACACGTTTCATCAAATTCACCAAAAATTCGGATTCCAAAAAAACACAAAATCGGTTCTTAAAGCTATCTTTTGCTTCAAGAACCGACAAGGGGGCATATTATGCTATAAAAGCGCCATAGAAGCCATTAGCAACGGCCTCAAGAACGCTTAGACTTAAACGATCAACTCAGCGCGGCAATTACCGCATCGCCCATCTCTGACGTTGATACTTTCTGCATACCTTCTGACCAGATATCAGCTGTACGTAGATTTTGATCCAATACATTACTAACAGCCGCCTCAATACGATCAGCCGTTTCACCAGAATTCAACGAGTATCGCAGCATCATTGCAGCAGAAAGAATAGTCGCAAGCGGATTAGCAAGACCTTGGCCTGC
>Ga0193958_1000572_pt1 | contig 13208 bp, 9 predicted proteins | sample FB_1_MG_FD_140320 | JGI IMG/M metagenome (GOLD analysis project Ga0193958, IMG submission 140320) | Microbial mat bacterial communities from the Broadkill River, Lewes, Delaware, United States - FB_1_MG | ecosystem: Environmental > Aquatic > Freshwater > River > Microbial mats | place: USA...
AAAAAACATTTATTCCGCAATTTTCTAACTCTTCAGCCACACCGATCTCTTGGGCACAATTTTTACACGCAATCACTTCAACACCATCATCTATCATAGCTTGTATTTTTTTTTGTATATCTTGATCTTGGCTTACCAAAGTTTGAGATGCTCCCCAGATTAATATAGTTACTTTTTCTATCCATCCTTGTTTTTTGGCATTGTGAGCATAAAGGCATATCATATTTAAAGCAGTATCTTTATTGTCTGTTGTCCATAGAATTTTTGCATGATTCTGCATGATAAATCCCCTTGTTTTATTTTAAGTATATCTTACAATATTTTTTATAAAACCATCCCTGATAACATAAGCTCAAGATTTCCTTCTTCACTTATCTTTTCTTTACTCCAGGGTGGATCGAAAACTAAGTCTACAGTACATTCATCTACTTCATCTATTGCTTCTACATAAGATTTTACCTGTCCTAAAAGTGACTCTGCTACTGGACACGCCGGACTTGTTAAAGTCATTTCAATAGTAGCAAAAAGATAGTTGTCTTTTTCTTCTAGTTCTACTTTATAAATTAGTCCTAAATCATAGATATTTATAGGTATCTCCGGATCAAAAACTTTTTTTAGTTTTTGTTCTATTATTTTTTCTTTTATCTCTTTTGTATTAAATATTCCCATTGTTAGAAACCTCCATTATTTTTTTAATCATCCCTTGTACACCGCTTTGTCTATTTGGAGTGATAATCTCTGTTAATCCTAATTCACTTAAAATATTTATATCAAACTCTTGTATCTCTTTGAGTGTTCTTTCATTAAATATTTCTAAAATGATATGAACCAGACCTTTCACAATGATCGCATCACTAGTACCGCTTAGATATAAAATATCATCTTTTATTGTAGGGACTAGCCAAACTTGTGAAGTACAACCTTGTACCAAATATTGATCTTTTTGATCACTATCATCAAATGGTTTGAGTTTTTTCCCTAGGTCAATTATAAATTCATATTTATCTAATTCATCATCAAAAAAATCTAAATCATCTTTAATATCTGCAATGGTTTCTTTTATATTTGCCATAGTCTAATCCTTTAACATTTTTAAAGCTCTTTTTAAAGCAGTGATAAATTTATCAATATCATCAAAGTCATTGTAAAAAGCTAACGATACTCTTATTGTACCTTTTATTTGTAACTTTTCCATAATAGGCATAGCACAATGATGACCTACTCTTATAGCTATTTTTTGTTTATCTAAAAGTATCCCTAGATCATCATGTATAAGACCTTTAATATTAAAGCTTTTATTTGAAATTGAATCTTTTGTAGTGTTATAAAATATTACATCTTTAATTTTCTTGAGTTCATTTTGTAAATATTCATACAGTTTATATTCACGTAACTCTATCTCTTCATATCCAATACTTTCTATAAACTCTAATGCTTTTTTAAATCCAATAACACCCGCAATATTTTGAGTGCCCGCTTCAAATTTAAAGGGACTATCTAATAAAACTGATTCGTTATATGTCACAGTTTTAATAGTTGCTCCTCCTGTTTGATAAGGTTCTATTTTTGCTAAAAGTTCTTGTTTGATGTATACAGCACCCACGCCAGTTGGTGCAAATGTTTTATGTCCTGATATAGTAAAAAAGTCACAGTCTATATCTTGCATATCCATTTTTTTATGTGCTAAACTTTGTGCTCCATCAATCATTACATATGAATCATATTTATGAGCTAATTCACATATCTTTTTTATATCATTTATAGTTCCAAATGCATTTGAAATGTGAGTAACAGATACAAAACTATTTGGATTTTTTTGTAAAATTTTTTCAAACTCTTCATAATCAAATTCAAAATTGTCTTTATATCCTACAACTTCAAGACCTTCACCTAAACTTCTTCCTTGCATATGCCACGGAACAATGTTTGCATGATGTTCTAAAGATGAAATAATTACAGTTTTAAATTTTTTTGCAAATGAAGTTGCTATAAAATTTATAGATTCAGTTACCCCTTTTGTAAAAATTATTTCATTACTTTCTTTTGCATTGATAAATTTTTGAAGATATTTTCTAGTATCTTCATATTCTATTGTTGCTTTATTGGCATCACCAAAATTACTTCTATGTGTATTTGCACAATAGTGAGTGTAATATTCTAATTCAGCATCTATAACACTTTGAAGTTTTTGTGTTGTTGCTCCACTATCTAGGTATGTTACATCACTATTTTTAAAGTAGGGAAAGAATTTTTTATAATTCATATTAATCCTTTTATATACTCACTTAAATCTTCGTTTTTTAATGTTCCATATACTTCGTTTCGTAGGGCATTTAGAAGCATAACTTTTGCATCTTCTTCTTTTATCCCACGGCTTTTTAGATAATAAATGCTATCTTTGTCTAAATCTCCAGATGTTGCCCCATGGCTAGCTTCTAGTTCATCTATTAAAATCTCTAAGTGGGGTGTAACAGCTATAAAACTATCATCACTTAACAAAATTGTTTGAGAATTCTGAAATGCTTTAGAGAAACTAGCATTCTGCTCTACAATAGAAAACATATTTAATTTAGTCGAACTTTTACCAGCTAAAAGATTTTTAAATTTTATATCACTAAAACTTTTATTTTGATGATTTGTAGTCACATTATATTCTACTTTTGAGTCATTTTTTAGATCAATAAGACCGTTTATATTTAGACTAGAATTTGTATTTTTTAATTTTGTTACTACACTATTAACTGAACTCTCAATATCAATAAATGAGATATTTAAAGTTGCATTTTCTCCTATACTATTTGTATATATGATATTAGAACTATTTTTACTTTTACCTATTTTTATATAGTTAAGAGTTGCATTGCTATTTACATTTAGCTCTCTTATAAATTTAGAATCTGTATCAATAATATCTATAATAGTAAGCTCTTCATTCTCTTGTACTTCATAATATGTAGTGTCATTATTTAAAAACTTATATGTATTTTCTAAAGTTTCTACTTTATTTATACTATTAATTGGTTCAGGCTTTTTCATCTTCAAGTCCTAAATTTGCAAATCCCTTTTCATCAAGTTCTAATGCAAGAGAATAATCACCTGTTTTTACAATTTTACCATCTTGTAAAATATGCACAAAATCAGGTTTAATAAGCTCCATCAATCTATCGTAATGTGTAATCATCAAGATTGATTTTTGAGCATCTTCTTTTATCATTCCATTTATCACTTCTGCAACACTTTTAATAGCATCGACATCAAGTCCAGAATCTATCTCATCTAACATAACTAAATCTGGATTTAAAAGTAAAAGCTGAAGTAGTTCATTTTTCTTTTTCTCTCCACCAGAAAACCCTTCATTTAATCCTCTTTTTAAAAGTGAATTATCAAGATTATATTTTTTTAATTGAGTTTTTAAGATTTTCATAAATTCCATTGAGTCTAACTCTTCTTGATTATTATAAACTCTTTTAGCGTTCACTGCTGTTTTTAAAAAGTAACTGTTATTTACTCCTGGTACCTCTACAGGTGATTGAAAACTTAAAAATATCCCCTCGTTTGCTCTATCATCTGGTGATTTTTCTGTTATCTCTTTCCCATTGTATGTAATAGTTCCAGATGTAATATTTGTATCATAGTGACCACTTATTGCTTTAACTAAAGTTGATTTTCCAGCTCCATTTACACCCATAAGTGCATGAATCTCTCCCTCTTTTATATCTATATTAAAATCATTTAAGATTTTTTTACCATTTATCTCTACATTTAAATTTTCTATTTTTAACATTTTATTCTCCTTTTTACCATTATCCAACACTTCCCTCTAAAGTTACATCTAGTAAAGCTTTTGCTTCTACTGCGAACTCCATAGGAAGATTATTTAAAACCTCTTTACAAAAACCATTTACTATTAGAGCAACTGCATTTTCTTCATCAATTCCTCTTTGTCGTAAATAAAAAAGTTGATCATCAGAAATTTTTGAAGTGGTTGCTTCATGCTCTATTTGAGCTGTTCTATTCTTTATCTCATGATATGGATAGGTATTTGCACTACAAGTGTTACCAATAATCAGTGAATCACACTGAGAAAAATTTCTTGTATCATTTGCTTTTTTAGCTACTTTCACCAGTCCTCTATATGAGTTACTCCCTTTCATCGCTGAAATACCTTTTGAAATAATAGTTGATTTTGTGTTATTTCCTAAATGAATCATTTTAGTTCCAGTATCAGCTTGTTGCGCTTTACTTGAAATGGCTACTGAGTAAAATTCGCCAGTACTTCCATCCCCTTTTAAAATACAGCTTGGGTATTTCCATGTGATAACAGAACCAGTTTCTACTTGTGTCCAAGATATTTTTGAATTTTTCCCTTTACATAAACCTCTTTTTGTTACAAAGTTATAGATACCACCTTTTCCATCTTCATCTCCAGGGAACCAGTTTTGGATAGTTGAGTATTTTATCTCTGCATTATCTAAAGTAACTAATTCTACAACTGCTGCGTGAAGTTGATTTTCATCTCTTGATGGAGCTGAACATCCTTCATTATATGATACATAACTCTGCTCATCCGCAATGATGATAGTTCTTTCAAATTGTCCAGTATTTTGTGCATTAATTCTAAAGTATGTAGATAGTTCCATTGGACATCTCACACCTTTTGGAATATATACAAAAGAACCATCAGTAAATACTGCACTATTTAAACATGCAAAATAGTTATCATTTATAGGAACTACACTAGCTAAATATTTTTTTAAAAGTTCTGGGTGTTTATGTGCTGCTTCACTAATACTCATAAATATAATACCAAGGTCTTCTAACTCTTTATGAAAAGTAGTTTTCACGCTTACACTGTCAAAAACAGCATCAACGGCAACTCCTGCTAACATTTTTTGTTCTTCTAAAGGGATCCCTAATTTTTCGTATGTTTCTAAAATTTTAGGGTCTACTTCATCTAAAGAATCCAATAATTTTTTAGGTGCAGAATAATAGGCTATTTTTTGATAGTCTATTTCTGGATAGTTGAGATTTGCCCAATTTGGCTCCTCTTTGGTAAGCCATTTTGCGTATGCTTTTAATCTAAACTCTAGTAACCACTCAGGTTCCTCTTTCTTTTTTGATATTGCTCTTATAACATCTTCATTTAAACCAACGGCGAAAGTATCGCTCTCTATTAGTGTTTCAAATCCTAATTTATAGTCATCTGCAAGAAGTTTTTTTATATCTTTATTGTCACTCATTTTCGTCTCCATTTCAAATAGGATAGTTTTTGTCTTATTAGAATAATAGCATAATTATTAATTTATTCAAATAAAGATAAATAAATACTGAAATTCTACAAGAATGATAGATAATAAAAGATTGTCTATTGTGATTGGGGTGATTGATTTGTATGATTTTTTAGTTCAAAGCAAAAATATATTATCTAATTAAATTGTTTTAGATATAATAAAAGAATGAAATATGATATTAAAAGCACTCGATACTAGAATGAGATTAGAAGTACAAGAGATACTAGAAGATAAATCACTTCTATTAACCCAACACTATTTTAAATTACAACAACTATTTGAAGAGAAATATGGTAAAGATACTATTGTGCTTATTGAGATAGGTACTTTTTTTGAAGTATATGAAGTAAATAATGATGAGGAACAAATAGGAAAAGCAAGAGAAATTGCAGAACTTTTAAACATCCAACTCACACGTAAAAATAAATCAATCTTAGAAAACAATCAATCAAATCCTCTTATGGCAGGAGTTCCTGCTGTCTCTTTTGAAAAACATATCAACCGTATCATACAAGAACAAAAATACACAATAGCTATCATAAAACAAGTAGGACTTCCACCAAACGTAAAAAGAGTTTTAGAAGCTATTATATCTCCTGGTACAAATTTTGATTTTGCTGTAAGTAGTGATGAGAACAATATCACATCTATTACTGTTGACCAGATAAGAGGAAACTATTTAATAGGATATAGTGCCATAGATGTAACAACTGGAAAGTGTTATTTCAATGAAGTGTTTGGTACAAGTGAAGATCCTAGTTTTGCACTTGATGAAGTGTTTAATTATATGAATATGCATAAAACTAGTGAAGTAGTAGTAACTTTTTTAGATAAAAGTATAGATCAAAAAGAGGTATGTGAGTATCTAGAGCTTTCTCATAAAACTTTTCATATCTCAAGTATTCGACCAAAAATATCGTACCAAAATGAGCTATTTAAAAATGTATTTGAGATAGAATCCTTGCTGACTCCTATTGAGCATTTAAACATGGAGCGTTATGCATTAGCAAGTGAGAGTTTAGCAATTCTTATCGATTTTGTTATAGGACATGATAGTAAAATTATAGAAAAACTTTCACAGCCTGTAAAACTAGATGTGAGTAAATATATCTATTTAGGAAATAATGCTTTAGAGCAGTTGAATATTTTAGAAACTCCACATCAGCCAAATTTGTTGAAACTAATAAACAACACGTCAACGGCTATGGGTAAACGTCTTTTAAAAGAGAGACTTACTCATCCTATTAAAGATGAAAAAGAGCTTTTAAGACGATATAAACTCTCATCAGACTTGTATGACTATCACGCACCTATTGAGAATAGTTTGAGTAATATTTATGATATCGAAAGACTTTTAAGAAGAATTAAACTCAATCGTTTACACCCTTTTGAGTTGAATTATTTGTATGATTCTTTAGGAAGTATCAAAGAGGTAGTTTCATTTATGGAGAATTATAACTTTGTAAAACCACCTTGTAGTAGTGAAGAGATTGATATATTTATCAAAACTATTGATGATACTTTTGATTTAACAAATTGTGGTAAATTTATGTTAAAAGATATAGATTCAAATATTATAGCAAGTGGAATAGATAGTAAAATCGACGCACTTTTAAAAGAAAATGAAGCCCTTGAAGAGAAGCTTGATATTTTTAGAACACATATCTTAAAATTTTTAAAAAGCGAAGATAAAAATCTTGTACCTATTAACCGTTTAGGAAAAGAGGGTTTTTTTATAGGACTTACAAAAAATCGATATAGTTCTATAAAAAAAGAGCTTTTAGAGTCTCATCTTATTATTGATGATGATTTGTATCTGTTCAAAGATTTTAATATCAAAGTACAAACAACAAGTGTCAAAATCACAAATAATCTTACCTCGACTATCTCCGATAAATATGTACATAATTTACAAAAAATTATAGAGCTTAATAAACTTGTCTTTAAAGAAAAGATTGAGTTTTATGAGAATAAATTTGCTCTTATGCTTCAAGAGATGGTTTCATTTATAGCTGAGGTTGATCTGACTGTATCAAACATCAAAACAGCTAAAAAATACAACTACATAGCACCAAAAATTATTAAACAAGACCCTGAAAATAAAACGAACTTTATTGAAGTAATAGATGTAAGACATCCTATCATTGAATCAACAGAACAAAACGGTATATATGTACCAAATGATGTGATTTTGGGTGATCTTAATATGGCTAGTAAAGAGTATAAAGATAATCTGATCATACAAAATGCTAAACCAGATAATATGAATGATAATAAAATGCATGGAGTATTACTTTACGGAATAAACAGTAGTGGTAAAAGTTCTTTGATGAAGTCTATAGGTATTGTGGTTATCATGGCACAAGCTGGATTTTATGTACCTGCTAAGTCTATGAGATTTTGTTTATTTGATGAGGTATTTACACGAATTTCTGGAAGTGATAACATTGCTAAAGGGTTATCTTCATTTGCTGTTGAGATGTTAGAGCTTAAAAATATATTTAATAGAGCTACTGCTAACTCACTTGTTTTGGGGGATGAGATCAGTCATAGTACTGAAACTATGAGTGGAGTAAGTATCGTAGCGTCTGCTATATTAAAGCTTGCAAGTTTAAAATCTATTTTTGTATTTGCTACACATCTTCATCAGTTGCCAGAAATCAAAGAGATAGAAAAACTCAAAAATATCATCTGCCTACACTTAAGCGTTTTATACAACGAAGAGGATGATAAACTAGTCTTCAATAGAAAACTATCACACGGAAGTGGTAGCAGTATGTATGGTTTGGAGTTTGCAAAATCTTTACATATGGATAAAGAGTTTTTAAAAGTAGCAAATGATATACGTAAAAGACTTACTGATGATTATGATACGATAGAAAGACTTTCACAGAAAAAGACAAGTACTTATAACAAAGATTTATATGTAACTTCATGTGCAATTTGTGGAGCAAAAGTAGACGACGTCCATCATATCCAAGAGCAGCAAAAAGCAGATGACCAAGGGTTTATTGGACATGTAAATCAAAATCATAAATTTAATCTCATACCACTATGTAAAAAACATCACAATTTAGTACACGAAGGTAAGATAAATATAAATGGTTTTGTAACTACTTCTAAAGGATTAGAACTGCACTATAGTAGTGTGGAGTAACTATTAGGCTATAATAAAATAATAAGGATTGTTTTTCTTCTTTAGAAAACAAAACTTCCTCTAATTTTAGGAAAAGTTTAATGATAAAAGTACTCTATGTAATAGTTACGATAGTTATAGTAATTGGCTCAGCGGTTTCTAGTATTCCATATTTTACGATGGATACTATAGAAACAATAATCGTAAAAAAACAAAAAGAGCTTAGTGTTCATGGTATAGATGTAAAAGTTGTCAGTAATACGGGATATTTTAATAGTAAACGAGAGATAATTGTAAATTTTACAGATAAAGAAAAAGTTTTACAATATTTTGAAAAAAGTTTCCAAATAGATACAACTCTTTTAACCGCAATTACACAAGATAAAAACTTATTTGAACAGATATCTTTAAAAGGTGTTTTAATAAATAAAAATACTTTACCACATAAAATTGAATCATTTTTAAGCATAGATAATGTACCTACAGATTTATACAAAAAAATAGTAGAAAATTTTATAAACTCACTATCCGTACAGCTAAACTTTAATATTTTCGGAGAATTAAACTATATAAAACTAAATAATACTGTAATATCAAATAAAAGTATATCCGAAAGTATTAAAATAAGCTTTGTTAATAATGTTCTTATAATAGATGAAAAGATAATAAAATAGATTTTGTAGTTAAAAGTTAAGAGCGAATTTTCTGCACCATCTAATAAAAGCTATTTAATAAATAAATTCGATCAAATTCACTTTTTTGTATATTATTTATACAAATATAAGACTGTATATAGCCTTTTTTTAATAAATAAATAAGTTTTAATGTGAAATAATACTAAAAAAAATTAGCACTACTAAAAAGACTACTAAAAAATTTTAGTAAATTTCGACAAGGAGAAAGGTGAATGGTTTATATCTTATTATAGAATCGAAAAATAATATGAAAGCTTAATTGCTTAGGATAAAATAAGGTAGCAAAAAGGAGAAGATTTACTTGCCGGTACTCTTCCCCTCTTCAACAGACTAAAGTCATACTGTTACGCTACTTGAAATTTAATTAAAACAAAATAAAATCTAAGGTTAAATATGAAGAATGAAGAAATAATAATCAATTCTGCAATTAAATTAGCAGAAAAGTGGCAAAATAGAGCAACAGAGTTAGTTAGTGACTTTGATCGAGAGTTCTATGTAAAGATGAATAAGATGCTTGAACATCCAAAAGATAAAGCATTATTGATAGAATTGATGGATCAATGTTTCAGGGCAGATTCAAATGCAAGAATAGCAGATCAAATAATCTTTCTATTAGAAAAACATGGAATGGCACATTTTTTTACAACTAAAGATAAAACATTATTATGGTTATTCCAAAACTTCGGAAAGATACTTCCGAACTTATCTGTTCCGATGTTTGTTAATCAAATAAGAGAAGATACAAAAACAGTAGTTATAAAAGGAGAAGAGGAGCCTTTTAATAAACACTTAAAAATGAGAAAAGAGGAAGGAACGCGTGTCAATCTTAATCTTATAGGAGAAGTAGTTTTAGGTGAAGAAGAAGCTAATGAGAGAATGGAAAAATATCTAAAAGCTTTAACCAATCCAAATATTGACTATATTTCTATTAAAATCTCTACTATTTTTTCTCAAATATCTGCGCTTGATTTTGATCACACAGTTGAAGTTTTAGTTGATAAGTTAGCAAAAATTTACACTCAGGCTCAAAAGTATCCATATATTACATCGGATGGGAAGAAAACAAATAAATTTATAAATTTAGATATGGAAGAGTATAGAGATTTAGATATAACAGTTGAAGTATTTAAGAAAACATTAGATAAACCAGAATTTAAAAACTTCTATGCAGGGATAGTACTACAAGCATATTTACCAGACTCGTTTAATGTACAAAAAGATTTATGTCAGTGGGCTAAGCAAAGAGTACAAAATGGTGGATCACCTATAAAATTCCGTCTTGTAAAAGGTGCAAATATGGAGATGGAAGAAACAGAAGCTAGCCAAAAGCATTGGGAGATGGTAACTTACACTGAGAAATTAGACACTGATTCAAATTATAAAAGAATGGTAAATTATGCTTTAGACCCACAGAACACACCGTATATGCATATAGGTACTGCTTCTCATAATCTATTTGAACTAGCATATGCAACACAACTTGCAAATGATAATAATGTTTCACAATACCATACACTTGAAATGCTAGAGGGGATGAGTGAGGCTGCAAGATTAGCTATTAAAGAGATATCTAAAGGTGTTATTTTATATGCGCCAACAGCAGCAAAAGAACAATTTACAAATGCTATTGCATATTTAGTAAGAAGACTTGATGAAAATACTGGTCCAAATAATTTTATACGATATTCATTTGGCTTAACTGTTGGTTCAAAAGATTGGAATATGCAAAAAGAATTATTTATAAAATCTTTTGAAGCGTTAAAAACATCATTTGTAGGTGCAAAGAGAACACAAGATAGACTCAATGAAAAATGGGAAAACTTTTCAAAATCTTCTTACGATACTAAAGAATATCATCCTGAAGCAGATACAGATTTTATCTTAACTAAAAATCATAAATGGGCTAGAAATATTATCTCAAAATGGAAATTTACTGCTGATACAGTACATAAGATAGTACCTGTTGTTATTGGTGGTGAGGATTTAACAGAAGATAGAAAAATTGTAGATGCTATTGATAAGTCACAGGTTAAAGATGGAGTACTTGCTGGAAAATTTGCAAATGCAACAGCTGAAGATTTAAAAAGAGCAGTGAGTGTAGCAAAAGCAGATGTAGATGGTTGGAGAGATTTATCTCATGAACAAAGACATTCATACTTAAAACAAGCTGCTATAAAAGTTAGAGAAAGAAGAGATGATTTAATTGGAGTTGCAGCTGCTGAAGTTGGTAAAGTATTTACTGAAACTGATGTTGAAGTGTCTGAATCAGTAGATTTTATAGAGTTTTATCCATACTCAGCTGACTATTTTGATAAGTATAAGAATTTAGAATTTAAAGGTAAAGGTGTAGGGATAGTTGTTCCTCCTTGGAATTTCCCTGTTGCAATTCCTTTAGGTGGGATTGCTGCAGTTTTAGCTTCTGGAAATACTGTAATTATTAAACCAGCTTCTGTTGCAGCAATAACCGCATACGAGATGTGTAAATGTTTTTGGGATGCAGGTATTTCTAAAAATGTACTGCAATTTACTCCTTGCCCTGGTGCACTTGCAGGTAAACATTTAATTGCAAATAAAGATGTAGATTTCGTTATTTTAACGGGAGGAGAAGATACAGCAGCTTCTATGTTAGAGTCTCGTCCTGATCTATTTTTAACAGCTGAAACAGGTGGAAAAGATGCAACAATAGTTACAAATATGGCAGACAGAGAACAGGCTGTTAAAAATGTATGTCAAAGTGCATTTGGAAACTCTGGTCAAAAGTGTTCTGCTACTTCATTATTAGTTCTAGAAGAGGAAGTTTATAATGATAAAGATTTTAGAAAAGCATTAGTTGATACTGCAACTTCAATGAATGTTGGTTCTGTTTGGGATTTTAAAAATAGAATTGGAACATTGGCCAATTCTGTTTCTGGAAATCTTAAAAAAGCGATAAGTGAACTTGAAGGTAACGAAGAGTGGGCATTAGCCCCTTCTTATGCAGATGATAATGAATATATGTTAAAGCCAGCTATTAAATGGGGTGTTGATGAGGGTAATTTTATCCATATGAATGAGCTGTTTGGACCAGTTTTAGCTGTTATAAAAGCAAATGATTTAAAACACGCCGTAAAAATAGTAAATGATACTGGATATGGATTAACTTCAGGTATAGAATCTCTTGATGAAAGAGAAGTAACATATTGGAAAGAGAACCTTAAAGCTGGGAATCTTTATGTAAATCGAGGGACTACTGGTGCGATTGTATTAAGACAGCCATTTGGTGGAATGGGTAAATCAGCAATAGGGGCTGGTAGAAAAGTTGGTATTCATAATTATATTACACAATTCGTTGATTTTACGGAAAGAGGCAATCCCACACTTAGCAAAAAATATTCAACTCCTTTAACAAAATTTATCGATTCTTGTAAAATATCTCAAAAACAAAAAGAAGAATTTGATAAATTAAGTATTTCTTTACAATCATACTATGCAAACTATGAAAATGAATTTTCAGTAGCAAAAGATTATGCAAATGTACGAGGAGAAGACAATCATTTTAGATATTTGCCTTTAGATAATGTACTTATTAGAGTTTCCTCAGGTGATACTTTATTTGAAACTGTTTCTCGAATATTGGCGGCTATTGTGTCGGGTGTTCATTTTAAAGTATCAATTGAAAATAATGATGAAGTTAAAAAATTCTTAGAAAATTCAAAAGAGTTATTTTCTTCTAGAGATACACTTATTTCACAATCAAATCTAGAGGTGGCTAAAACATTGCATAAATATGACAGAGTATTATATTCTGATATATCAAAGGTACCTGATGTAGTATTTGAATCGGCATCTAAATCCCTAACTTTTATTGTAAGACAAAAACCTATGATGGAAGGAAGGCTTGAACTTCTTAACTACTTTATAGAGCAATCTATCTCTCATTCGTACCATAGATATGGAAATATTGGTGCAAGAGGAATGAATTAATAAGTAAACGAAAATAAAAAAGGGAACAAAATGAAGATATTAGAGATCGAAGATATAAAAAGTGTAATAGAAAAAGTAGGATATAAAGACTTCTATATGATGCTTATTAAAACATTAGAAGAG
>Ga0193958_1000573_pt1 | contig 13169 bp, 11 predicted proteins | sample FB_1_MG_FD_140320 | JGI IMG/M metagenome (GOLD analysis project Ga0193958, IMG submission 140320) | Microbial mat bacterial communities from the Broadkill River, Lewes, Delaware, United States - FB_1_MG | ecosystem: Environmental > Aquatic > Freshwater > River > Microbial mats | place: USA...
GCGAATAATATTGACCACGGTAATGCTCATGATGCGATGTCAGACGTTTACGCAACCATTGAGATCGCCAAATTAGTTCGAGATAGACAGCCTAAGTTATTTGACTATATTCAAAAGAATCGCACTAAACAGGCGATTCAAGCGCAGTTGGATTCTATTTCGCATAAACCTGTTTTACATGTCTCATCTCGCTATCCCGTTGAGTTAGGAAATGCAGCTATTGTTGCCCCGCTAGCGACGCACCCTATTAATAAAAATGGTGTGTTGGTTTGGGATCTGCGTTATAGCCCAGAGCCGTTGATGAGTTTATCGGTGGAAGAGATTCGCCGATTACTTTATACGAAGCATACTGAGCTTGCCGAAAACGATCCTAAAATTGCGTTAAAACAGGTGCATGTGAATAAATGTCCGATTATCGCGCCTGCTGGAATGTTAAATAAAGATGAGGCGACGCGTTTACAGATAGATGGTGATACGTGTCGAGCACATTTGCAGATGATACGAAGTTTTACTGGCCTTTCCACCAAAATTGCCGATATCTATAGTGAGAGTCCTTTTGAAGCAGAGTCTGATCCAGATATGATGCTATACAGCGGTGGTTTTTTCTCGGCGACCGATAAGAAACTCATGGATCAAGTTAGAAGTGCGAGTCCGGTTGAGTTAGCTGAGATCGATCTCCCGTTTCAGGATGTGCGTTTAGAAGAGATGCTGTTGCGTTATAAAGCACGGAATTGTCCATCAGTTTTAAGTCATGATGAGCAGATGCAATGGGAAGAGTATCGCAGACGAAAGCTTATAAAGGGTGAGAACGGCCATTTAACCATGGAAGTTTTTTATCAACGTCTAAATGAACTGTACTCACAGCCCGACCTGGCAGAGAGTAAACGTCATATACTAGAAGAACTGGCAGTTTATGCGGAGGCCATTTATCCGATGGAAGAGCCTTTTGATGAAGCCTATTAATAGGCTAGTTTGTTGCTTTTTTTTGATCCCTTCTTGGTTGTATGCCGAGGAGGTTGTTGTGCCTATAGAATATGAAGTCACTGCGCCAAAGGGTTATTTTTACGGTACGGTTGATGGTGAAACTGCTTATAAAGATTGGCGGCGGGGTACTTTTGATAAAGAGCGGATGCAGGAAATTACGCCTCAAGACCTGCCAGATAACTTACCAGAACCTGTCATTATTCCTTTTACTGAGCCTAAGGTGAACGAGGTACCGGTTGGAAAACCTAAGCGCCCTCCTTTAAAAGGGGAAGATAAAATATTTGTTCAGATCGGCAAAGATGAACAAAAGGCTCGCTGCTTTTTGTTAGGTCAAGGGTGCGAAGAATTAGTTAAACCAAAAGAAACGGATTCTGTCTATTTTAGACCGATCGAAGCACAGCAGAAAAAGCGAAAAATAATCAACCCTTAAGTTTCTTTTTTAATCGGGTTACGAATTTTTCTCTAGTGGTATTTACCGTAAATACCACTAGAGAGTATTCAACGCGATGGCCTGTGTTTGATTACACGTCTGGTACGTGGATGCCTCGGCTTTTCAGTTGAGAAAATAAGCTTTCCGTCTCGTCATTAATGACGGGCTGCTCCTGTAAGAAAGGAGTGCCGCTGTTACGGACACTTAAGCGTCTTGTTTGCAATTGATCCAAACAATGAGCAAGTTCACTTAAGCTTATAGTCTCGACGCTATTCGCTAATTTTTTCCGTGTATCAAACGTTGTATCTCCCCAATCTAATTCTCTCCAATAGCGTTGTGTTCTACTGGATAGCTTGTTGTCTTTCTTTGTAATTCGAGATATCACACTGCGTTTGTACTGATGTAGCTCTGACGGTGTGATTTTTTGTATTTTGCTATTCCAGTCACTGAGAAAAGAATCGACTTCGTTTTCTAATTCATCCGCATTTTTTATCGGTGATTGGATAATAAAAGCGATAGCGGGCGTTTTGTTCATTTGAAGAGGCGTTGCAAAAACAATGTACCCTAACTGCTTTTCAGTACGGATCTCGTTATAAAAAGGTGCCGATAAAATTTCAGACAGAAGAGACAGCTCGGCGCGTGTTTTTACACTGTTGTTTTCACCTTGTAAGAGCAGGCTGAGTGCTGAGTCATTATGATTAATCGCTAAGGTTTCTTGCAGCTTCCTATCTTTTGGAATTTGTGTAACTTTGACCGTAGGAGAGGGCAGAGAACCCTCTTTCAGCAGGGCCGTTTTTAACATTTCCCCCATTGAAAGCGCCTGTTCTTTTGACAAGTTTCCGTGTGTTAAAACCTTAATACTTGGTGTTGCCAAAAGTGTATCTGCAAATTGAGTGAGAGCATCCAAGTTAAGATTTGAAAGCGCTTGATTTTGGCTTTGATTGTTCCATTGAGGCAGTAGCAATTCGTAAAGACGGCTGGTGGTTTGGTTATAGGGTTTGTCTTTTAATGAGTTTGCGAGTCTATCGATGTACTTTTGTTTAAAGATCTGGAAACGATCCTCTTTAAAATCAGGATGCTGTATCGCATCAATAACGTCTTGCAGCAGTAGATCAAGCTTGTCATTGTAGCCTGATAGTTTAACCGTAAAACCTTTTAAGTGAGGGTAGATCTGTGTGCTAAGGCCGGCAAGATAAGCATCGTAGAGTGTTTCGTTTAGCTGCTCTTGTAGCATCTCTGTGTAGAGCTTACTGAGTACCCAATTTTTTGCGCTGTTATTAGCGACGGGGGTTTGAATGCTGAAATATAGATCTGCTTGGGGGATGTTAAAAGCCGTTTCGCTTTTATGCCATAGTGAGAACCCGTCTTCATTATCGACCTGTACCGGTATTTTTGATTGAGCATGCTGCTTGATTAGATCAAGGTTCGATGCAATAAACGGATTGGCTTCTCGTATGCTTAATTCTGTACTGATCTCAGTGACGGTGAGTTTTTCTAAATCGCGCTGTGATAAAGCCTTTACTGCATAAGGAACACTATAAAATGGTTCAGTCGCTGCGGATTGAGGTTTGTTAGATTTAAGGCTTAGCAGCATGTTGTCTGGACGAATGCTGTTCAAATAACGTTGGATCAGATCTGAATCAAACGCCTCGAATTGATAATCGGCTGAAATTGCTTGTTCGGTTGGGTAGTGTTGCATCTGGCTGGATAGGCTGCTGACTAAGTGTATCGGTTCCGCTTGTTCTTGAAAGCGAAAGCCAATATTACTGAGTTGTTTTTCTTCCAGATAAAGAGATTTAAGTACACCTTTCTGTTTCATTAGTTCAACGTATTGAAACAGTGTCTGAGCAACCTCTAGATAGTGTTTTTCGCCGTCCTCGGTCAACTGGATGTTGACCATAAAGCTCGCTTCTGAGGATAAATTATGTCCCTGGGAAGCGGATAATGACGTTGCCCATCCCTTTTCCTTTAATAAAGAAAGCAAGCTGCCCTTGCCTTCATATCCAATCAAGCTACTGATGTAATAGAGGGGTTTCTTCTGCCATGTGGAACGTGATTCTATCGTGGGGAAGGTGAGTGTAAGGGAACGAATATCTTTGACGGTTTGGATATTTAATTGCTGAGGTAATTGGCCCGCTACAAAAAGGGGAGCTGCGCTTTCAAATGTTGTTGCCTGACGGTTTTGAACCGCTGAAAATTTATTACGTACCATCTCCTCTAGTTGTGTAAGAGACTCTTTTCCTAAAACCACCAAGGTCATGATATTGGCAGAGTAATATTGATTATAAAAAGCGATTAAGTCTTTCCGTACTTTGCGGTTATCGTCATTACTTAACGTCTCTAGGTTTCCAACAGAGAACCAATTATGGCTGTTCTCAGGGTTCATTATGCGTTTTGTAACAGCGTAACTTCGACGATAATCATCTTTGATTTTTGCTTTGTACTCGGAATGAACTGCATGTCGTTCACGATCAACATATTTCTCGTTGAATAAAGGGGAGATAAAAAACTGAGCAAATCTATCGAGTGTAGGTTCTAGGCTTTCGGCTGCGACGTCGAAAAAGTAATTCGTATTTTCCTGGGAGGTGTAGGCGTTATGTCCGCCTCCGTGTGAACGAATATAGCTTTGGTATTCATCTGCTTGGGGGTACTTTTCAGTCCCTAGAAAAAGCATATGTTCAAGGAAGTGAGCGAGGCCGGCGCGATCCTTAGGGTTAGCGCTTGAGCCTACGGCAACATTCATGGACGCTGCTGCTTTATCGGTTGAGGGGTTAGATATCAGTAAAACTCTCATCTGGTTGTCGAGAGTGATCGCGGCATATTGCTTAGTATCAATGGGGCTCTTTTCGACCGAGGCATGTAGTGTCGAGGATAGAGCAGAAAAAAGAACAAACATCACGGTGATAAGGGGTGAGCTAGTTCGTGCAGCGGTAATGGAATACATAAACAATGCCTTATTAAACGAGCAAAAAGATAGATAACTTTGTTGTGACCAAGAATAACGGTTAGGGTTCCAGCTGGAAAGTCGGAATTGTTTGCTATCTTCTTTGCTCAGTTCAATGGAATTAGGAGCAGTGGGTGTTACAATCGATTTTTATCGCCCCGTTCAGATTGCAGGAAGGATGCTATGAACCAAGAGAAGGTTATTTTTGCTTTTTTTATTGTGTTAGCCCTAACGTTAAATTTTGGCTTTTTCTTGGGTGAAATAGGTGAGCCTTCTCACCATAATGTCTATGAATTTTTTGCGGCACTCGTTGTTAGCCTTATCTGCACCGTCATTAAGTTTGGTGATCGAACCCATCTGGGGGCGTTGATGCTGGCAACGTCTCTCGTGGCCGATCTACAATTGGTAGTTGCTGCCGGTATTTGGGGGTATGCAGAGCAGATCAGTGGTATCGGAATGGATGCCTCTAATATGTCGAGTGTTGTGTCGTTGAGTGGCGGAGCTCTGTTAGCGAATATTATTTCTGTGATTCTATTAGTGGTAGAAACCGCTATGTTACGCCGTTAATTTAGCTTGATCCCTGATCATGAATAACGTCATCTATCTTTTTTTAAGACGCCTTCGATTTCCGTTAATTACACTGATCGTCGTTTATTCGATATCAGTGCTCGGTTTTGTATTAATTCCGGGGATAGATGATCAAGGTAATGTCTATCGCATGGATTTCTTTCATGCGGTTTATTTCGTTTCTTTTATGGGGTCCACGATAGGTTTCGGTGAGATCCCTTATGAATTTACACCGGGTCAGCGGATGTGGACATTGCTATGTATTTACGCAACCGTCATCGCATGGCTCTACGGTATTGGTACGACGTTAGCGCTACTCCAAGAACCTATTTTTGGTCGCATGTTACGACGACGTTCATTTGTATCAACTGTTAAACAGATGAACGAACCCTTCTACTTGATTTGTGGTTATGGTGTGACGGGGAGTGTGGTTGTTCGACAATTAGTCAGGCGTGACATACGTGTTGTCGTGCTTGAAATTGATCCGGAACGGATTGACGCTTTGGAGATGGATGAACTGCCTGTTTCAGTGCCAGCACTGTGTGCTGATGCTCAATTACCTGATCTATTGGACGCTGCCGGATTACAACATCCCAAATGCATAGGGGTGATGGCGTTAACGGACTGTGATCAAGTCAATCTATCTATATCCATTGCTAGTAAGCTTTTATGCCCAGAAAGGATGGTTATTAGCCGCACTGAATCCGATATTACTACGGCTAATTTGCAATCATTTGGGACGGATTTAGTGATTGATCCATTTCGCACCTATGCCCAATATTTATCGCTGGCTGCGCATGCGCCTTATATGCACCTTGTATATGATTGGATTCATAACCCCTTCCATCGTCCTCTTTCTAGTGTCTATCAACGTACTAAGGGGCGTTGGATAATTTGTGGTCATGGACGATTTGGGCGAGCGTTGTACCGCGCTTTTGACGAAAGTGATGTGGATCTGACGGTTGTTGATATTGATGCCAAAAAAATTGAGGATATTCCACACCAGGTGACTGGGGTAGGGACCGAGGCTGTGACACTTACCGAAGCGGGTGTTCTGGATGCGGTGGGTATTGTTGCGGGTACAGGTAACGATGCTGACAATCTGTCCATTATGATGACTGCACGTGAATTGAACCCTAAATTATTGACGGTCGTACGTCAGAATATCCATGCAAATAGCTTAGTGTTCAAAAGTAGCCGGGCAGATTTTATCATGGAGCCGGGGCGAATTATTGCCAATCGTATTTTGGCCCATGTGAAATCACCCTTAGTACCAGTGTTTATCGAAGAGATGCAACAGCACTACGATGATGTTTGGGCGCATACTTTAATCAATCGTATGAGCCGTGTTGTAGGTGATGATGAACTGGATAGCTGGGCCTATACTGTTTCGGAGGAGGAGACTCCGGCGGTGATGGAAGCATTCAGGCAAGGCTTTGAATTGAAATTATCACTGTTTTTTAAAGATCCTTATAATCGGAAGCGCAATTTGCATGCATTTCCGCTGATGTTAAGGAGAGCTGGGGTGATTGAAATGCTGCCTGGTGAACTGGACCTTATTCAGCCGGGTGATGAAATATTGATTTGTGGGCTGAATAAATCAAATCGCCGTATGCAGTGGACTGTGAATAACTACAATGTGCTGCACTATGTTCTAACTGGCAACGATGCCAGCAATAACTTGCTATCACGTTTTTTACAGAAGCGTTCTGCTTAACCACTTGAGGTTATTTCCCCTGGCTTATTTTTTATTAATTTTGACAACCCTGTTTTGGGCAGGGAATTTTGTCTTGGCTCGTGCCTTTTCAGTGGATATATCACCCATTACGATGGCGTTTATCCGTTGGACTTGTGCGTTTATCATCTTGACACCCTTTGCGCTGCCAGCCCTTTACAAACACCGTAAAGTAATTGCTGAAAATTGGTTAGTTATTGTCATGCTTGGGTTCTTAAGCATTGCAACCTTTAACACCCTTGCTTATATCGGTTTACAAACGACGACGGCATTGAACGGTACGTTGATGCAATCGACTATGCCAATCATGATTTTATTACTGAGTTCGATGTTTCTAGGTGAGAGGGCATCATTCAAACAGTGGTTAGGCGTCTGCGTTTCTTTAGTTGGGGTTGTTTTTCTTGTGAGTCGTGGGGAGTGGGCTCTTTTAGCGAAACTGGATTTCAATATCGGTGATTTATGGGTAATTGGTGCAATGTTTGTGTGGGGCGTTTATAGCGTTGCTTTGCGTTGGCGTCCAAAACAGTTGCCAGGCTTTGCATTTTTCTCAGCAGCGCTGATTGTTGGGGTTGTTATTCTCGCGCCCTTATCTTGGTGGGAAAGGTTGGATCAGCCACCACTGCAGTGGGATCACGATCTTTACTATTTGATAGCGTATTTGGCTGTATTTCCCTCTATACTGTCATATCTGTTTTGGAATTATGGCGTTGAAAAGTTAAGCGCCCAGCGGGCCGGTCTGTTCATTCATTTGGTCCCTCTATGGGGAATGTTACTTTCGGTGATATTTCTTGGGGAGGAGGTACAGGCTTTCCATTTGTGGGGTATAGCATTAATATTCTGTGGAATTTATTTCGCTGTAATTTCCGGTACATCATTAAAAAAGAGCCAGTAAGGTTAGGAGAAACAATGCGGACATTTTTTGTCACACTGATGGCAGTATTTTTAATTTCACTCCCTATGTCAGAGGTTGCTGAAGCTAAGCGTCTAGGTGGTGGATCATCATTCGGTAAAAGTTTTACATCTAAAAAATCTCAATCAGCCCCTGCTCAAAAGCAGTCATCGGCAACGAATTCGCAACAGAAGTCAGCGTCAGCTACACCGCAACGTCGTGGGTTTGGTGGTTTGATGGCCGGTTTACTTGCTGGTGGTATCTTTGGTGCGCTTTTATTTGGCGGGGCATTTGATGGCATTCAGTTTATGGATTTGCTCCTGATCGCTGGCGTGATATTTATTATCTATAAAGTTATGTCAATGCGTAGGCAGGCTCAGCAGCCGCAACCGACTTATGCAAATAGCCCTCAGCAGTACGAGATTAATCCGCATGAGCAACCAATGCAGCGTGAAGCACAGGCAGAAGAGGCAAAAGAGTTTAAGCCTATGCCTTCTTTTAGTTCTGGTTGGGGTGAGAGCAATGAGATTAAACTACCATCTTGGTTTAACCAGGATGCTTTCCTTGAGGGTTCCCGCGAGCATTTTGTGAACTTGCAAAAGGCCTGGGATACTAATAATTGGGAAGAAATTCAAAGCTACACTGCGCCTGAAATGTATAACTTGCTGAAAGAAGAGCGAGCAAAGCATCCAGAAAACCAGACGACAGAAGTTGTTTCTGTTATGGCTGAACTAGCCAACTTTATTGAAAATAAAGATGAAGTGGTTGTGAGCGTTAACTTTTATGGCTGGTTAAAAGAAAACTCTGATGAGACAACTGAGTTTAACGAAACATGGCATTTGTCACGCGATATGCGTCAGGACAATGCAGATTGGTTTATTGTGGGTATTCAGCAAAACTAGTCTTCGTGAACTGAGTAAGAAAAAAGCCAAAGCATTTGCTTTGGCTTTTTTATGTCTAGCTATTTGTATCGTGGCTAGCGTTAGTCTTCTATTCTTCGTGGTCTCTGATAAATGTCCAGTTATCACCTTCGGACATGCTGGGCGCGAAACGATAACCGTCCAAATCAAACGCTTTCAGTTGCTCTGGATCTTCAATCCTGTTTTGAATGATATAACGTGTCATGAGGCCACGTGCTTTTTTAGCGTAAAAGCTAATCATCTTATATTGACCATTTTTCCAATCTTTGAAGGCTGGAGTGATGATGCGGCCCTGAATGTTCTTCTCTTTGGCTGCTTTGTAATACTCGTTTGATGCCAGATTGATCAGTACTTGTTTCTCGCAGCGAGCAAGTTCACTGTTTAAGTGGTCAGAAATTATCGTTCCCCAAAACTGATAAAGGTTTTGGCCACGAGGATTCGCTAATTTTGTACCCATTTCTAAACGATACGCTTGCATTAGATCTAATGGCTTTAATACGCCATATAGCCCTGAAAGAATCCTGAGATGTTGTTGAGCAAATGATAAATCTTCTTCAGAGAGTGATTCAGCATCTAGTCCTGTATACACATCACCTTTAAAGGCGAGGACTGCTTGCTTGGCGTTTTCTATGTTAAATGTTGGCTGCCATGTTTCGAATCGAGCAACATTGAGACTCGCAAGTTTGTCGCTTAATTTCATTAATCCAGCAACATCTTGTACCGATAGTTTTTTAAGTGTGTCTATCAACAGTTTTGAATGATCAATGAATTCGGGTTGCGAGTGGTGCTCTGTCACTGGCGCAGTTTCGAAATCTAAAGTCTTTGCAGGGGAAACGACAATCAGCATAAGGTTTGGTCTGCTTTAATAGATGGTTTTAAGGATAATAACGTTCTATGCAGATACAAAAAAGACCATTTTCTAAATGGTCTTTTTCCTTTTGCTTGCTCGGGGGACTAGGTTATCGTTGGTCGTGAAGTATATCTACTCATTTGGTTTGTTCAGAGTCATTCATTGATAGCAGCGGATTAGTGGCGATCTACTGTTAAAAGCGACTCAATTATTTGGTTTTACTAACGACTTTTTACGTTTTGTATAAGCGGTATGAGCAACAATGCATAACGCTGTGCCAACACAAACGAGCAGGGCGGGGATTAATGCACTGTCAAACTTTCCTACGACTTTCATCACCGCACCCGAAAATAAAAAACCACCGAAAAGGCAGAGTATCCCGGTCATGACACTCATGATTATATTGTGAATATTACGTTCTGCATTGTGATAGATATACCAGCCGGAACTGGAGAATAGCGCGGTAAGAGTAACCCACGAAGCGATAGATTCTGTCATAAGAGTCTCTAATAATATTGTTATTGTTTTGTTCTTTTTAGCACCTTAACCCGTGTGTTGTCATCACGACATTGGATTGATAAGCGGGCGAAATTAGAGCAAATTTTCGGTATTATATCGAGCATTCAAATGGTTTCAGTGCCATGCTGCCAAAATAACTCATATTTCAGGTAGCTCAAGGTGTAAGAGAAGACAATTATATGGAAAAGAAAACAGTTCTGACGGGTATTACAACCAGTGGTACTCCGCATATCGGTAATTATCTAGGTGCAATAAAGCCTGCGATCGAACTTAGCCAAGGAGATCGTTACAATAATTTTTATTTTCTAGCCGATTACCATGCCTTGATTAAGTGTCATGACCCTGACCGTGTGGCGCAATCTACCAGAGAGATTGCTGCAACATGGTTAGCGCTGGGTCTAGATACAGATAAGGCGACTTTTTATCGTCAGACTGATGTCCCTGAGATTACTGAGCTTACTTGGATTTTAACGTGTATGTGTTCTAAAGGTTTGATGAACCGAGCACATGCTTATAAAGCGTCAGTCGATGCCAATCGTGATGCTGGAAAGGCGGATCTAGATGACGGCGTTACGATGGGGCTTTTTAGTTACCCTATTTTAATGGCGGCTGATATTTTGATGTTTAATGCCGACCTGATACCGGTAGGTAAAGATCAGATCCAGCATATTGAGATGGCACGTGATGTGGCGGGTCGCTTTAATCATACTTATAAGAAGCTTTTCACTCAGCCTGAAGCGGTTGTTGATGAAGAAACTCAACTCATTCCAGGCCTAGATGGCCGTAAGATGTCTAAGAGTTACGATAATACGATTCCTCTATTCGGAAGCGCCGATGAGCTTTATAAGTTAATCAAGCAGATTAAAACGGATACTAGAGCACCTGGTGAACCGAAAGATGCTGATACAAGCACTATTTTTCAACTTTATAGCTCTTTTGCAAATGAGCAAGAAAGCTTGGCAATGCGTCAGCAGTTTGAGAATGGGATTGGCTGGGGTGATGCGAAGAAAGAACTTTTTGAGTTTTTGGATAGTAAATTAGCGGCACCGCGTATTCGTTACAATGAGCTAATGAATGACTTAGGGGCTGTTGAAGAAGTGCTATTAAAAGGCGCAGACAAGGCGCGTCAAGTGGCATCGCCATTGATGGAGCAGGTACGTATAGCATCTGGTATTCGTCCGCTCACTTATGTTGCTACTGAAAAAACTGAAGAGAAGCAAAAAAAGGAAAAGTCAGCAGAAGCCATCGCGCGGGCTGAAGAGGGGCGTCGTCGTGGCATCCTAATGCAGTTGAAGCCTTTGCTAGAGCAAGTGGAGCAGGCAAGTGATAAATCTGCCGTCGCTCAAGTGCTGATTGCTGATAAGAGCGCTGAGGTGGAAGGTCTAAAGAAAAAGGCTAAGCAAAAAGCACAAAATGAACTGGATATTTTACAAGAAGAGCTCGCCGTTTATTTATAAAGATAGAGAGGGAAGTTGAGGAATATGTACACCACTATCATCAGTGTTGAAGAGTTAACGGCATCACTCACCGGTAAATGCGTTGTTATTGATTGTCGGTTCAGTTTGCTCGATCCTGATGCAGGCTATCAAGCCTATAATACTGGGCATATTCCGAATGCTTTCTATCTCCATCTTGATAACGACCTTTCGTCCCCAATAACGCCTTCAAGTGGTCGACACCCTTTGCCGGATTTGGATAAATTTAGAAATTGCTTGTATTCAATGGGCGTGACTAAAGAGACCCAAGTGGTTGTATATGATGATTGTGCTGGCGCGATGGCTGCGAGAGCATGGTGGTTGATTAGCTGCTTAGGGCACAAGGCTGTTGCTGTTCTAGATGGCGGCTTTCCAGCGTGGCAGGCAGCTGGTGGTCCTGAGAGTTCGATGTCACCCACTTATCTAGATGAGTTAGATGCATCGACCTGTGATTTTTCTTCTGATGATTTGTCAGGTGATAGCTTAAGCACGTCTCAAGTTAAGGGGTTGATTAAAGAGGGCGCTATCTGCCTCATTGATGCTCGTGGAGCTGAGCGTTTTAGAGGAGAGGTTGAGCCTATAGATCCTATTGCGGGCCATATCCCGGGGGCCGTTAATCGTCCGCTGACAGATAACATCGTCAATGGTTTTTTTAAGCCAACGGATCGTTTACGGGACGAATGGCTGGATCTTGTTGAGAGTGAGAATATCAAGGAGGTTGTTCATATGTGTGGCTCAGGTATTACCGCGTGTCACAATCTGCTTGCGATGCGTATCGCAGGGCTTGATGGTGGCAAAGTTTATGCGGGTTCATGGAGTGAATGGATTCGTGATCCGAAGTGCGACATTGCTACTGACGAGTAGCGCGTACGTTGTATTCATTTAACTGCCAATCATATTGATCATCATCGATGCGTTGAATGGTTACTAGCTGTTTTAATAATTCTGGTTTCGCATATTGCTTTAAATGCCTAATAACACCCTGGTCATCGCCCTCAAAATCCTCCTTAAACCATTCATAGATACTTGAAACAACTAGCTTTCCCTTGTTTATCTCAGCGCCTCTAGGGTGGTTGATATAGCTTTCTGCTGCGCGATTGAGTTGTTCGTCCATGTTCTGTGCAGTAAAAGCTTGTTTGCTTAAGTTTGGGCAGCCTATCGACGCGCAATTAACCGCATAGTGTGTTCGTGGGTCTTGCCAAATAGGGCGGAGTATTCGATGTTCAATATCATCTAAACTTAGCTCTTCTCCCTCTATTGTAACGATTTTCTTCTTCCAAGGGCCGCGCGTGAATAAGCCGGATGACAGTTTAATCTCTAGTATGGATTTAACGGGATAGTGATCTAGGATGATATCGACGGTCAATGCATTGTAAAGGTTGATCCAAAAAGCACGTTGCTGCTGCCGATTAAAGCGGCTTATAGGCCGTTTACTGATGTTTTTAATATATTGCTTTAGAGCAGATTTATCTTGATGTGTGAGCTGCTGATAGGCAACACGATTAAGATTGTCCTGACCTTCTACGACGTACTTGTTTAACAACTGACCCCAAGCATGGTGGTTTATTGTCTCTTCGCTCTCGGCGTCATGTGCTAGCCATCTGTCCCATAGCTCTGCTTTGGGAGCCGATTGGCTTTCAAATGCTAATCCTAAGAGTAGGATTGATAAGGTAATTCTAAGCGCTCTAATTATCATCGGTTATTCAGTTGGTAGATGTGCGTCGTTTATATAGTGACTGTATCGCCAAGGAATAATTCAATCTGTTCTATGAGAAATCAGCCGATTAATATTATTTATGAGGTCTATGAGTAAGCTTTAATATGCCTTTGCTTAGGTAGGTTTTATACTGGAAGAA
>Ga0193958_1000575_pt1 | contig 13158 bp, 6 predicted proteins | sample FB_1_MG_FD_140320 | JGI IMG/M metagenome (GOLD analysis project Ga0193958, IMG submission 140320) | Microbial mat bacterial communities from the Broadkill River, Lewes, Delaware, United States - FB_1_MG | ecosystem: Environmental > Aquatic > Freshwater > River > Microbial mats | place: USA...
GCATGCAACCCACCCAACATCGAATAAAGCAGGGTAACAATAGCCAAGCCGATCACCGCAAGGGTATAAGATTGTGTACCTGCGACACCAAATAAGATGCCGATAACCAATAGATTCGCAAACACCTCACTCACGAGGCGAACGCCAATAACGAAGTTATAGCAGCGACTACCCCAACCGCCAAACCGATCCGATAAAAACGACTGGACACTGTCGTAACCTTGCTCAAACCGCAGGTGATCAATGATCTTTCCGCCCGTCAAGAACGAAAGGTAATATGCCGCATACGCAAGCGTGCCCCAGACACCGTAATAGAAGCCTAAAATAGCGGCGTTAAGAAGAGATCTAGCAAAAATCCACGTTGTCACTTGAGAAAAGATCAGCGTTAACAGTTTCGGGGCTGAACCATCAGCCGATTGCCCTCGAAAGAAACTCCCCTCATGCGAGACCTTTCGCGACAGTACAATAGACACCAGCGCTAAACCCGACACCAGTAAAATCAATGATAACTCCATCAAACACTCCAATCCCAAAATAACTATCGGTGGGACAAGCATTCTTTGGGTCGGTTCCCCAAACAACGATTTGTACTTAATCTATTTACATAATCTGCATATGAAAATTCATCACGCTACTTCTAACCCTTTTAACTCTACCGCTTGTATTAACTCGGGGAAAAAGCGCAGGAAGCCCTCTTCTATCTCCCTTTTGCGCATCCTCAGTTCGCTCACTGAGCCTGCAAACTCATGTTTAAAGCGGATGCGCTCAGCAATACGGTCTAACGCAAACCCTATACCCTCTAGCTCGGCATAAGATGCAAACCAGTCATGCTCGATCACTCGAGAGGTAACGCGTAACATTCTTGCAGGCATAAGATGTCGCCCCTTTTTCAGATCAACATAGTAATGGCCGCAACACTGTTGGAAAGGTAGGGAAGAAAAACGTGTCCAATGCATGATTAAAAAATGATCGAAGACCATATCAATCATGATTCCCGCAAAGCGACTGCGCTGAGGTGACATAAGCCTCTTCAAACGCCTTACCTCCTCATGCTGATCCGTAAAATGATCAACAAAGCGATGATTTTCTATGCCTAGCTTTATGGAATGTGGCAGTGATTGCAGATCTACCCCTCGACAAAAATCGCCCATAAGGTTTCCCACGCGCGATTCAATCGTCGGTTGAGCTAAAAAGAGGTGTGCTAAATAATTCATAGCTCCAGTGTACCCGATAAATCACTCACTGCTGCTTAAATAAGCAGCTAACTATAAGTAGCAATAGGCATCAACAAGGGGGCTATATACTTTTGAAGCATAAGGCATATATTTTTCTAATTTAGAAAGACTTTTTGTAATCTCTGCATATACTTAAACATTACTACCGGTTATGAGGGGAAAGTATGTCTGACGAGCTCATTATTTTTGCCGAAGAAGACAGTAATGATTCTGACAGTTTGGCAAATACGAGCAACGCCCGTCCATGGAAGGTTCTAGTTGTCGATGATGATAAGGATGTACATGAAGCAACCAAATTTGGTTTAAAAGGCCTGGTTTTCCTTAATCAACCTTTAGAGCTTATACACGCCTATTCCGCATCAGAAGCCACAGCAATTCTCAGCTCAGAATCTAATATTGCCGTTATCTTGCTCGATGTCGTGATGGAAACAGAGCACGCGGGCCTAGATTTAATCAAAGTAATCCGTGATGACCTGCAACTGCACAATACCCGTATTATTCTCCGTACAGGCCAACCAGGGTACGCACCTGAAATTGAAGTAATCCTTAAATACGACATTAATGATTATAAAAATAAAGCAGATCTCACAAGAACACGGCTCTACACAACAGTCACTGCAGCCATACGCTCTTTCTCTGAAATCACTGCCATCGATACCAGCCGTAAAGGTCTAGAACGAATCGTACATGCCTCAAGCGAGCTCATGTCACTGCATGGTATTCGTGAACTCGCAAACGGCATAATAACTCAGCTAGCAGCGCTACTTGGGATACCGGCAGAAGGCATGATCTGCTTTAAAACCAATCCAGACCCTCAAATGAATGCGGATGATTTCACCGTCGTCGCAGCATCCGGAGAACTTGCTGCGGGGATTAGTTCGCAATCGTTCACGGTTGAAGATGCGAATATCCGGGCAATGCTATCGGATTCCGCCAGTAAAAGACGTAGCGTAGAGAATGAATATGCCTGTGTTTTATTCTTCCCCAGTGAATGCCGCAATGACATGCTGCTTTATCTTGATATACAGAGACCTCTTGAGGACACCGAACAACAACTACTCGAAGTCTTTTGTAGCAACATTTCCGTATGCTTAGATAACGCAACGATCCTTGACCGTCTTCACAATTACGCCTATTTCGACTCGTTACTTGATATCCCGAACCGTGTTTCGTTTGCAAATCACATCGATAAAATGATGCAGAAGCAGGTAGAAAACCAAGTCATTATTTTGATCGATATTGACCACTTCAGCGGTATCAACGATACATTAGGTACCGAATCGGGTGACGAACTTCTACGTTTAATAGCAAACCGATTCAGCAGTTTCTTACCAGAAGACATCTTTATCTGCCGGGTATCAGGTGACACATTTGGCCTAATGGGGCCTCAAGAATGCCTTATCCCCAAGAGCATTAGTGACAACTTATCCAAACCATTTCAGCTCTTTGGTGATGATTTATCGATCTCTATTACGCAAGGATTTTATGTCCTTAAAGATGCCAATATCAGTGGCACAAATGCGATCAAACGAGCAAACATCGCTTTGAAAAGGGCCAAATCGATTGTCCGTGGGGACGCGGTTGAATACACCCATGAGATAGAGCGCGAAACCCACCAGCGCATGCTACTCCTACAAGGCTTACGCAAAGCCCATGCTGAGAATGAACTCTATTTAGCCTACCAACCCCAAATTGATCTGCACACAGGCCGTATCAATGGCCTTGAAGCGCTTATGCGCTGGAAAACAAAGTCTGGCACGATGATAACACCCGACCAATTTATCCCTGTAGCGGAGAGTTCCGGCATGATCGTCCCGCTCGGTGAGTGGGTCATGGAAACCGCCCTAAAAGATCTTGAATACTTAGAAAAGCAATATAACTTAAATCTACAAATGGGCATTAATATCTCCCCCGCCCAGTTCCGCCACCCCAATTTCCTAGAGATGGTCAGTCATAAGCTGCAGAATTTAACCTTGGCTGCTGAACAAATTGAGTTTGAAGTCACTGAGTCTGTCGCCATGATGGATACAGAAAAAGTCCGTGAAATTTTACAAGTGATCCATGACTCAGGTGCTCACGTAGCTATTGATGATTTTGGTACCGGCTTTTCCTGCTTAAGTTATTTAGAAACGCTCAATTTTGACCGCCTTAAAATTGATAAATCGTTTATCGATAAGATGATGAGTAAAACAACAAGTACCCATATACCGGAAATGATTATTAGCTTAGGTAAAGATCTAAATATGGCGGTCATCGCTGAAGGTGTAGAAACCGAAGAACAAGTTGAACGCCTAAAAGAATTATCCTGTTTCGAAGCCCAAGGTTACTTTTTTGGCCGTCCAATGGAGCTTTCTCAATTAGAAGAATGGATTGAAAACCACATCGCCTAACAATTGAATAGGGCCGGCATGATGCTGCGAGAGATAGATAAAACATTCAAACGTTGGGTACTGAGCCTCGGTTTACTGGTCAGCTCTGTTTTTCTAGCCAGTTGTACCGAAAAAGAACCGGTGAAAATAGGATTCATCGGGGGGCTATCAGGCCGCGTTGCTGATTTAGGCACCGCTGGACGCAATGGCTTCATGCTGGCCATTGAAGAACAAAATGCAAAAGGTGGATTAAACGGGCGGCCGATCGAAGTCATTTATAAAGATGACCAACAACAACCCCAACGTGCACAAGCCCTTATCGATGATCTTTTAAAAGAAAATGTAGATGCGATCATCGGTCCAATGACCAGTGCAATGGCGATGGCAACTGTCGATCAAATCAATATAGCAAAGACATTAATGATGGCATGTACAGTCAGCACCCATCAATTAACCGATATTGATGACTCGTTTATGCGGCCGCTCTCAGATAACAAGTCTCATGCTGCAAAAATGGCTACCTTCATAAAGCAGTACGAACCGTTAGCAAAACAGGCAGTTGCCATTGTCGATATAGGCAATAAAGCCTACACCCTTGATTGGATTGACGGCTTTAAGCAAGCTTACGAAAGCGATAATCACTCTATACGGGCGACCCACACATTTATCTCTACTGAAGATACTCCTTTTGCTCGTGTTGCCAGCGTTGCGATGAAAATTGACCCTGATCTTGTCGTACTCGCGATGAATGCCGTTGATGCAACACTGATGATCAAACAGATTCGCTTGGCTAACCCTGAAGTCGTCATTGCCGTCGCAGAATGGGCAGGTACGGAAAGACTGATACAACTAGGTGGTCAATATGTAGAAAATGTCTACGTACCACAATATATCGACCGTTCGAGCACGAAAAAATCATACTTAACATTCAAACAGCGATTCAATAAACGCTTTCAAAGCGCCCCTGGTTTTCCCGCCCTTTTCTGCTATGACGCAACACGAATAGTACTCACCGGTTTATCGAGACGGGAGGCGCCTCAGAGTTTAAAAGAGATACTGCTGTCTATTGGCTCTTTCGAAGGCACACAGGGCCCAATCAGGTTAAATAAGTATGGCGACGGGCAAAGCTCAACGTTCATAACCCGTATACAGAACGGCAGATTTGTTGTTATGGAATAAACCAATGACCACGAATAAAAACTGGCCTCTGCGTACAATTTTATCCTCACAATTTTTAATTGTGGCGACCATTCCTGTCATTCTAGTAGCACTACTATCTCTTTATCTTCTCATTCCGAAAATAAACCATAGCCATTATTTAAGCCAAAAAGCGCTGTCGGAATCGATATCCAGTCAGGTCACGACCTATCTTGATAATGCAGCGTCAGATCTAAACGTTTTAGCATCGTTTGCCATGCAGGAGCGAAAACTATTTGACCAAAACCTTGGCTTATTGGATATCTACACGACGAATCAAGCCTACTTTTCGGCCATCTATCTAACAGATCTCAATGGTATTATTACTAACATTGGACTACCTAGCCATCGACAGTATTTGCGCTCTAACTTTCTATCTTTAGATGTCAGTAATACCAATATTTATATGCAAGTCGCGAGCAGCGGCCAAGCGGCCTGGTCTGATATTTTCCTCTCGACAGTCAGCGGCCGCTTATCTGTCGCTTATGTCCAACCGTTTTTAGATGGAACACTGGTCGGCGAGATATCAGTAGAAGAACTACCCAAACTCGTACAAAATTTAGCTGAACAACATCAAGTTACCGTGATGATTCTTGATAGCCAACGTCAGCTAATAGCACATCCAGATGCAGAACTCAGCCATCAACAAATTAATCTCTCAACTCTAGATTTAGTAAAACAAACAGACAATGGGCAGAGCCTCAGCCTGCCCTTTACGTTTAATCATGAGCAACTCATTGGCACTGCCTCCATCATGCCCGATATCAATTGGATGGTCATAAGCGCGCAAAACAAGTCAGAGGTTGAAGCCGAGCAATCTGCCGTCTATGACATATTAGTCGCGGCAATTTTTATTGGCATAATATCAGCAGGTTTACTCGCTATGCTGCTAGCAAGAGAGTTCATTGCAGGATTTACACACGCAGCTCTTCAAGCTCGTTCAATTGCCTCTGGAGACTACCAAGCAGCACCCACTCAATCTCGTATCAGAGAACTTCAGTGGCTTGCTGATAACTTAGTGACCACAGGCCAAGCCATCGAAAACCGTGAGCATGAGATAATTCAACTAAATTCAGATTTGGAACGGCGTGTTGAGGAACGCACCGAAGACTTACGAATGAGTCATGCTGAGCTAGAATTGACACTCAATAACCTCAAACAAGCACAAGAACAGCTTATTCAATCTGAGAAGCTTTCTGCACTTGGCTCTCTCGTTGCAGGGGTCTCACATGAGCTAAATACTCCAATAGGCAATAGCCTTATGACCTCATCGACCCTAACAGAAAGTGTCCGTACCATTGTTAAGCAATCTGCAAGCAACCAGCTAACCAAATCCAGCTTTGATAATTTTATTTCTGAGGTTGAGCAAGGCAGTCATATTCTCGAACGAAATCTACAAAGGGCATCAGAGCTGATTCATAGCTTTAAGCAAGTGGCTGTTGATCAATCGAGTGCTAAAAAGCGGGGATTTAACCTCGAGCAACACTTCTCTGAAGTACTCACGACGCTCCACCCTGTGCTGAAAAAGTCACCCATTAAAATCGACACAGCCATCGCCAGCTCGCTATTTTTAAATAGCTACCCAGGCGCCCTTTCACAAATAATTACTAACCTGATCCAAAATGCATTGCTACATGCCTTTGACACTTCAGATCATGGGCTGATCACTGTTACCGCCAATGAAATAGATAGCGAGCAGGTCCGAATTATTTTTGAGGATAACGGCAAAGGAATGAGTAAAGAGATGCAAAGCTCAATTTTCGATCCTTTTTTCACAACAAAACTTGGCCAAGGGGGCAGCGGCCTAGGGCTTCACATCGTACATAATTTAGTTACCAATGTTCTAAAAGGCACAATAACCGTAGATAGTGATCAAGGCAAAGGCACTAGAATGATTTTGGATCTGCCCATCAGTATCTAGTACTCAGCTATTCGGCAACAATCACACGGTTCCGACCCTGCGCTTTAGCTTGGTATAGCGCCCTATCCGCACGATCGAGTAAGCGCTCAATCGTTTCATCATTAATACTGAACTGAGCAACCCCTACGCTCACGGTAATTGAGAGCCCTTTGGGATTCAGTTGTTCTACCTCGCAACGGATACTCTCTGCTTTTTGGGCCGCAAATGCCTGATCACAATGCCCCAATAAAATGACGAATTCCTCGCCACCGAACCTGGCTGCGATATCCTCTTTTCGACAGTTTTCTTTCAGAAGCAACGCCAAAGATTTGAGCACATCATCTCCGACAAGATGGCCGTGCTGATCATTCACTTGTTTAAAATGATCAATATCCATCAACAACAAACTCATAGGATCTTCGTGACGTATAGCGTTCGCCATTCGCTGTTCAGCAGCTTCCAGTAGATAATAACGATTATACAGATCCGTCAATTGATCTTTTAATGCTATCGCCTTCAAAGTATCACGCTGACGCTTTAAGGTGACATGGGTGTTTACACGCGCAAGTACAATAGAGGGCCGAACAGGCTTAGTGATATAATCCACCGCCCCCATCTGTAAACCTTTCTCTTCATTACTATCTTCATCCCGTGCCGTCACAAAGATAATCGGGATATCCTGCGTATGCGGCTGGCTTTGTAACGTTTGACACACCTCGTATCCACCGAGGTCAGGCATCTCAATATCCAACAATATCAAATCAGGAATGGGCTCAGAAACAGCTAAGCGCAGGCAGTCATTCCCTCCTGTTGCCACTTTGATCTGGTAGTGATCTTTTAGGCAGTTAGCCAACACCTTAATATTAGATGGGATATCATCCACAATAAGGACAATAGGCTTATCACTCATCACTCACCCTCCGTGTGCGGCACTATATCAGTCTTCAATAAACGCTCTAATTGCTTTAATGGCAATGATGCTGCCTTAAAATCAAAAGCAGCGATAGCATCGTACAAACAAGAGAGCTCTGTTACTACTTCTGGCACGCCTTGGTAACCCCAAAGTGCATCAAACTCTGAAGTATCAATATAGCCTCCAAGCCCAACAAGCCCGCTTATTTTCCTTAGAGCGATCACCACTTCATCTTTGGTTAGATCAGAAACCTGCTCATTCGCATGTTGAGCCAGATAAGTTGTAAAACAAGTGTTCACATCATCATAAGCGTCTGATAACGCGGGAAGCAGCGTCATGACTTCTGCTTCTAATCCAGATTTAGCACTTTTCTCTACCTTCGCCGCCATCTGATTGAGATGCAGAGCGGATAAGTTTGCCGCCATGCCTTTGATCGCATGGGCATCCTTGCCCACCGTATCCCAATCTTTTTGTTCCGCAGCGTTCAGTAATTTCGCCACAATGGGAGCGGCATCATCTAAGAAAATTTCCAGTAAAGGCGAAAGAATCTCCTCTTTGCCCATCATCCGTTCAATAGCCGAATCTTTATCCCAAACGGCTAACACCTGCTCTACTCTTGAAGCGGCCGAGCTCTGCTCTAGCATGTCACTATGTTCCGAAGTAGGAACAGGTTGTTTATTACCAAGGTATTTTTGTAGCCGTTGATGCAATACCGAAGGTGACACCGGCTTACTGATGTAATCATCCATACCAACCGCTAAACACTTCTCCTTATCACCCTCCATTGCGTTCGCAGTCATCGCCACAATGGTTATAGTGGCATTATCCTTGCCGGCTAAACCCTCTCGAATCTGCTTTGTTGCTTCATACCCATCCATCTCAGGCATTTGGCAATCCATAAAAATAAGTTGATAAGGGCAGCCATCTTTTGAAGCTTGCTCTAAGCTCCTTTTTGCTTCAATACCATTGCCTGCGATATCGGCACTAAAGCCCAACTCGTCTAGAATACCGATCACGACCATCTGATTCACATGATTATCTTCAACCACCAGAATGCGGTTCCGATCCACCGACGAACCCGCTTGACCTTGTAGAGTCACGTTCTTTAAATAATGACTGGTCACTAGAGGTTCAGCATGACGTAAAGCATCACCACCTTCAGCCACTACCTGTAAAGCATCAAAAATATCTGAGGTGGTAGCAGGCTTAGGGAAATAACCACTAAAACCAATGTCGGCAAAACGTTTGGCATCTCCTCGATGAGACATGGAAGTCATCAAGATAAGCTTTGCATCAGAAAAACGGGGATCTTTCTGCAATTGGCTACCTAGCGCTGCACCATCCATACCCGGCATCTGCATATCAAGAAATACCACATCAAAACAACGGCCACTTTGCTCTTGATAAAAAGCTTCGCAATGAGCCAGTGCATCAAAGCCATCTTTGGCTTCATAGACCTTGGCTCCCCAGTGTCGTAACTGGGTTGATAGTACCTCTCGGTTAGTTGCATTATCATCAACGACGAGAAGGTTTAGAGACTCAATACCGCTAAGGGGCACAACCACTTCAGATTGTTTGCTCTCTTCCAGAAGAACCGTAAACACGAAACGACTCCCTTCTCCCTCAGTGCTTTCAACTGAAATATCTCCCCCCATCAGTTCGCTAATCTTTTTACTAATCGCTAACCCAAGCCCTGTGCCACCGTATTCACGTGTGGTTGAGGCATCCACCTGACTAAACGAATCAAATAGATTTGATAATTTCTCTTCAGGAATGCCGATGCCGGTATCTTCCACCGCACATTCCAAACGCCATTGCTCCCCTTCCACTTGCAGCAGCGATGCTCGGATCAACACCTCTCCCTGCGCGGTAAACTTGATCGCGTTGCCGACAAGGTTCGTCAGTATTTGTCGTAACCGTCCCGGATCGCCCTTAACCGTTGAACACTCAATACCGGTCAGATCCAATACCAGCTCTAAACCTTTATCTTGGGCCTGCAGTGCCATTCCCTCTGCGAATTCACCAAACATGCCGCGTAGATTAAAATCGATAGATTCCAGCTCTAGCTTCCCCGCATCAACTTTTGAGAAATCTAAGATATCGTTTATCAACGTTAGCAATGCATTAGCACTGGTTTGAGCCACTATCGCACGGTGTCGCTGGTCATCATTTAAAGGGGTATTTAATAGCAGACCTAACATGCCGAGAACGCCATTCATCGGCGTTCTAATCTCGTGGCTCATATTAGCCAAGAATTCACTTTTTGTACTGTTAGCGAGTTCCGCTTCATTTTTAAGCGCAATCAGGCGCTGTTTCATCTCTCTTTCAGCAGTCACATCCACATTTGTGCCGATCATACGTAACGATTCACCACGATCACCAGCCATAAGCGCCGCGGTGGCTTTTACATACTTGATATACCCATTGGGCAAACACAACCTAAACTCACAGTGCCAATCATGCTTATTTTCAACCGCAGCCAATAATGAGCCTTCGGCTTCTTCAAGATCATCTATATGCACACAAGAGCGCCAGTAGTCATAAAAAAGGTGGCTCTGTACCACGTCGTCAGGCGTAGCGTAGATCAGACACATCTGTTCATCCCAATGGAGAGCATTAGTTTGCAAATCCCACTCCCAAATGCCTAACCCCGATGACTCAACCGCCAAATCGGTTCGATGTTTAGCATCCTCTAACTGCCGCTTAATGCTCTCTGCTAGGTCTAAAGCCTGAACAAGCCCCTTCTCAGCATCAATCCGTTGACTAATATCTCTGAATGACCAAACCCGCCCTACGGGCTTATCCTCAACATACATGGGAATTGATGATTGCTCGAACGTACGGCCATCAAGCAACACAAGCACCGTAAAGTCCTCTTTTTCATCACTATTCAAGAGACCTTTAACATTGTCGGCTGCCTGATCAGCATTTTCTAGCTGACGTAAAATAGGTCCGAGGACCCTCGCTTGCGAACCGTAATCCTCGGGAAAACCCCACAATTCGGAGAAACGTATGTTGTAACGGATCACCCCACCCTTAGTATCCGTGACTAAAATGCCATTATCTGTAGATTCTAGGATGGAAGCCTGTAAGGTTAATGCTTCTGTTATCTCCAGCTCCATCTGCTTTCGCGAAGTAATATCACTCCTAATCGCTACATAGCTAACAGGTTTAGCATCATCGCCTTTAAAAGGAACGATCGTGGTATCGACCCAATAGATACGCCCATCTTTTGCCCTATTTCTAATTTCGCCGTGCCACACCTCTCCCGAGGAGATCGTTTGATATAACTCGATGAAAAAAGATTTTGGATGATAGCCAGAATTTAAAATACGGTGGTTCTTACCGATTAATTCAGCTCGATCGTAACCACTAATTTGAGTGAATTTATCGTTCGCATAAGTGATTAACCCGCGTAAATCAGTTACTGCGACAATAGAGTGCTGGTCCAGTGCAAATTTCTGTTCAGCAACTTGGGCTAAAGCATGCTTCGCTTGCTCAACACTTCGGTTTAGTGCCGTTTCATCTATTTTTCGCATCTCCAACATATAGTTGAATGCGTCAGCTAACTGGTTAGTTTCTGTATTCTCCGCATTAATGAGCACTTTGCTATCGGTACGGCCCGCAGCAATATTCCTACTTGCTCGAGACAATAAAATAATCGGTTTGGTAATCCGGCCAGCGACGTTGTAAGCCAGCATCATGACAATCAACGCTGTGAGCAGGGTTAACGCTAGGGTAACTTTACCTAACCAATGCGCGGCTCTCAGGGCATTATCTTGATCAATTTCTGAGATTAATATCCAACTGATGTTTGCCAACTGCATCGTAGTGGTTTGTCCAAACACCCATGTATTCGAAGGGCCGACATAACTTGAAACTTGTCCCTCACGACCCACACTTAAATCAAGTTTACGCTGCAATACTTCAGATGAATCATCCGTAATCGGCGTAATCAACATACCGCTATCGCTAATAATATAATGCGCGGTGGAATCACCTTTCAAATCGGCAACATTGAGCAGGTCAAACACACGATCAAACCGTATTTGAACCGCAAAAGCGCCAATTTGCGCCCCACTTTCATCGATTATTGGAGCGGACAGAAAACCAGCAAAAGCACCATTCGAAGGCGCATATCTCTCCAAACCGGAAAAAGAAAGCTTACCACTATCGAGTGTCCGTTTAACCGACTTAGCAAAACCAGAACGTTGATTCGAAGCCGACAACACATTAGTGCCTAAATCTGATTCAGCTGCGACGGAGTAAAGAATATTCCCATGCAGATCGATCAAAAAGAGATCATAGATATAATCATATCTTTCGCTCAAGGTGACCAGATCGTTTTTTTTATTGGCCACCAGCCTTGTCCATACGCCGCTTTGCACAAATTGCTCTGGGCTATTGCCGCTAGCGTTAAATCCCTTCAATAAAGAGAGCATTAAATCGGACGTATTTTTAGCTTCTGAATGGATACGAAGATCAGATAAACGGTAGTCAAACCAATTAGAAATAGAGCGCACAGTCACAAGTGAAGACCGCTGTAGGTTTTTCTGGGCAGCTTCCGTAAGGCTATCTTTAGCTTGATGATAACTTAACCAAGAAACTAACGTCATCGGCACTAACGCTAACAGCCCTATCCACAACACCAGATGCGTTCTAAGCGACTTCTTTGGGCGCACTGTAATTGAGGACAACGCTTCCAACCCCTTATCCAAATCCATATAGCAATAATTCCTTATAACCCTTCAGGAGGTATTCACAATCCCACAACGAGTGAAAGGACTTAAATATCAAATACCTATGAATTCCAGCAATCATTTAAGAATAGTTCATTTTGCCCTAATTCGTGCAACATTTTGAAGTAAAAGTATCTTCATAAATAGGCGCTATGAACAGATCATTCAAAACGCGGTTAACCGGATCAAAAGTGGGATAGTCACACCCTATAACGGTGTTCTGCCGAAGATGAAGGCGCTCACGAGGATATCTACTTAAGCGTGGATTTTGCCTGATACAGATCAAACTTTAATCGCTCGATCATATGCTGTTTGCTGGGCAATTCGGTTTCTAGCTGTCGAAGCTCTTGCAGTAAGTTTTGTCGCTCAGCTCGTGATAAGCCATCACTCACTAATTTTTTTTCAGTCGAATCCATTTTATCCTTCAATTGCGTTACCTCACGCAACTGGCCACTTATCTGCTGCTCAATATCGCTTACTTTTTTCTCTTGCAAGTAGATCTCTCGACCCGCTTGATAAGCTTGTAAGAACGCCTTCTCTACCTGCCTCGGACAAACGTAACCATACTCTGCACCACTGCGCCCAAGTCGGTAGCCATTGTCCGCTTTACAATACGTGTTTAAACCAATCTCTCTACCTTGCTGGTACGAGATTAAATCCACAGTAATACTGTATTCAGAGCAGGCGGTTTGATGCTCTGCAATAAAAGCTTCGGGCTTACCTTGCAAACCATCTCGATAACCGATGCCCTGCCAATCCCCCGTGATACATTCATCTTTGCTGAGGCTGGCGCAACCTGAAAGCA
>Ga0193958_1000577_pt1 | contig 13134 bp, 17 predicted proteins | sample FB_1_MG_FD_140320 | JGI IMG/M metagenome (GOLD analysis project Ga0193958, IMG submission 140320) | Microbial mat bacterial communities from the Broadkill River, Lewes, Delaware, United States - FB_1_MG | ecosystem: Environmental > Aquatic > Freshwater > River > Microbial mats | place: USA...
AGTTAAGAATTTAGAGTCAATCTGGTTCTGTGAACCAATTATGATTACTTTAGAGTTCTTACCAACACGAGTTAGTATCTTCTGCATAGTTGCAGGAGAGATTGAAGTAGCTTCGTCGATGATTATGATAGACTCATGGAATGTACGTCCACGCATACCTAGTGGTACCATTGCTTGAATGTCACAGTCCTTTGTGAGCTTATCAGTGTCTGATTGGACTTTGTCTTCTAGTTCTTGTCCTTTGAGGCGAGAGTTGCTTAGACGCTTTCTGACAATAAAGTCAAGAGAATCATAAAGGGCGTGGAGGTAGACAGCTAGCTTCTCTTCGTTTCCAGATAAGAATCCGATTTCCTCATCGTCAGAAGCAGTATCGTTTACTGTTCCACGGATGTATAGGATTGATCGGTACTTTCCTAGTGACACTAGGCGGATAGCGTTAGAGAGAGCTGAGACTGTTTTTCCACTACCAGCTTTCGCTTCACAAAGAATAATGTCGTTAGTTGGTTCCTGGATGGCTGCAGAGAATAGGAGTTGCTCCGAGTTGAGTGCCGGAGCATCTTGCTTGCGGAGTTCCTTTTCGGTTTCTTTGCCAATTATATGGATGTTACCATTAACTATAGTAGCTAACTTGACTTGAGCTGAGTAAGCAGGACAAGAGAACTTGTAGTTGTAGTACTCGGCTGTGTAGTCAGGATCAATATCCAAGATTGGTTTATGGTGAAGTAGTCCGAAGGTTTCAGAGTCTACTTCGAGGTTACGGATGAAGTCATAAGAGACTTTCTCGGTTACCTTGAGGTCAGTTGCTTCGAGACCTAATGAAAGGGCTGTGATGCGACACATAACGTCGTTAGACATATAGGTTACTGAGTCGTAGTACTTGTTGTATTCCAGAGCTACGTCGATGATCTTACGGTCATTTAGAGTGCTAGGGTCAACAGAAGTAGTGTCGAAAGAGTAGCTAGAAGCTGAAGCAATGTGGACATGAGTGCCATCCTCCAGGGTTACTGGAGTGATAACTAGGTTACCTTGCTTGAAGACTTCCATGATGGTACCACGAGCTATTAGACGACCAAATGAACGTGCCTGATAACCGAGTTCGCCGGGTACTGACTTCTTAGAGTCGAGTTCGTTAATTACGGTTTCAGGTAGAACGATAGTGGTTTCGTCGTTAGCTAGAATGGTGAGGTTGTTGGCATCCAAAAGGAGGATATTAGTATCTAGGGTTAGATATTTGTTCTGTTGTTCCATCTTTCAAGTACCTCTCGGCTGTTTAGCCAAATATCGTGGTCGTCTATGACATCAGAAATCTCTTCTTCAGACAGGAAGCCTTTGTAGTATTCTCTGAATGATTCATTGATTTCATTGTTAACGAAGTCCATTTGGTCTTTAGCTTCTTTACCTTTGCCGTGAACCCCGCCTGAATAATTGTGTATCATAAATTCAGTATAAGGAGCTACTTCGATAGTATCACAAGCCATAGTAAGTACTGTAGCAGCTGATGCGACTGTACCAGATAGTACGCCATGGATAGTTGCTTTACATTTCTTCATAGCTGTGTAGAGCATATTAGCTGCTGATAAGTAGCCTCCAGGGTTGTTGATATGTACAGTGATTCTGTCACCTACTTGAGCAGATATTAGCTTGAAGTACACTTCGTTGTAAGTAGACGGAGACTCAATACTGTCTGTTAAGAAAATATGAACTTGCCTTCCGTCTGCTGTTTGTACTACAGGACAGTAGTTGTCCCATACACTAGTTTTGTCTTTTGGTAGCTCTATTTCGAATAGTTGTTCCATTAGTTTCCTTTGGTTTGTTTGATTAGGTCTTGTATGTACCACTCAGCTTTGAGTAGATCCTCAAGGCCATTCTTGTCCTTGTAGCGAGTTACGTACTTGATTACGTTACCTACATGGTAGCCAAGATTATTGGCATTGATGTACTCGATAGGTTGGATACCCTTGTCAGAGTAGTGCGTGCCACCTACTTGCGCAGATGGCTTGTCGTCGTCTACTTGGATATGTCTGCTAGACGAACCTACTTGACTCATGATTCGAGCTTTGTCGGCGTTACATGCAGGACAGTCGTCTCCACCGCAGCAGTCACAAGTGTGGGCTGATTGCTGTGTGTCTATGCGATTACTATTATTGTTACTTTCTTCCGTCATGTGCTTGTACCACACTTCGGACAGCCACTACAACTGCCTATAGGCCCTTTCCGCATACTAGACTGTATGTCTTCCCAAGGTATAGCTATTCCACATGTTTTTAAGTCTTTCTCTAATATGTGCACCATCGTATCAGCCACAGCTGACAGTACCTCAGAGGCATTATCAGCAGACAACGTCAATACTATAGGAATAGACATAGGTCTAGTAATTTTTACATATGACTCATTTTGGTCCATACTGTCTGTAGAGCAGTCATCTTCTTTGTGGCTGTGGTGCATGGTAGTTGGTTGTTGTGTATCAATGTGATTACCCATGGCAGGCAACACATTCCGACTTGTCGACTTGGTATGTAGACTCTTCGTTGAGCGAATGTACGTAGTAAAGAGACTGGATGTAAGGGTCCTCGAAAGCAAGGTTATGTAGACGAGAGATTTCCACTTCAGACTCCTCAGCTAGGAAATAAAGGTTAAGAGATTGGCCTTGGCCTCCTCCACCTTCGTTCATGATTCGCTGACGATGAGAGCCCATTAGTAGGATAGTTTCCTGGTTAAGCTCGAAAGCTGTTCGGAATACTTTCTTTTCGTGGTAAGATAGCCATGATTCGCCTTGTACCGAACCTTGAGCTTCAGAGATACGCTTCATTACAGCTTCGTTGTATTGTCCACGTTCCTTCATAATTGGAAGAAGAACAGGGTTGATACGATATACTGTACCACCGGCTGTGTCCTGCTCGTATACATTGGCAAATACTGGCCCAATTCCTTCGCTAATACCGCCTTGGATGATAGCAGTTGATTTCGTAGGAGGAAGAGCTAGACGATGCGAGAAACGTTCGCCGTAGCCTTCCATCCACTCAGGCTCACCTACCATCTTGGCAAGTAGTTTAGAAGCAGCTAAAGACTCGCGGTCAAGGTGCTTCATAACGATTTGATTGAATTGGATTGATTCGAATGAACCGAATTCCCAAGACTTAGCTTGGAAGTAAGACGATTGACCAAGTTGACCTAGTCCGATAGCACGTGACTTCTCAGTGAAGGCAACTATACGTTCGAAACCAGGTTCCTTCCTAGCTTTAATTAGCATGTCAGAAATTACTGCATCTAGAAAGATAGTAGCAATTTGAACAGCGTAAGTGTCCTTCCATTCGTCCCACTTGAAGATGTTCATAGATGATAGGACACATGTGAACGAGTGATCCTTGTCAGACATAAGAGCGATTTCGGCACATAGGTTGGAATGACGTACGAAGAAACCCTTGTCAATGTAGACCTGTGGACGGGCTGCGTTTACCTTATCTAAGAAGTATAGGTAGCCTTTACCAGTGATCATCTTAGTACGTAGGATACGTTTCCAGATGTAGTCAGCTCGATCTGCGTCAGTACGGAATAGGTTCTTGTACTCGTTAGTCATAGTCCAACCGATGTTCCAGCCATCGTGGTCAGCTAGGAGTTGGTCACAAAGCTCGTCGAAGTCGCTGTGGAGTACGTTAAGATACTGACCCACATTTCCGCGCCGAGTTCCTTGTGATACATCCTTCATGTCCTGAACGATACCGGCAGCTGGCTGCATGATTCCGTTGGCTGTCCCACCACGTGATACAAGAGAACCTCGTTCACGGATTGGGTCAAGACACCATGATGTACCGTAGCCACGTTGAGTTAGTTGAGCGATTTCCATTCTAGCTTGATAGAAAGAACGGATAGAATCGCCTACATAGGTACCAGAACACGCGATAGGATGACCTCGGTCGTTACCCATGTTAGTTAGAACAGGAGTAGACGGAGAAAGCCAGCCCTTCCACATAATGTCGAAGAATGCATCGGCCCAATCAGCGTAGCCTAGATAAGTAGGTATTTCGAACTCAGTTAGTTCAGCTGCTCGAACTGCTATACGCTCATACATATCATGAGGAGTTTCGGCAGTGTCAAGGTAGTCTTGACCAGATAGGAGTTGATAGGATGCTGTAGACATCCAATCAGGAGCTAGCTTATCGGCTTGAAATTGCTTACGAGTATGTGATAGACGTTCGTACTTATTCATCATTAACCTCCTACCCAGTAACCAACACCAAACACAACTGCTGCGATAGCTATAATAGCTCCATAGATGAAGTACTCAGCACCTTTAAATACATCAGAGTACATTATTCACCTCCTTGGATGTGCGGTATACGACTAAAATCGTCGAATTTCCATGATCTTCTGTACTGGTTAGTTCCACCAGCGAAGAAGTCATGCACTTTGATTGAGTTAGCTCCTTGGAAGAACCACTCGGCGATAGGATTAGCAGACTCAGATAAGTCGAAAGCAGGGTCGCGACCTAGTAGTTCGAGCGTGTCGTTTGCTCTAGATCGGATGAATACTTTCAGTTGCTCTGCAGTGATGTCATTGATAGATTCTACTCCAGCGAATGTGTAGTCAATTACAGAGTCTTCGTGAGCTACGATTTCAGATACTAGAGTATGAATGTCGTTGGTAAGTACGTCTGAGTTGATAGCTAATCCATGTTGTTTGGCTTCATGTAAGTACGTTTTGAATAGGTACGCAGCGAAGTTTCCGTGCATTACCTCGTCTTGTACTACGAAGTCAACACCTGTTACAGTGTTAGTTATAAGGTTGTGACCGTTAGACTTGAATGATTTAAGCATAGCAAAGTTACTGAAAAGTAAAACTTGTTCGATCATAGCTACAGTAGCTAGTGATAGAGGCTTGTTTTCAGACAGGTTTGACGTTATGCGAGCTAGGAATTCAAGCTTAGATTTAAGTACTGAGACTTCTTGCTGGATTTTAGCAGTTTCTTCTGGGTCAATGTTAAGTACATCGGACATCTTCTGATAGAAGAATGCGTGTACCGACTTTTCCATTCGGGCGATTTCAGAACAGCAACCTTCGATTTCCGAGTGCGGAAACCAAGAGGCAATGACTTCCCAAACTTCACCTACTTTCTGTTCGATTTCAACGAACAGTTGAAGTGTAGTAGTAGTCAGGTTCAGTTGAGGAGCTGATAGGACGTGGCGATAAGTGTGCGTGTCCTTGTCGACAGGGATTTCCTGCGCAGTCCAGCCCTTGTCCTGTTGTAGCTCCATAATTTCCTTTGCTTCAGGGTAGAGGTAGCGGCCGAATAGAGGGTTTCTGGTTTCTATAGGAAGCCTAACCACCTGTAACTCCTGCTGTAATAGCTACTATAAGGATAATTAGGTGTGTTGCGAACCACTCAAAGTTAGTTGGATTGTATGGTTCGTTAAGTTTCTTCAATAGTGTTTTCATTGAGGTCCTTTTGTGTAAATAAGCTCACAGGTATATGTGTTCGAGCTTCTTCGATAGTTGTGAACACTTCAGAGCTAGGAATTTGTCTGTTGCCTGTACCATCTTCGTAGGTAATCCTAGCTAATGATCTACCGTCTAGGTATGTTTCGGTACTTATTACGTTAACTTGCCTAATGGTTGGTTTACCAATACCTATTGTGTCAAGTATAAAATGGTTATTCATCAGAGTCCTTTGGTATAAATGTTACGATTACTCGTGGGTTTTCTTTGTCTCTTTCGATTACGTTGTAAGATGATGATAGGTGATGCCTTACGTTGTCATCCTTGATGTATCCTGCATGCTTGAGGGCGTCTAAAGAGACTTTCTCAATCATAGCGATTACGTTAGATGGATCACAAGCTACTGACTTGTAGTAGAGGTCGTAGTGCATAGAGAACGACTTGTGGAGAGCGTCAGAGGTACCAACTTGGTTGAGTACTAGTTCTGTGAACTCCTGCTTGAAGTTGTTCTGGTCAGTGAAATACGCATTGCGGTACCACGACAATCCTACAAGAGTAGTCTTGTTTGGCTTCGTCTTGAACACCTTCGTCCAGTAAATCGGAAGAGAGAAGGTGATACTACTCACCTGCTACTACAGCCTTGAATTGATCACCAGCTTTGAACTTAGGTACTTGCTTTTCAGGTGATTGGTAAGCTACACCGTTGATCTCACCAGATGATGCAGGTTGAGTATGAGGGTAGAACTTACCTAATCCAGCGATCTGCACGTCGTTACCAGCAGCTACTTCAGACTTGATTGTAGAGATGATAGTTTCTACGATGTCAGATGCATCAGACTTGCTAGGTGCTTTGTTACCTACTAGACCTAATTCGGCTAATAATGCTACTACTGGACCTACTGATGCTTTTGTTTCGAATACGTCAAGTTCAGCTAATCTAGTTGTTACTTCTGCTTTTGTCATTGTTGTTTGATTGAAGATTGCTCCAGTTGCTACTGTGTTTACTAATGCTGCTTTATTGAATGTTGTTTTTGCCATGTTTGGACTTCCTTTGTTGTTTATTTTATTTGAGGGTTGATGCTTTTTGTTACTGTAAGCGACTAAGCGTACGTCTAGGCTTCGTCTGAGCTTTCTGTTACATCGACTTTAATAGTACCGCTTTGGCACTTCAGAGAGAGGTGGCGATACGGTGATAACTACTTGCTTTTAATATAGAGCAAAGCTTTTTGTATACTCTCTTGAAGAGCTAACCAGTTTAGTTCTTCATCATGATCCCAGCCATCGTAGTTGGTAAGATCAGACAGTACATTATTGAGCTCTTGTTCAATTTGTTCTTGATTCATGGGAATCCTTTATAGTAAGTTAAGGACATCGGTGATTTCCTTAGTGGTTGCATTGTTAGGTATTTGGGTCATATCTGCCCAGTCGAGACCTAGCTCTGCGGTTGCTTCGTTCTTGATTGTTTGGTCTTCCATAAAGTCAGTACACATGATAGGTACTAACTGGTCATTTACCCACTTGATTAGGTCGGCGTCGTTGTCTACAATGAAGTAGATAGAGTCGTAGATCGTTGAGATGCACTGGACTCTGTCTTGCAAGTCAGCTTCGTCAATGAGGGTGTGCATCTTGTTGATGGTGAGGAGGGTAAGGATAGACCAGAACTGACAAGTTGCGTTGTGGAGGGTACGAATGTCCTTCGAGGCGTTGTTAGTTTTGATGTAACAACCTAGACCCATGTGGATCTTGCCGTTAGATGAAGCTGTACGAGATACATAGGATTCACGATAGTCTGTGATTCCAGGGTATAGCTCGTTGTGGTATCGGTTGAAGATTGATTCAGCTTCAGCTAGAGGGATCTTGAGAGTAGCTGCTACCTTGTTGGGAAACGAACCGTAGGAAAGTCCGAATGTTGCAGGCTTACCCTTCTGACGGATTGCCTTGAGCTCCTTATGGCCTGATTCAACTAGGTGGTAGAACTCCTTAACATCGGCTACGGTTTCGTTCGTTAGCGTCATATACTCTGCGATTTCCTCCTTGAAGTACCCGTAGGCATTTAGACAATGGCCGTCGAGACCTTCAAGGAATACGTTACACTTGTTGGTGTCTTGTGTTAGAGAAGCGATTACCCTGTCTTCTACGTTGTGTTCGGTATGAGGCGTTAACTCATACCCGTTAATTAATAACTGCTGTATGTTTCCATACAGACCAGACTATATCATCACCCATTTAGGGTGTTCCGCACTTCCACTCACTTGAGTGTACGTCCTTCATCTACTGTTCTAGTAGGTATGGACTAGTCGTTGAACCTTCAAACTCCTCCCGGAGTAAGCTTGGCTGCTGATTGCCCTCGACTTTACGTTAGGGATTCCCAGACAATTCACGGAATTTGCTACATACATTACTGCATGTAGGCGCTATTCAAAATATGATCTTGTAATTCTAAAAAATTCGTTGTGGTAGTAGCCACGTCTTCTGATGCTATGGGCTACAGGGTTAGACTTTTCGATGCCCAACTCCTTGCACAAGGCTGGAATGCTCCAGTGGTGGTCTGTAGTAGTAAGGGTGTCTAAATGCAGTACATGCAAGGCTTTAGGTACAGAATTGCCTGTATACGGAGGAATGGAGTCAGACTTGATTCTGGACCATTGATATCCTCCGGCGTTAGGTCGTTTACCTAAAGTGTTCTTACTGATGTTCTGTTTAGCTACTCCTGTAATTTCTTGAGCGTAAGCGTCACTACGGAATGATCCTATGTAGTTACCTGATAGTGTGTACTGGTGCACTTCCTTCTCGCAGAATTCGAAGGTCATAAGACCGGTATCGACTGCGTGTTGGGTGTTTTCTTGTACAGTGTTCCACTCCAGGTTGTCCATAGAGTTGTTTAGCTTATTGCCATCTATGTGGTTGACATGTGGCTTGTTCTCAGGATTAGGTACAAATGTCTCCATTAGTAGTCTATGAACTGACTTCTTAAGCTTGTTACCCTGGTCATCTACAAGAACTACTACGTAGTAATTACTTGAGGAGTTTTTACTGTTCTGTGTCTGCTTAAGGACCTTTCTTGTGCCTGAAACTGTGTTCATTCGTTCCTTGGTTGAAAGTATCTCAGAAGTTTCTTTGCAGATATAGTAATCACTGTATCCTTGTATTTGTGTGAATTCTTTATTGTTGTGTATCATATTATTGTTCCTTTATGTAGTCTATAGTGTATTATATCAACTATTGACTTCAATAAAGCTTAAAGTTAACGCGCCGTAGTCTATAGCTAATACTACCTTGCCGGGTGGTGCAATGAAGCACTGCTTGATAGGCTTCGAGTAGATTGACTTAGTCGAAGGCATGTTCAGCATATTAGGCGAGTTAGACGTAAATCTCATACTCTTAGCTCCGAATAAGCGGTATTGTCCTAGTAGGACTCCATCAATGGTGTACTCATAGAAGGCTTGGATGAAGTTGTTACGAACTATTGCGGAGAAAGAGTGATCGATGAAGGCTTGGAGGACTTGCTGTAGGTCAGGGTCATTGGTAGTCTTCATTAGTGATTCGACGTTGTCACGGTCCCAGGAGTACTTGTTCTTAGGTTCGATGATGTGGTCCGTAGGGTTGTTATACCGGATTGCGTTGTTCATCTTGCGGTCGTAGTCTTTGTAGGCATCAGATAGCTTCTCGGATTCATAGCCGAGGGTGTCGGTCAGGAGTGCATGCTTCTGATCAGGCGAGGCAGGGTTGAACGGAGGTAGCTCGAGTTCACGTGAGTTGGTGATGTTGAGCTCGTAACGACGGTTGTACTTAGCTGCTTTATCCGTAGCTAGTGAAAGCATAGCGGATTGGACTAAGGGAGTTGACTCGTCGAGGGTTCCATCGAGTAGACGTTGTAGGGTAGGACGAGAGTCTGCGAATGGCTTGACTTGCCGAGCGGTCCACTTAGGGCAGTTGGTGTCCGGGATTAACTCGGAGGGTTGCTGAAGGGAGCTAGCTTGGGCAAATTCGTTCATGAAATAGGAACGGTGAGTCATGTCCTTCGGCTTGAAGGGCTTGACGAAGTGAGATGGAGGCTTCATCTTGGATGATTGCTCAGCTACGTATGCTTCTACTAAGCGAGAGTGTTGGTCTGCTTGGAAGCGTTGTATGATGGGGTTGGCAGCTAAGGTTGCATCTACTTCAGCAAGGACTTGGTCGAGGACTACTTCGAGAGCTTCCACCTTGTCCATGTCGATTGGGATACCGTTATTCATCAAGCGGACTGTGTCAGGGATTAAGTGCTTGAGGACTTCGTGGTAGAAGTAATCAGAGGCAGGTGACTCAGAGGATGGAACAGGGGCTGGTAGCAGATCGTGAGGTGAGTACTTATTCATTAGGTACCTCCCCAGAGTCATAAGGACACTTAGCGAACTCTCTTCGTACTTGAGTTAGAAGCTCATTAAAGTCAGATAGAGGGACTGTTGTACATTCAGGGTAGTCAAATTCCTTACCACGGATTATAATAGTATTATGAACACGGAAAGGAAATCCTCGAGCACTTCTAGCTGAAGATACCACAGTACGCAAAGGTATACCTAACTCAGATGCCCAATGCATACCAATACGTAGTGTTGGTGCTACTATATAGGTCATGATTGCGACTGAGCTTCGAGGCGAGCTAGTCGATCCTTGTGAACACGGAATACGGTTGGACCAGCAGAGCCACACTTGCAGCAAGACCTACCGGAATGGTTGTGAGCAGTTGACTTAGCTGACTTGCCGTTGTTGATTGACTTGAGACAAGATTCACAGATGAAGTCGTGCTTACGCTTACGATCAAGAGCAGTTGATACTGAGTCGATAAGAGCTTGCACGTCAGCTTGAGTGAAGTCGTCAGAGTAGACGTCAGATGGGATTAATGGGATGATTGAGCTAAGTACGCCACGTAGCTTGTAGATACTACGATTACGAGCTTGTACAGTGTTACCACGAACTGGAGCTACTCGGCCTGAAGCTAAGTTACGAGCTTGCGTGGTACGAGGTCGTCGGAAGGTAGGAGTAGTTACGCGTATAGGACCATCTTCAATAAATGGATTGATATTAGCTAAGCTATCAGTAATACCACGTATTTCGGTACTCCTAGTAGTCTGTAGGTCCTGAGTACGCTCATCTGTGGTACGGTCAATAGCGACAGCGTCGTTACGGAATAAACTAGGGTTGAACTCAGAGATAGGTCGAACAGCTCCGTCAGGTGTTGTGAATTCGGGTTCTCTCATACCAAAAGGGCCATCGTCTGTATAGTACGGTAGAATAACTCGTCCTCCGTGGCTGGTTATGAAACGCTCTATTGCCCGTTGTTGATCAAACATTATGTGGATTCCTCCTTTATTTTTCGATTGATTGCTTCCCATAGGAAATACGTAGCACATGAGTCGATTGCAGCGTATTTGAGTAGGGTTTCATCATGCAGGTTAGCTAAGGTAAAGAGATCAGAAGATACTCCCCAAGATCCGTAGCGATGGCCTGCAAGTTCCTTAAGGCCGGTATTAGCTCGCCATACGTCAACGTGGTTGACTAAGGTCTTAGCTAGTAACTGGGTATCCTCGAATGAGGGTGGGAACTTGTTAGTGTGATAATGTAGGTGCTTGAAGTCAAAACTCGTTTATATTCAACAGTAGTCGTTAGTTACTGCCGGTTTAGTTAATTGTTATAGATGGGGCTCGGCGGCAGGATTCACACCTGCTGTCTTAAGTCTTAATTCCCACCAAGGGAGAGACGGAATCGAACCGTTACGTCCACTAAGGACCGAGCCTTACAATTAAATAACTCCTACATGTTTCCATGCAGACTAGACTATATCAACATCCACGTGGGATGGTTACCGTTTCCACTCACTTGAGTGTACTCCCATTGCAGGGATAGTCGTTGGGCATTTAGAGCAAATGCTCATTTAGCAACGGATTGCCTTCAACTTAATGGTCAGGGTTTCCCGTTTTAAGTAACTTTAGACATAGGATTGCTCCTATGAATGCCTATTTATGTTTATTGGTTTTAATACCATACTTATTCCTTGAATACTTATGGAAGTAAAATAGAATTGTGCTTAATTAAACATAAATGTGTTAAGCGTTGTGCCAGATTTGTTTCCTATTGGTACTGACTAACCAGTTAAACACCAGATCACGAGTTGACTGCTTGTCAAGGATAGCTACGAATGCTTCGGATTCAGACCAAGCGATTGATAGATGAGTTACCCACACGTAATAGGGATGGGATAGGGCAGTGGCCTTGAGCTTAGCACGTAGGATGGTTTGCTGGTACTTAGGTAAGTCAGGATTGGCGTCGAGGTAGGCTTGTACTTCAGCTAGGTGCTCGGGAGTGTAGCGAAGGGCTGCTTCGAAGTCACATGCTACAGTGTCAGGAAGCGAGTTAAGCTTATTCATAATGACATAAGGTACAGATGAGTAGGAGTAATCTACTTCAATTGGTGCTTGCATGTTAGTAGCCTTCGATACTTAAATAGAAGTTGCTAGAAGGTAGTAGCTTCAGTAAGTTAGTGGATAGAGTCAGCCTATAAGTTCCGTCGTCTAAAAGGTCAATATTTAGTGAAGTTACTAAGGTACTGACTATGGCCAGTTTACTGATAGGTAGTTCTACTGGTGTGTCCTGTACTAGTATTACTGAGGTATTATTAGTATCTATACCTAGTACCTCAGGAAGTGGGTTACTGGTTTGTGCTGCTTTTAGTTTTTCTATGTCATCAGAGAAGTCTACGTTTATGCCATGAAGTTCGCTGCCTTTGATTGCAGAAAGCGAGCTAAGTAGCTTGAATCGTTCGGTGTCTTTTATGTTATCTAAATGAAGGAACTCCATTCCAGCTTCTATTTGCTTATTTGCTACAAGTTGGTAGCTAGTATCAGCTATTGATAGTATGAATTGCTGTTTCTTCTTTTTCATGTTGGCTCCTTATAGGTGGATTGCGTTACTAATTGACTTCTTTGCTCTACTAACCGCGACATAGTACAAACGAAAAAGCTCCTGGTCTTCAGGTGCTCTGTATTCCGGCTTTACATCGATTAGTGGTGCGAGTTGCTGATTGAAGTCATCTGCGATGGTTACGTGGTCTCTTTCCAAGCCTTTGCTAGAATGCGCGGTCATCAAGGTTAAAGGGTGAGTAGTTCCTTCATGTGATGAGGCAGTTTTGTAGCACTCGAGTACGGCGGCAGGGCTGTGCTTGAGGATTAGGCTTACTGCGGACTTGAGGTTGACATCATCAGGGTGGCACTGAAGTAGGTAGGATAGGAGTGAACGACCAGAGTCTGTTATGGAGTGGTCAGAGTAGTAGTCGTTAACGTCGTCCTGGAGGTGCTTGTACTGAGGGTTGGAGATGAATCCACGTGGCTTCAGAGATAATAAGATCAGTGGAAGCTGGAAGATTTGCTTGGCTGGTCGAATTAGGTTGTAGGGAGTGCCTGCTTTGTTCAGGTCAATCATTTCGGAAATGAGGGCTGAGTTGGTACGGGAAATGAAAGCAGAAGACTCGATTGACTGGTCGTCGTACTGTACTCCACGGAACTTCATGTCAGGGTCGAGATGAGATTGACAGAATGATTCGATACGGAGAGCTATGTGGTCAGCTACACGGAATGACTGAGTCATGTGCATATGGATTCCTACGTCCTTCATGACTTCAAAGCCATTAATAGTACCATTAAAAGAATAAATATTCTGGTTCTCATC
>Ga0193958_1000578_pt1 | contig 13130 bp, 8 predicted proteins | sample FB_1_MG_FD_140320 | JGI IMG/M metagenome (GOLD analysis project Ga0193958, IMG submission 140320) | Microbial mat bacterial communities from the Broadkill River, Lewes, Delaware, United States - FB_1_MG | ecosystem: Environmental > Aquatic > Freshwater > River > Microbial mats | place: USA...
CTCGGTCTGGCCTACGGCCCCCCCTGCACATCGCTAGGCCAATTGCACCAACCACACTTTAACAAAAAACAAGACCTCTTAAAATACTTATCATCATGAAAAATATCTTTTCCTTGAGCCTTATGGCTCTAGTTATGCTTTTTAGCTTTAGTAGCTGCGACAGCCTACAATCAGCCCTAGACGAGGCCGCCAAACTTAATAACGGAACCGCAGCACTCACGCAAGCCCAAATTGGCGAAGGCCTTAAGCAAGCCCTCAAGCAAGGGGCTAGCAAAGGAGCTAGCCAACTAGCTGCAAGAGATGGTTTCTTTAAGAATCCTTCGGTTAAAATTTTATTTCCAGATGAAGCCAAACAAGTAGAAAGCCGCCTCCGCGCACTAGGCGCTGGCAACTTGGTAGATGATGCCATCGAAAAGCTAAACCGCTCAGCTGAAGATGCTTCTAAATCGGCCAAAGATATTTTTGTCAAGGCAATTACACAAATGACGATTCAAGATGCCACAAACATCTTGATGGGAAACAAAGATGCTTGTACAAGCTACCTCAAAAGAACAACCTCTACCCAATTGTACCAAAGCTTTCAACCCGTAATCAAAAAATCATTGAATAAGACGGGGGCATTAAATGCTTGGACCAACGTAATGACTCGTTATAACAAAATTCCCTTGGTCAAAAAAGTAAATCCCGACCTAGATGATCATGTGACTAATAAAGCCATGGAAGGCCTATTCAAAATGGTAGAAAAAGAAGAGGCCAATATTAGAGCTAATCCCGTAGCTCGCGCTACAGACCTTATGAAAAAAGTTTTTGCCAAACAAGATAAGTAGCCTTTTTAGCTGCTCCTTACGTTAGTAAAAAGAGAAGTCAGTTGATCCTCAACTGACTTCTTTTTTGTTACTTTTGAGCCTGTTGGACCAAAATGGTCTGCCCTAGCCCTAAAAATATAATTATGTTTAGTCGCACGATTTTATGCTTTTTACTTAGCTGTTTAGGCAGCAACATCCTAATTGCCCAAGGAGTAGTACTACTTCCTCTTGAACAAAATGCCGCCCTGCAAAAACGGGCCCAACTAAAAAATAACCAAGTTTGTCCCAGCCTTCAATTAAGCCTACCCTTCTTTGAAGATTTTGCCAATAATCCCAATGGCATTTATCCTGATTGCAGCCGCTGGCAAGATAATCAAGCCTATATCAATGATCAATTTGGCTATTTACCACCTAGTTTGGGAGTGGCCACTCTAGACGGATTGGACCAAATGGGCCTTCCTTATGATGCTAGCGCTAGCGTATCTACCCCTGAAGTAGCAGATACCCTCACTTCTCAGGCTATAGACTTGAGCAACCGCAATCTAGCCGATAAAATTGTGTTTAGTTACTTCTACCAACCCCAAGGTTGGGGCGACCGCCCCGAAGAAGGAGACTCTCTACTTTTAGAGTTTTTGGACCAAAATGGAAATTGGCAAGCTATACGCGCGCATGCAGGAGTTCCTAGCTCTGTCTCTACTACAGCCCTTATTGATTTTGACGAAGAACTCGTAGTAGTAGATACCTCCTTTTTTCATGCTAACTTTCAATTTAGATTTAGAAACTTGGCGACCATCACGGGAAGTAACGACCACTGGAATATCGACTATATTTATTTGGATGAAAACCGAGATACCAGCCTAAGTAGTAATTATGCAGATGTAAGTTTTCGCATGCGGCCAAAATCTCCTTTAGCCCCCTATACCGCCGTTCCCTGGCGACATTTTGACAACACCCTTTGGTCAGACTCAGTGATTATGCAATGCTTTAACCATAATGCAAACTCAGGAACATTAGACCGCAGATATCAAGTATACGATAGCGCACAAACGGGTTTTTTATTACTCAATAGCCAAGTTCCAGCTACTACTTATGCGCCAAGCCCTAACCTTGACGATGATTATCGAGACCTCAGTCTCAATGCCTTTTCGCCTTTTTTGCCTACCCAAACTACACAACTCATTAGCCGCTATATTATTGAAAATCCAAGTGACTTTCAATCTGCAGCTCGCTATCAAGCCAATGATACAGCCTACTTAAAGACAGAGCTCTCTAATTACTTTGCTTATGATGATGCCTCGGCAGAAATGCGCATTATTGCCCAAGGAATAGGGACACAAATCGCTGTAGAATTTCAGACTCAAGTAGAGGATACGCTTAGAGGTATTTATTTTCATTTGCCCTACTTTACAAATCGAGATGCAGAGTTAGACTTTATCAATGTTAAGGTTTGGGAAGATTCTGCGGGAGTTCCTGGCCAAGAGCTTTTTTCTAAAGATATTTATAAACTACGTTATGTAGCAGGCTTTAATGGCTTTCATTATATGCCACTTAGCAATTTTGCAGATAGTTTAACCCCGATTCCCTTAGCAGCTGGCAGTCGCTTTCACATTGGCTGGCAACAAGCCTCTAGTACAGCCGTTCCTGTCGGTTTTGACCGTAATAACACTGATGCAGAAGCCTTTACCCGTGTGAAAATTGGGGGGAATGCTTGGCAGGATTTAGCCTTGGGCGGTGCTGTAATGATTCGGCCTTTACTTAGTCCTTCAGCGACTCCTGTAGTAGTTTCTAATACAAAACCGCTGGCTCCCAAAACAGTATTAGATTGGAAAGTTTATCCCAATCCCATACAACATACTTTAATCATTCAGGGATTAGAAGAACATCCTGAAGCTCAACTCCAACTCTACAACAGTTTGGGCCAGTTAATAACCCTTAGCCCCGCTCAAAATACTTGGAGCTTGCCCGAATTGCCCAGCGGAATCTATTATCTATCGGTTTGGGAAAACGGTAAATGCCTAGGCAACAAAAAATTGTTAAAACCCTAAACCTACTCTTTTGTTTTAGGAAAAGTGGGCCATTTGGCCCAGCGCTGCGAAGGGGTGGCCGAAGGCCAGACCAAAGCCGCCAAAGGCGGCTGCAGGGCCGAGCGAAGAGCGAGCCCCGCAGCATAGCGGCGGCCGCCCGCCCTTATTGGGGCGGCCGCGGGCCCCAAATCATCCTAAAAAGAGCTACATAAAACATCTAAAAATGAAAGTTGACATTCTTGCCATTGGCGCACATCCCGACGATATTGAAATTTCTTGTTCTGGTACGCTGCTGCACCATATTGCGCTAGGGCACAAAGTGGGGCTTTTAGACCTAACCGCTGGAGAATTGGGCAGCCGAGGCAGCGCAGAGATTCGCTTGCAAGAAGCGCATGCAGCCTCTCAACTAATGGGGGCTAGCTTTAGAGCCAATCTAGGCTTAGCCGATGGTTTTTTTGAACACAATCAGGCCAACATTTTAGACCTCGTACAGATGATTCGATTGGTGCAACCTCGAATTGTTTTGGCCAACTCTATCAGTGACAGACATCCTGACCATGGTCGCGCAGGCAAACTGATTGCCGATGCCTGTTTTTATGCAGGTTTACGCCGAATTGAGACGCAATGGGAGGGACAATCTCAAGAAGCTTGGCGACCAGAGGTAATCTATCACTATATTCAAGACTACAATCTGGTTCCTGATTTTGTCTTTGATATTAGCCCTTATATGGACAAAAAAATGGATCTGATTCAGGCCTTCAAATCACAATTTTACGATCCTAACTCTAGGGAACCTAAAACGCCCATTTCTTCAGCCGAATTTCTAGAGTTCATTCGATCAAAAAATGCCACCTACGGTCGCCCCGCTGGTTTTCATTATGCAGAAGCCTTTAATGTGAATCGCAGTATTGGCGTTGATAATCTTTTTTCGATTAAATAAAGGAATGGGAACTTGAATATCTCCTCTTTGCACCACTAAAGAGAAGCTTCAACAGCCCTCATAATAAGTAAAGCGCCCCGTTTCTAGTAGAAGCGGGGCGCTCTTTTTGGTCCAATAGAACTTAATCTTTTTCTTGTAGATGTTTAGCTAAGAAGCGTTGCATTTGGCCATAAAACTCAAAGCGATTTTCTTCATTTCTGAAGCCGTGGCCTTCATTCTTTTTGAGGATGTACTCGACTTCTACGGCGCGGGCCTGTAAGGCGGCCACCATTTGGTCCGATTCGGCCTGATTGACCCGTGGATCTTTTGCCCCCTGCGCAATCAATAAAGGAACTTTAATTTTATCAACGTGAAAAACGGGAGAAGTCGCCCGCATTCGAATACTATCTTCTTCATTGCTAGGGTCGCCTACCATTTCATGTAACATTTTGCGGTAGGGCTCCCAATAAGGCGGAATGGTTTCCATAAAAGTAAAAAGATTGGAGACGCCCACATAATCAATGGCACAGGCATATTTATCGGGACTAAAAGTCACGCCAGCCAAGCTACAGTAGCCCCCATAGCTTCCTCCATAAATGGCTACTCGTTCAGGGTCGGCTATGCCTTCTCGAATCAGCCAATCTACCCCATCACTTACATCATCTTGCATTTTAAGGCCCCATTCTTTAAAGGAAGCTTCCCAAAATTTGCGGCCATAGCCTGTACTTCCCCTAAAATTAACTTGCAAAACGGCATAGCCTCTATTAGCCAAAAACTGTACTTCAGGGTTAAAGGTCCAGACATCTCTGGCCCAGGGTCCTCCATGTGGATTAACCACTACAGGTAAATTTTTAGCCTCTTTGCCTTTGGGTAAAGTCAGGTAGCCATGAATTTGCCAGCCATCTCGGCTACGATAACTAATAGGCTGCATTTCGGCTAATTGATCGGCGGGGAGCCAAGGGCTAACCTCTGCTATTTTGCGCAGCTCTTTTTGGTCCAAATCATAGAAATAATAAGCCCCCAAAGAACGATCGCTGTAAGTGCGGACGATAAACTTATTTTCTTCTTCATTCGTGCTGCTCAAGACAATCTCTAAATTGGGCAAGCGGCTTTCTAAATGTTTATAGATAGCTGCAACCTGAGGGTCCAAAAAGTGATACTCCTTTTTCCAGCTAATGTAAGATATTGTACTAGGTGCCTTTCGTTTACGCGAATAGGACATATAAGAAACATTGACCTCCGGATGCTCAAAAATGAGTTGAGTCTCCTTAGCTGTATTGAGATCAAACTTAACTACAGCCGTTTTATCTCGGCCCAAATCAGACAGGGCATAAATTTCCTCTTTACCTTCAAAGTCAAAATAGAGGGGATAAAGTGTCTCCTTAAAAGAAGTATTAAGAACCAAACGAAAGCTGTCATTTTCCTCCTTTCGGTATAGAAGACTGCTATTTACCCCATCGGTAGCGATGGCCAAACGGAGTCGCCCCTGATGGTCTGTCTTCCAGCTCGTAATATTTCCTGGATTTTCGGCCAATAAGTCTAATTCTGCTGTTTGGATATTGAGACGGTAGGGATCAAAGACCTGAGGATTACGCTTATTCATTCCAATAATGAGATGTTGTTCATCGCTGCGGAGGTCATCAATAATTTCTACTCGAACATTATCAAAGGGAGTGAGGTCTATTTCTTTTTGGCCCTCTCGATCTATGGAAAAGAGATGAAAGTTCTCGTCTCCGCCTTGGTCACGCACATAAACCAAGCGCTCATCATTGGCCCAAAAGAAGCCAGAGAGATCGCGGTCTATCACATTCGTCAGGCGCTTAGGTTCTAGTGTTTGGGCAACATCTTGAACAAAGATGTTTTTGCGTTTTTTGTAAGGCGCTAAATAGGCCATCCATTTTCCGTTCGGAGATAACTTATAGGCACTACTAGCCGGATTACGGAAAAAATCTTCTAATGGGAGGAGGTTCTTTTTTGTTTGCATCTCAATTTCCTTTTCAGGCGTTGGGTTTTTAAATAGGCAACTACTGCTTATGAGTAGTACAAGCAGGCTAAGTATTTTAATAAAATAGCTATTCATTGATCTTCATTGAGTGAACCAGTTAGTTTTGCTAGTCTTAGCTATTCTAATGTAGAATTTAGTATTGGTATATTGCAGTTCTTTAGACTAAAAAAAGATTTCTCTAGACTTAGGCGGCTCCTTTTCTGCAGTAGATAGGCGGCAAAGCCGCCGCAGGCTGAGGGATGGAAAGTGGTGGCCTGTAAGGCCAGACCGAGCTGGCGCAGCCAGCGAAGGGCCGAGCGACCCGACCAACGGGAGCCGACGCAGCAAAGCAAGTAACAGCGAGCCACGGCACAGCCCGACCCGACCAAAGGGAGGGGAAGTCCCCAAATATTAGTGTGTACTTTTTTATAACAACAACTATCATGATACGTTATTTGCTATTGTTGCTCCTACTTTGGAATAGTGGAAGACTTTGGGGCCAAGAAGAGATTGAATTGGTGGTCAGCCAAGGCCATCACAGTATGGTTCGCAGCCTTGCATTTTCTCCAGATGGGCGTTTTTTGGCTACTGCTGGAGATGATCGAAGTCTACGAATTTGGTCTATGCGACTACAACAAGAATACAAGGTTCTTTGGGGGCATAAGACAGCAATTATGGATGTTGGTTTTTCTAAAGATGGGCAATTTTTAGTTTCTGTGGGCAGTCGTTTTCTCTGCATTTGGTCCATTCCCAAAGGGAAACTATTGCATCAAGTCAAGGTTGATGCCGATGCGAAACGGCTGCAATTTTCTTCAGCCAAGCCCGAATCAGTTATGGTGGAGCTATCTGATGGTCCAGCCTGGATTAACTTGGAGAATGGACAAATTGATTTGGTCTCCTTAAAATTTATGCACCATTGGCACAACTGGGTATTGGGCCAAAAAACTGCTCGTGTTATTGTGCCCGAACAGATCGACAGTATTTGGTCTTATGATTGGAAGGGACAAAGGAAGCAAGCCTTTGTAGGCAAAGGCAGTTATTCTAAGATGGCCCTCTCTCCTAATGAAGATTATATCGCTGCTTATTCGGCCAGTCATTTATCTCTTGATTTATGGAACTACCAAACGGGTGAGTGGCTATCGAGCATAAAGAATCAGCCCATGATTCAGGACCTCTGTTTTGATGTTAGTGGAAAACGGCTCTGGGTGATGAATATGCATGCGGAAGTATCCGTATACAGCTGCCCTAGTCTAGAGAAAGAATTTACAGTTAATAAAAAGAGCTGGTCCAATGAAAATATGAACCAAGCGGAGTTCATTCAAGTTAATATCGGCCAAAAGATTCGCCCCAGCCCCAATGGACAATTCATGGGGCTAGCCCTGACGAGAACAGAAATCAATAGAAAGACAAATAAGATGGATGACCTTCGGGGGGTGCAGCTAATTGATGCCCAAACAGGCCAAGAGCGCGGTCTTTTCAAAGGGCATTTTAAGTGGATTACGCAACTAGGGATTTCGCCTAATGGAAAAAAATTGCTCTCTATCAATATGGGCAAAACCAGAGGCTTACGATCTTGGGCCCTTAACAAAGGTGAGATTGAACGCTATATCCATAGCTCTCAGAGTCTTAGCCAAAGCCGAGATAAAAAGCAGTTGGCCTTGCTAGAATATCCCGACAAAGCCAATCCCGAACTTACAGTTTACCAATTACCCAATTTTAGAAAAATAGCAAAAAAGGAACTGGATAATTGCAGCGCTTTTGCCCTTAGTGGAAATGGCAAAAAGATCGCTGCTCTCCGAGTAGATCTCAACCTCAAAGATCCACTCAACAATCGCTTTTATTACTCTATTTGGAACCTACCCAACTATACATTAGAGCAAGAAGTAGAGATCAACAGTAAGGAATCTGCGCTCCCTGTATTTGAGAGTATGTTGCTCGATTCTGCAGGCGATTACCTCATTGCCGCCGCCCAAGAACAAGCCTATAGCATCAATCTTCAAAGCCAAAAACGAATTCCCTTTGTTCTTCCCAAAACGACTACTTATTGGGAAATGCTTTGCCTACACCCTCATTTACCTCAAGTCCTTTTTGCCGTTTCCGAGGTCAAATATAATCAGCAAACTAAACAAACCGAGGTCCTCTGCCACATTCTCGTCTATAACTACAAAACAGGAGAACGCTTAGCCGATATTCCCACCACTGAAGAAGGAATATTCAAAACGGCCGACTTTAGCCCCGACGGGCAATACCTGTTAACAGGACAAACGGCCTATCAATCTGTAATTAAGTTTGATGTATTGCTCTGGGATTGGTCGAGCAAACAACTGCTCTGCCGATTTGCAGGCCACAATGGCGGGATTCATGATGTGGCCTTTGGCCCTCTAGGCAAAAAGGCCTATAGCTGCTCCGAAGATGGACTAATCAAGGCTTGGGATATTGAAAAATGCACCCTAGCCGCCTCTTTTATTGGCTACAATGAACTCGATTATCTTATTATCTCGCCCGAAAATTATTATAAAACTAGCCAAAGTAATACTGCTGGCCTCGGCTTTAGATATGCTGGTGATCTCTATACCTACGACCAATTTGATTTGCGATTTAACCGCCCAGATAAGGTTCTTGCTGCCTTTACTAGTGCCGAGCGTAAACTCAAAATTTATAATAAGGCTTGGAAGAAACGCGTTCGTCGACTTGGCTTCACCGAAGAGCAACTCGAACAAAAGCTAGATCTCCCCCAGCTCCAAATTGTCGACCAGCTAAAACTCCCAATTTATATCGAAGACAGTCTTATCGAACTCCAAATTACAGCCTTCGATGCCCAGCACCCCCTAGAGAAACTCCGTATCTTTGTCAATGGAGTCCCCTACCCCAATGCCGAAGGCATAAAACTAAGAACAGCCGCAGGGGACAGCCTGAAACAAACACACTCTCTCCCTCTAGGCCAAGGCCCCAATAAAGTCCAGATTTCGGTCCTCAATGCCGCAGGTCTAGAAAGTGCCCGACAAAGCTTTCAAATTGCCTACCAACCCAAAATCAAACAGGCCAGCCAGCTCTATTTTCTAGGAATTGGCGTTAGCCAGTTTCAAGATAGTAGTCGCAACCTCAAATATCCTCATAAGGATGCAAAAGACTTGGCAAAAGCCTTAGCAAAATCGCGCCCCCCCAATAACTTCCACCAACTTTTACTCGACCCCAATACAGATATGACCAAACTCCTAAAGACCGCCAAGGCCTTCCTCCAAAAAGCCAAGATCAATGACCAAATTGTCTTTTATATCTCTTCTCACGGATTACTAGACGATAGCCTGAACTATTATTTAGCCCTACCCAAAAGCCAATTTGACCACCCCAAAAACGGGAGCTGGGCCTATGAAGATATTGAGCAGCTATTGGATGGCCTTCCCTGCCGAAATCGCCTACTTCTACTCGATGCATGTCACTCTGGCGAGGTCGACAAGGAGGTGGAAACCGAAAAGAAATCGGTCAGTAGCTTTGCCCAAAATATCCTCAAACGAAGCAAGTCGGGCAGCACACAAATTCGCCCCAAAACAGGGCTTAACAACTCTTTTGCCTATATGAAGGCCCTCTTTTCGGACCTAGAACAACAAACGGGTGTAACTGTAATTTCTGCGGCAGGCGGCTTTGAGCTGGCCTACGAATCCGATGAGTGGGGCAATGGCCTCTTTACCTACGCCCTGTTAGAAGGCCTCAAAAGCAAACAGGCGGATCTCAATGGCAATGGCGAAATCCCTATCCTTGAGCTGCGTGATTTTCTCAGTCAAAGGGTTTTAGAACTCAGTCAAGGCCAACAACAACCCACTGCCCGACAATCCAATGTCTTTAATAATTTCATCCTTTACCGTTATGATTAGTTTTTTTTCTTTTGGGGCCTCCGCTGCGGCCAAAGGCCTTGCGGCGCTACGTTTCGGGGCTCGCAAGTCTGCTCGGCCCTGCGCCGCTAAAGCGGCTGGGTCTGGCCCTACAGGCCACCCCTGCACATCGCTAGGCCGCCCCCAAGGCTTGGCCAAATTCTTCTCCTTTGGCTGCAGCTTTTTGTTGCTTTCTTCCTTAGTCGGGAGCTTAACCGCCTGCCAGTCCGCCCAATCTGCAGAAAACAAGCAAAGCAATGCTCCCGCAATTATTGTTGTAGATAGTGTTCCCGCTAAAGCCCCCATAAAAATGCCACCTGACCCAGTTCCCCCCAAGTTCCATAAACTAAAGGATAGCCTAAGCACGATTAAGGTAGCGGGCCATGAAGTAGATATTCAACTTCCCCAAGCCCCTTTTAAGGGCAGCCTATTTATTTTGCCTGGCTATAATTTTCCTAAAGAAAATGCCTGCCAAAAAGCGCCCCAACTCTGCCAAGAGTTTTTAGAAGCGGGTTATCTGCTCATCATGCCTGAAATGGGCCGCTCCTTATATAGTAGTCAGTATTTTCCCCAAACTCAGGCAAACTACAAACAATATCCCGATCAAAACTGGTTTATTGATAGCCTAATTCCTCATCTGCAATTGGAATATGCCCTCGCTCTAGAAGAGCAGCGCAATTTTATCGTTGGAATCTCTACTGGGGGAAGAGGAGCTGCTCTCTTAGCCTTGGCTCGGCCTAAGCTCTGGACCGCAATAGCCAGCCTTTCTGGCGATTTTGACCAAAGCCAAATGCCCAATGACAAACTCATGCGCAATTTTTATGGTCCTTATGCACAATTTAGTCAGCGCTGGAAAACCGTAGATAATGTAATCGCCCGTATAGACGATTGGCAAACCCCTATTTTTATTGGCCATGGAGGAGCGGATAGAATAGTTCCCCCCTCCCAATCTCAACAACTTTTTGACAGTCTACAAAGCCGATTAGCCCCTAATCAAATACTGTACTCTGCTCCCCCCACGGCCAAACACAATTATGCTTATTGGGGCGCCGAGGCCAAAAATATACTGCCCTTTTTTCAATCATTACCTTAACGGGCTATTTTTTACCCTTTTTGTTATTTGCTCCCCCCTTTGCTGCAGCAAAGGGGGGGCTTTATTGTTTTAGCCAGTCCCAACTAGCCCATTCGAACACATTCAGCTGCTATTTAGGAGGGCTTTTCTTGGCCTTTTGGATAGGTCTTTCCTTCAATTATTGTTGGTAATGAAAAGGGGATCACCTTCTCCATCTAAGGGGGTAGGCAACCCCTCTAGAGGAGTCGCAAAGTCCTCAGGGGGACTCTTCTCTCTCCAGGCAAGGACCTGTAGAAATTATGACAAGGACCTAATTAAATCATCAAGAAAACCTAGATAGGTCCTAACAACTATCTTCCCAAGCCATCAAAAGGACATCTATAGATCCAATAAACCATCTTGCAAAATCATCAAGAGAACCTAGAAACATGTTCTTTAGGACCTCCCTTCCTCCTCAGGAAGACCTCCTTAAATTATCTTGATTACATATAGAGGTCCTCTTGATGAGGTAGTGCCCCCCTAAAGGAAAATCAGCCTTAACCTAAGGTTCAACAGCTAGCAAAATGGCTAAACTTTATAGCATAATGCAAACAATTTAGCCTAAAAACTTACCAAATACTAAAAAACATCAGCTAAAACGTATTTTTTATTAGTTATAACTTGCTTTATTAAATTGTTTACCCTATGTTTATAACTCAACCAACATAAAGGGACATAATTTTTTACTTATCGAACAAATTCTTGACTAATAAATTTTCATTCAATTAAACATTTTGACCTATGTCTAGAAAAAATGTAATTAGCATTGATTTGCTAGCTAGTGATTTACAGCAGATCATGTCTGCTTTTGAGACCATTGAGCAATTGTTAATGGGTAAATTGACCAACATCAGCCCAGAGGACCGTCAGCGTTATGGAAGTGTAAATGAGCAAGCCAAACTATTTGTTTTTAAGGCGCATGATTTTTATCGGGCCAAGGGTCAGTTGCTTCCTAGCTACTTTGATGCGGTGGAGTATGAAAAAGACTTCGAGGGGCGTAAAGTCTTTGAGCAGATGGAAAGCAAGGTTCGCGAGCTATATGAAAAGATTCGTGATACACGAACACTTTTGGATTATGACACCCTTCAGTATTCTTATAGTCTTTATCGACATCTAAAAAACATGAGTCAGGAAGACATTCCGGGCATTGATTTTTGGCTACAGGAGTTGTCTCAATTTTTCAAGCGTAACTCTAAGAATGGTTTGGAGGAGGAGAACAATGATGAGGCGGAGCCACCTATTGTTGAATAATTACTTTTAGTTGTTTAATTTGAGGGTTACTCAAATGTGATTACAGCCAAGCTCTACTTTTGTGGGGCTTGGTTTTTCTCTGGGCTTGGATGGCCTAGCGATGTGCAGCAGTGGCCCGCAGGGCTAGACCGAGGAGCGAAGCGACGAAGGGCCGAGCGAACAGCGAGCTGCGGAACGTAGCGCCTGCCGCAGGCAGGAGGCCCCAAATAAAAAGGCTGAAGTAAATTCTTGTTATCTTGCTGAAGCTTTGTTAAATTTGGGGCTTGTTTTTAGGGTTTAGCACCCTAAGCAGATATTAACAAACAGTATTACGAATAATATATCATGGGAAGAGCATTTGAATATCGCAAAGAGCGCAAAATGAAGCGCTGGAGCCAGATGGCCAAGGTATTTACAAAAATTGGTAGAGAGATCGCTTTGGCGGTAAAAGAAGGGGGACCTGAGCCAGAGAACAACCCTAAGCTGCGAATGGCGGTACAGAATGCTAAGGTAGCCAATATGCCCAAAAAGAATGTAGAGGCAGCCATTCAACGAGCAACTTCTAAGGATGCAGAGGACTTGCAAGAGGTAGTTTATGAGGGCTATGGCCCACATGGTGTAGCTTTTATTATTGAGACCTTGACAGACAATCCTACTCGTACGGTGGCCAACATGCGTTTTTATTTTAGCCGCTCTAATGGCTCATTGGGTACCTCGGGTTCTGTTTCTTTTATGTTTGACCGTCAGGGCGAGTTTATTTTGGATGCCGAGGGCTTGGACATGGAAGAGTTGGAGTTGGAATTGATTGATGGCGGTGCGGAAGAGATTGAGGTGAATGGCGAACAGATTTATATTTATACTGCATTTGAGGACTTTGGAAATATGCAAGCCAAATTGGAAGAGTTGGGCATAGAGGTAAAAGAGGCCAGTTTGCAGCGTTTTGCCAATGCGAGTAAAAAGCTAGAAGACCCTGAGCAAATCAATGAAATAGAGAACCTTATTGATAAATTTGAGGATGATGACGATGTGCAGAAGGTGTTTCACTCTATGGAAATCTAAAAAATAAGCAAAAAAATAGGCGCTTTATTTGGAAGAACCAGTTGGAGCGCCTATATTTGCATCGCACTTGAGGAAACAATAGTGCATTACTACTCTTGCCCAGGTGGTGGAATTGGTAGACACGCTAC
>Ga0193958_1000579_pt1 | contig 13129 bp, 14 predicted proteins | sample FB_1_MG_FD_140320 | JGI IMG/M metagenome (GOLD analysis project Ga0193958, IMG submission 140320) | Microbial mat bacterial communities from the Broadkill River, Lewes, Delaware, United States - FB_1_MG | ecosystem: Environmental > Aquatic > Freshwater > River > Microbial mats | place: USA...
AGAAAAGTTGGCCGAGCACAGAATTCTGCACGTCAGCTGATCACGCTCTTAGAGCGAGTGGGGGTGGAGTATGTGCTGGTGGAGCCTCTGCGTACTTATGAAAAGCAGCGATCCAAAAAGGGCGGAGAAGGCTCTGTTTTCTTCAAGGCGTTGACGGGATGGCCAAAGCGTACGAATGAAGATCAAAGAGATGCCGCGATACTGGGCTTGTACGGGCTTCAACAGGATTATCAGGTTTGTGACAAAAGGCATGTGTACGTCGGCAACTTTTGCCAGGTGTGCGCCAGAGAGCAGCGTCGAAAGGATGTTCGCGCAGCCCGAAAAAAAGCGAATGCTCTCATGAAGCAAAGAGAAGCAGAAACCGCTGCTGCCAGCACTTGATGTGCTGGTAGGTTTGTCCATCCGTAACTGGAGTTTGAAATGGAAAATACGTGTGCTTGATGGCATGAGATTAATATCTATCAAAAGCGGCCCATCTCGAATATTGGATCAAAAAAGGACTCTTGATTGTGGTTCTACTCCTCCTGAAAGAACTGTTTGGATGAACAGTATGCTGGTCTAATCGGGAAATCTATGCTTGTTTTGTCAGAAAAAGTTGCTCGTTTTTCCAGCAATTGATAGCGTAAGCTCTTGAATTCAAGGAAGTTGGATGAAAAGCTGCCTGATTGACGTGCCATGTAAGCCAAAAAAATGCGCATGCGTAGAACTAAGCTGTTAGCTATGCATTTTACAAGAGGGAAAAGTAATGCAAGAACAAGGAAATGCTTTTACGGAATTAGGTGGCAAATGGTTTTCGGCGGCTCTTGGTGCATATATTTTAGGTAGGGCACTTGCTGTATTTATCGTTCCAGGGTTTCAGGAAACAATCTTATCGACCGATACGCAGTTCGGTGACATTTTCGGCCTTGATTTTATGTATATCATGGGCACATTCGGTTTGCCTCTGGTGCTGGCTGCATTAACTACCGAAGTCGCTACTGGCCATTTAAATAGTAAACTTTTTAAAATTATTGTTTTTTTTCATATGTTGTCTGCGATTTTCGCTGGCGTTGCATCCATCTTAGGAAATATTGGTAGTCAGCCATGCGGCTTCGATCAAGGTGGGCCAAGTGAAACTTGTCAAATAATGATTAGCACAGAAATATTTATACGCGGTTTGGCCGTCACAATAGGTGCCCCTGTAGTCGCTAGTGTTGCTATTTTATGGGAGAAAAAGAAGTGGCGGATTTTTAATATAATAAGCTAACGGGCGTATGTTGTCGCCCCTTTGGCTGCCTTTCCGCTGCTTCGCAGCCCCAAAGCCGGGCATTATGCAGATAGATGTTCGACCAATCAGTAATTGAAAAAATATTAATTTCATGAGAGGAATATGATAATCAATGGATAGCATTAACCTAAAGATAAACAATGTTAAGCATATTTCTTCTGCCGATCTAGAGATTCCCCTAGAGCAAGGTGTGTATGGGATTGTGGGAAATAATGGGTGTGGGAAAAGTACAGTACTTCTTTCTCTAGCCCAGCTTATCTCTCGGCACCATCTTAGCATTCTGCAAAAAGAAGACTTTGGCCTTAATAACTCAAGCATTGAGTATGAATACAAGGGTAAATTGGACAAGTGGACGTGCACAACAAAGGATAATGAGTTTTTTTGGCAGTGTGATGATCACAGAGAAGCCACAAAGTTTAATGGCCTGTATGAAGGTAGTCTTTTTTATGGGACTAGGTTTAATGATTCAAGAAAAATTGATGCTTTGCTCGAAAGTGGCGATCTAAAGCTAACTGATATTGTAGATTCTGATGATTATGTTATGGAGAAAATGAGTTTTATTCTTCATGGGAATTATGATCACTACAGAAAATTAAAAAGAATTAAAAATAGGCATATAACGAAAGCTTTAGGCTTGAAAAATGCACCCTATTTCAATGAGGTTAATGGCTCGCTAATCAGTCAGTACCGCATGAGTTCTGGAGAATGTTTGCTTCTTTCACTATTGCATTTTGTATATAACTCAATTGTTAGAAGATCGTTAAGCAAGGGTCAGAAGATTCTAGTGTTGATTGATGAGATAGAGTTGGCACTACACCCAATAGCGGTAAGTCGATTGCTGGATCTTTTGAATGAGTTGGCCAGTGAAAATGATAATCTAGTAGTTATACTTACCACGCACTCACCAGAAGTTATTCGAAAGCTAAAGCCAAGCAATCTTCTAAAAATAGAAAACAATGAAGGGGTTGTATCTCTACAGTCTCACTGCTATCCCAGTTATTTGATAAGGGATGTTTATAGTCACGATGGTTTCGATTTTCTTCTTTTGACAGAAGATGTTTTGGCAAAATCAGTTGTTAGCAAAATATTATTGCTAAATAAACTAACAAATAGCAGATTGATACACATAGTTCCAGTGGGTGGCTGGGAGAATGTATTAACTCTTCATAGGGAACTACTACGATGGAACGTTCTTGGTTTGGGTAAGCAGATTATTAGTATTCTTGATGGCGATATCAGGAATGATGTGCCTTCTGAATTTAAAGACATTAAAAAACTGTTCTTACCAATAAAAAGCATAGAGAAATACCTCTATGAAGTTGCTGTAGAGCAGAGTAATCCGTCGTTAAGAAAGATCCTTAATGATAAGTATTTTACTATCAATTCGCTAGATACGCTGGTTATGGAGCACCACAAGAGGTATCCATCAAAGCCTAAGCAAGCTGACAAGAAATTTTACTTTGGATTGAAAAAGGACTTCGAGTCAAGAGGAATAACAGAAGAGTCATTTATAATTAATCTAGTAGATGATCTTCTAGAAAATGTTGATTTTTCAGGACTTACTACGGGTATCAAGTCTTTGCTTGATAGGCCAGCAACAGTTTAGCGGGTAAGCTCGCATAACAAAGCCAGCCAGAGGGGGTTAAGAAAATGCTACTTTGCTCTGTTTTCCGGCCCTTGCTGGCGGTGTTAAGTTAATGGGGTTGGGCGGTTGCCTAGTATTCGCGTACAGATTTTGTTGTTCTTCATTACTACACCACCCCGGACTTACCTGACTGGATCTGCTTCGCTAAGGACGGTGGGGTGGAGAAGTATTGCCTACAGAGTCACGAAGCTGGTGAGCGTTATGAGCTGGAGCCACAAAAAGAGGTCGATTTTTGGCCATTGAAAGAGCCACTGAGAATGGTTGCATCCGGTTAATTGCGCCTGTAATTTACTCCCCAAAGCCCCGGAAACAGGGGCTGTTAATAATTTCTATCCTGACATTGCTGAATTACCCATATCACTGATTTTTTGATAGTAGTGAGGTTCAGCAGTGAACAATCAAGAACTTCGTCGTCGTGACGAACAACGTCAGTCCCTGGAAGTCATTGGTGCAAAGCTTCGTGCCGCGCGGGAACTGAACAACATGAGTCTGGCCGCAGCGGCCAAGAGGCTGGGCTATCGATCTGGCAGCAAATTGTCGAAGCTCGAAAACGCCAGCGATACCAACTCAATACCCACCTATATTTTGAAACGTGCGGCCCAGCTTTACGGCGTCAGCATGGACTACCTCTTCGGTTTGGTCGGGGATGACTTTGATGGTCACTCTGATCAGCAGCAGCTTCATACCGGCCACCTGGCATCCATGCTGGAAATTGCGCGGCAGCGGGACATGGCAGTCATGGGACAATTATCCCAACGCCTGGAGGTCGTTGCACAAACGATTGACAGACAATCCCAGGATTTGATCGAAGTTGAAGTTGCACTGGAACGTTACATTGAAATGCACCCGGAATTTGTTGAAACCCGAGGCTCCCGGCTGGTGGGGGCTATCCAGCGTGCAGGTGAGTCTGGTCGTACAGCACGCACGAGCATGAGGCGATACAAATTTGAATGTGAAGCATCAGCAGCATGCGATGCTAGCCAAATGTCCTTGCCGCTTGCCTCACAGCTTGCATCGGCTTTCTAGATGGCAGCAAGACCGAAGCTTGCCCAGGATGAATGGGAGGCCATCCAGAGAAGGTGGGAGGCAGACGAACGCGAAGGTTACACCTGGCTTGTTAAAGAGCTGGGCTTGCCTGTGTCTGCCCCAGCGGTGAGAAAGCGAGCCATCAAGGATGACTGGCTAAAGCTGTCGGCACGCAAGGAGCGTGAAGCTGAGAAGAAAAAAGAAGCCAGAGCGTCCAGAAAAGCGCCCCCAAAGGAGTCAGGAAACCATAGAAACCAAGCGATAGTTTCCGAAAACCATGGAAACCATGAAGGGCCACATATTGAAACCATCCGTGGTCGGCCAACGCTTTATCGGCCCGAGTATTGTGCCCAGGTATACAAGCTATGCTTGCTGGGTCAAACCGATGAAGATATAGCCGATTTCTTCATGATTGCCGTCCAGACCTTGTACAACTGGCAGGAAAAACACCCCGATTTTTTAGAGTCCATGAGGAACGGCAAGGTTTTGGCTGATGCAGAGGTTGTTGAATCGCTCTATCGGCGTGCAGTCGGCTACTCTCACGATGATCTCCACATTGCTGTATCCATGGGCGATGTCATTAAAACTGAGATTAAGAAGCACTACCCACCGGATGTGACTGCGCAGCGGTTTTGGCTGAAAAACCGCCGACCTCATGACTGGAAGGAAAAAGTTGAAGTTAAGGAAGAGGTCAGCATTGAAGCCTTTCCTGATGTGGATACGCTGAAAGAGATTTTCGACGAATCTCAGCGGCGCTCTCTTGTGAATGCACGGAAGCATCTGGGCCGTGCCGATCGGTTGGGCTTGACGATAGATCAAGCTGATCTGGATTAGTTGACATGAGCAAGCGACTATCGTTGCCGGAAGACCCGCGCTGGCTGCCATTTATCGAAGCATATTCTGGTTGCGCCGAACGATTTGCGCGCGAAGTTCAGGGTATCGACCCCTCTGATCAGCAAGTGGACTTGTTTGCCAGCGTCTCAGCACCGCGTTCACGCACGTCTGTCTCATCTGGCCACGGCACAGGTAAAACCACGTCGATAGCAAACCTGTGCCTCTGGCACCTGCTGTGCTTTCCCCAGTCCAATACGCTACTCACAGCGAACGACATGGATCAGCTTAAGGCCACTTTGTGGAAGGAAATTGGCATTGCTATCCAGCGTATACGACGAGGCCCACATGCCTGGCTGGCTGATCACATCGAAGTCCTGGCAGATGGGCGTGCCCGCGTTGTTGGATTTGAAGATACGTGGTTCATCGAATCAAAGACCGCAAACGCAAAAACCGCGAACAAAATGGCTGGTCGCCACAATGAATGGATGCTGGTTATCGTCGATGAAGGATCGACTGTTCCAGATGAAGTCATCACAACACTATCAGGTGCATTGACCGAAGAGCGCAACAGAATGCTGATCACCAGCCAGCCTACCCGCAATGCTGGCTACTTCTACCGGACTCACCATGACCTGAGTATCACAAACGGTGGGGAGTGGATGCCCCTGGTGTTCAGTTCGATGGATTCACCCTTCGTGTCCGATGAGTGGCTGGTGGAGCACTGGTCGGCCTACGATGAGGACGAAAAACGGGTTCGCATACTGGGTAAATTCCCAGAGGACTCAGCCAAGCACATGATGGGGCTGCGCCATGCTGAGATAATGTATGACCGTGGCCGCATTATCGGTGACGATGAGCCATATGGTTGGATGTTGCTTGCTGACATTGCAGCCGGTGAGGGCTTGCGTGACAAATCAAGCGCTGTTCTGGCGCGTGTTATCGGCTACGGAGACAAAGGCCCGGATGCCCGCCGTGTTGAGGTCGTCAAAATCCCTCTTCTGACCAACAAAATCCGCTCGAACGTTTTCTCGGCAGCACTGATCGAACAGGGCCGGGACATTGATAGCATCACGTATGTCGTGGATAAGGGCGGGCTGGGTGTCAATGTCTGTCAGGATTTGGAGGATCAAGGTGTGATGCTGCACAAGGTGATCTGGGGTAAGCCGTGTTTCAAAAAAGAGAACAAGGAGCGCTATCTAAACCTCCGTGCCCAGGCCATGCACCAAGCCGCACGAGCGGCGAAAGAAGGGCGAATATCAGTGCTGACAACGGATCACAAGCAAACAATGCTGGATCAGTCTTCCCGAATCCCAAAATCCTGGACGAGTAGGGCACAAATCAAAGTCCCAGAGAAAGGCGCGGCAGATTGGGATGGTATGGGTTCTCCTGACCTGTGGGACGCCATTTGTTTCGCCTATATTGAAGGACTGGCATACGTTGCTCGTGATCCTGACGGCCCGGATGGAAACGGTTCTGACGCCTCTGATTTATCAGATGATGATTATATGGCGGAACTGATGGCGATGGCTGAAGCAGAGGAGTCCACCAGCGTTGCTACCTCCATTTTGCATACAAGTGATGTGGAGCTTGCCAGAATATTTCAAGCAGCGAATGACTGCATTGAACAGGCCATGGCGGCCTGATTCCGCCGGAAACCCACCAGCCTTTGCCCACATCGCATACCGCACACTATGCGCTGTTTTCTAATATGGGAATCAGCGTATGACTGACCGCATACCAGACCTGCGCACCAAGCGGCTGTTGATTAAATTACAAGAACTCTCAATTGGGGATGCTATCAAGCTGGCGGCCATGCCTGAGTCTCAAGTGATGGCGACTCAGCGCCAGTTCTTGAACTCCGTTGTGGCATCGGCAGAAGGTGTCGAAGACATCGGTGCCTGGACGGCTCAGGAGCAGATGCTGGTGGTAGGGCATTACCTGGCCGCTGTTTCTGATGTCGGTTTCGTTGTGAAAAACAACTCAGGGGATGTTGTTGGCCAGTTTTCCGACTACCTGCTGATGGAGCAAGATTATACCGATGTTATTCATCAGGCAGGGGAGCTGGCTGGTGATACATGGCATGTGCGCCATCTCACCGGGGATATGCTGGAGGCCATTGAGCGTGTTATCCCTGAATTCCCCTGGCTGACGCCATATGCCGTCTGGCTGGTGGCCATGATGGCAGCACAGTTGGTGGTTGAAGGTCAGGACAATCCGGCTCCTGGTGACGGCGGCCCGGATGACTTTGACCATTATCTGGTCGAGCGCATGAATATCCTGCTTGGTTTCACAGAAGCCGACTTCCTGGTGCTCAGCTCGTTTTTTTTCTCGGGTAAAAAAAAGCTGGCGCACTTTTTTGATATGTCAATTCACAATTCTGGCGGCATTGTTGCACTGCCCAAGGAGGGGGCCGCACCAACCGTGCCGCCCGTTCGGTTTCGAGTCCATTCCTGCCTCTCGCCAGATGCGCAAGGACTGGTCGGAAAGTCTCCGAAGTTTGGCGCATAGCGTAGCTCTACACTCTCAATCGTCGCTCACAGAAGCTCTGGTATTGCCTGTTTCTGCTGCTGAAAGATTTTTATCCGGCCCGGCATTGGAAAGCCATATCAAAATGAAGGAAGCCGATCAAAAACTGGCAGCAGCCACTGTGCAGCGACTCAACACCCTAATCAAAGCGATAGGGAACCTGAGATAAGCATGGAGTGACCATCGTGGGTGACGACATTAAACACATTGAAACCAGCCTGGCGGAAGTCAAAGAGACTCTGAAGGGTGTGGTTGACGCATTGGAGCGTCTGGCCCGTCTTGAAGAACGACACATGAACACCGCGCGTTCACTGGAGCGGGCCTTCACGGCGATTACAAAGCTGGAAACCCGCATTGCTGATCTGGAGAAGAAGTCTCCAATTCAGTCACTGGCATCAGGGTGGGTAATCAACACGGTTTGGCTGGTGGTTGGTGGCTCAATGGCCCTGGTGGTTAAAAGTGCGTGGGGGGGATGACGCATGCGCCTGACTGCAAACTGGAGTCACGTACTCCGCAAAGCCTGGTCGTTCCGATTGATGATATTGGCATCGTTGTTATCGGCGCTTGAGGTGCTATTACCCTTTTTTGAACACCAGATTCCACGGCTTCCATTTGCAACCCTGACGCTGGTGGTGGTGGTTCTGGCCACTGTCGCTCGTTTAATGGCACAGGCGAAGTTTGACGATGATTAATCAATACAGAAAAGCAGCGCAAGGACTGGTTCTGTCAGCCGCTGCACTGGTGGGCCTTGTGATGCACGAAGGCTACACCGACAAAGCCGTTATCCCGGTCAAAGGTGATGTTCCAACCATGGGTTTCGGTACCACCAGCATCCATGGCTCTCCTGTTGCCATGGGGGACACGATCACACCACCCCAGGCGTTGGTTCAGGCGATGACGGACATCCAGCGTTTTGAGAAAAACCTGAAAGCGTGTGTTGACGTGCCGCTGGCACAGCATGAGTACGACGCGTTTATCAGCTTTTCCTACAACGTTGGTGAATCCGCTTTTTGCAAATCGACCCTGGTCAAGCGCCTCAATGCCGGTGATTACCCTGGTGCGTGTTCCGAACTGTTGCGCTGGCGCTTTGTTGCCGGACGTGATTGCAAAGTGCGCTCGAATAACTGCTACGGCTTGTACAAGCGCAGGCTGGACGAATACCTGCATTGCATAGGTGGCCATGCAAATGGCTAGAAAAACGCTACTGGCTGTCTGCGTTGTGTCTGCGGCGGTGTACGTGGCTGGTTATCAGCATGGTAGCAGCCATATCCAGTCCGAATGGGAGCAAGAGAAGAACCGGTTGGCCCTGGCCCGGCAAAATGTGTCGGGAAAACAAATGCAGAGCACTGCCCAGGTGGTGACGAAATATGTTGACCGGGTTCGGGTGATCAGAGAAGCCACGGAACCCATTATCAAACAGGTGACAGTGTATGTACCGGATACTGTTTGTGACATCCCTGCTGGGTTTGTCAGCTTGCACAACGCAACCGCAAAGAGTGACGTGCGAGTTCCCCAGGCCGCCAGCAGTCCTGATGACGCCAGCACTGGAACTGATCTCACTGCCGTCGCAACCGTCGTCGCAGAAAATTACACCCGGTGTCACGAAAACACCGAAAAGTTAAGGGCATTGCAGCGCTGGGTACGCCGGATGCAGCAAACCACTGAATCAACAGGAGACTGATATGGCAGTATCAACGGGGTCATACCTGCAAACAATGCACGACGCCACCGAAGCGACCGGTCGCCACGCCATGAATAGCGACTTTGCATTTGAGATTGTTGGTCATGAAGGTTCGTGGCTGATGACCAAGCAAGCGCCATGGGCGGTTTTGACTGCTGGGGAGCCTGCTGAGGCTCCGATGCCTATGGGTGGTGTCACTTGGGTTGGCACACAGGCGAAAACGAATCAGCAGGGTGCCATCGCCTTGCACGAAACCGAAACCGGTGCGGCTGATGATTTGTTGTTGAAGCTACTGATTGCGGGTGGCAAGTTTGATGCAATCATCTACGAAGGAACACCAGATCGCTTTGTTCGGGCCAAAAAGTACAAGGGCTGCTACCTGGTGGCTGAACCGGTTGATCGTGATTGGGAGAATCGCACGCAGCCGATGGCATTGACCGGAACCCTGTTTTACAACTACTTCGGTGAAGACATTCAGGGCAATGTCGGTAGCTTGATTGGTGAGCAATAAATAATGCCACCGATACAGGCTCTGGTGGACGAGCACCTTGAAGACCGGCGTGATACCAACATGCTGGATGTCACCGTGCTGGTGGCCCAGGCTGTCCGCGCAACGCGTTACTACCACGGCTATGGCAATCTCTCTGCCTATCCTGCTGATCAGGAGCCGGACATTGATGCTCAGACGGTAGTATCGGACAGTGAGTGGTCTGTCATTCGTCCTCTGTTTGAGCTGTATGCAGAAAGAGAGGTTTCAGTTCAGATTGAAGCCTCTCGCATGATGGGTGTCGATGTGTTTGGTCGCATGAGTAGCGAAATTATGCAGGACATCAGAACAGTTGAATCAGAGATGCCTGAAAAGGCGTTTTCTGGGGGGATTGTGACGATATGACTGGCTGTCTTCACCTCTCCACTACAGCACAGTAGCGACGTTCTCAGGCCCGTAAACACAGAGTTCTGATCGATGCCTTGTGGCACCACATTGACTGGATGGTGAGTGGCAATAATTGCAGTCCTGAACAGATTGCAAAACGCACCCGTCAGGAGCGACCAAACTCACTTGCCAAAAGGAAGCTTGATTGGCAGTCTGACGAATAAGGCACTTAAACCTCTGGAGTTCAAGATCAACAGTCGGCCTAGAAAAGTGCTGAATTATTGGAGTTCTTACGAGTTCCTGGCCAAAAAGCGTGTGTCACTTATGATGGGAATCTAGGCACATATAGCAAGGTATATGAAATGGAAAAGGAGCAAGATTACTGGAAAGCTGAAACAGTCGCGTTTCTAGCATTGCAGTCAATACGTGGTGTAGGCTTTAAAACATTGCATAAAATCGCTGCTCAAAAAATTAGCTTTAGAAAACTGATTAAAACAGACGACGTTGAGCTCTTTGAAAAAATGCTTCGACATAAGTTAGATGACCCGATTAAAGAGTCAGTCGAGTCATGGATGCAGTTCAAGCTTGATCTATGGAACAAAGGCCTTGAACTTGCGCGTGAGTACGTTAAGAAGAACATTCGTATTTTCTTCTATGACCAAGACCTCTTTCCGCAGCAGTTGAAGAACATACCTGAACCACCCATGTGGCTGTTTGTCGAGGGTAACTACAAGATACTTCACCAGCCATTAGTTGCTATTGTTGGTAGCAGAAAAGCTACAGAAGATGGCCTTTGGCTAACGAAGTACATTGTTGCAGCCATGGCTAATCAAGGCTTGGCATCTGTGAGTGGACTTGCTGACGGCATTGACCAAAAAGCCCATGTTGAGTCTATTCGCTTCAATGTGCCGACCATTGCTGTGCTAGGCACTGGAATTGATAGCAACTATCCTCGTGGCTCTGAGCATTTACGAGCAGAGATTGTCGCAAACGGTGGTGCGATTGTTACTGAGTACTTGATTCACCAAAGTTACAGTGCTCACAACTTCGTACGTCGTAATCGCATTCAAGCCAGCCTTGCTCAGATTACAGTACCAGTGGAATGGAAGATAAAGAGCGGTACAGCTCATACAGTGAACTTCACGAAAGACTACGGTCGATTCTTGGTGATGCCATATCTCTATCAGTCAGATTTAGAAAATGCAGAAATAAAAGCGGTCAGTTCATATGAACGCGGACAAATTTTCAGCGCTCCTGACCAATTCAGTGACTTAGTCAAGTATTTAAAACAGCCAGAAGAAAGCCTTCCAGCACAAGGAAAGCAAGGGCAATTTTCAATGGATTTTTAAGGAGGTTGTATGTCTACTAGACAACTAAAAGGTGTGATTCTCAGTGTCGAAGATACCTTAATCAACACAGGGAAGATAAAAGGTGACGTTTTCGCAGAAGTAGAAAGGCTAATGGCTTTCTTTACACTACGTGGCATCAAGCCAGTACTGCTTGCTAATCGTGCTTGGATTATTACCGACAACGACGGTAACAAAAAAGACTTATACGATGTGTTTGAAGATCATTTCAAAGGCCTATCTATCTTTACTCGAAAACGTAACCCTGAGATTCCGCCTAAGCCACGAGCAACAGCAACTCAGTACGTTCTAGATGTAATGAAGTGGGAATCTAACGAAGTCGTCTATGTCGGCAGTAGCGACGATGATATGCGTACAGCTGTAAACGGCAAGATTCTGTTCTTGCGTGCCACTTGGTACAGTAACAATACTGACTACGGCTTCGAGTTTTCTGAACCAAAAGAGCTTGCTCGCTTCATAGATACGCTTTGTCTTCGTGAACACTTTTGGAGTCATGAAATCAAAGACGGCGATTTCGAGTACTACGCACTTGCACCGTTTAGCACATATAAGCCTGAGTTCAGAAAGTACTCAGAGAATGGACGTGCAGCAGCTAAGTTCGGTCAAGGCGATGTTGACTTCTGGTTGGGTGCGCTAGTTACGAGCATGTACTTTACTGGTATTCATCAGCGTATTGATTTTATTGCTGCCTACCCAGGGCATAGAGCTGGCGTTGGCAACGACAATATGAACGATGACCTAATGACTTTCGGAAAATGCTTCAATAAGGGCTATTTGCATAATTTGATTGAGCGTCACACGACGGCTACAAAATCACAGAGCGCACGTCGTGAAGGCAAGGTGATTGACCATCACAATCAGCTCAACACCATCAAGCTGAACAAGCTACCAACAAAGAACTACAACGACACGCCATACAGGAATGCACCTCTGAAACGTGGCAAAACAGTCTTGCTTGTTGATGATGTTTGTACGAAAGGCTGGTCACTTGAAGCTGCTCGTAAGTACGTTGAGCGCACAGGCGCTAAAACAATCATGGTTACATGGTTGAAGACAATCAACACTGATATTGAAACAATCAGTGCTACGCCAGAGTTTGACCCTTACCAAGTAACCCAGTTTGCTAACATTCCGTTAGGTAAAACGTATGGCTATCATACGTATCATGTAGATGGTGCTGCTTCTGAGGAGCTTGGTGTGCAATTACAACAATATATCAATTGGGATTGGCCTGTTTAATCTCATCGAACACTAGAAAGTGTTCTCAATTAGCAAAGCAGCCCTTCGACAGGCTCAGGGTGAACGGATATGTGTTTGAGTGAGGGTGTTCAACGTTCTGTGTCAGCTTAATTGAGCAGATTCTCGTTTGGTCTGAGCCTGTCGAAGCCTTCGTTTAACACAGTTCTGGGGCAATGGCCTCAGACAGACGGGTTATGGCTAACCATCCACCATGCTGTGTTGTTGAACCTGGAAAGGACTGGCCATTCCCTGCGTTCAACGCCTTGCCTGATGAATTTTTCATCCAGTGTCAATCAATTGAGAACGCGCTCTAGTAACAGAGCCGACCATGAGATTAAATTCATCACCAGAATACTTCAGGGAAACCCAAACAACCACCAGCATTATTGTGTGTGAGAATATAACTCAATAAATTGGCACACTGTAATTATAGATGATCCTATTCTGGGAAAACGGCACTCAAATCCCGAGCGACCTGGTTGTTTCCTACTGCCTGCGCTCTGATCTGGCTCCTGTACCGCTAGCGTTGGAACTGGACATTCGGGTGTTTTCGGAAATCGAGAGCCTGACGCGTCAGGGCCGGGCCATCACGTTGATGTCCGGTGAAGAGATGCAGATCGTCAAGCGTGAAAAAATCAGCCTTGGTACCGTGCGGAATGACCGGATGGAG
>Ga0193958_1000580_pt1 | contig 13124 bp, 14 predicted proteins | sample FB_1_MG_FD_140320 | JGI IMG/M metagenome (GOLD analysis project Ga0193958, IMG submission 140320) | Microbial mat bacterial communities from the Broadkill River, Lewes, Delaware, United States - FB_1_MG | ecosystem: Environmental > Aquatic > Freshwater > River > Microbial mats | place: USA...
AACTTCACTACTCATTATGGTAGCTGTAGTTCTCGATACACTTCAGCAAATAGAAGGTCACTTGGCTATGAACTCTTATGGTGGGTTTATCCAAGGTGGACGCCTCAGAGGCCGTAGAGAAAATCCGACCGTAGATGCTACTCCTACCACAGAAAATCCAGCAAGCTAAAACCACAGCTTGAAAAACAGTCTAATAATTAGGTATTTACCAAGAATTTAAAGATATTTGCAGTCCGAAAAAACAGTCTAATGGGAAAAAAGAATCTTATTCGTCAAGACGGCGAAATTACTGAAGCGCTTTCTAATGCGATGTTCCGCGTAAAGCTAGAAAACGAGCACGTAATTATTGCTACTATCTCAGGAAAGATGAGAATGAATTACATCCGAATCCTACCTGGTGATAAAGTAGCCGTCGAAATGTCTCCCTATGACCTTAGCCGCGGACGTATTATCTATCGCTACAAGTAGTAAAAGTAACCTTAATCATGAAAGTTAAGCCTTCTATCAAGAAAAGATCGGCCGACTGCAAAATCGTCCGCCGCAAAGGAAAAGTTTACATTATTAACAAAAAGAACCCTAAGTTCAAACAACGTCAGGGATAATTTAAAACATATATTATGGCTCGTATAGCAGGTGTTGATCTACCCAAGAATAAAAGAGGTGTTATCGGCCTAACCTATATTTATGGTATCGGATCTACTCGCGCTAAGCAAATCCTAGCTAAAGCGCAGATTGATGAAAGTACTAAAGTAAAGGATTGGTCAGACGATAATATTAAAGCAATCCGCAACATCCTTTCTGATGAGTTCCTCGTAGAAGGACAACTCCGCTCAGAAGTGCAGATGAACATCAAACGCCTTATGGATATCGCTTGTGTTCGCGGACTCCGCCACCGTCGTGGTCTTCCCGTTCGTGGACAACGTACCCAGACTAACGCTCGTACTCGCAAAGGAAGACGTAAAACCGTTGCGAACAAGAAGAAAGTGGGTAAATAATTCTAATTTTTTGTCAAGCTTAATATCTTAAGGCAGTTATGGCTAAATCATCTAAGAAAGTCAAAAAGAAAAATGTAAAAGTAGAAGCACAAGGCCGTGCTTATATTCAAGCTACTTTCAACAATATCATTATCAGTATTACCAATAAAGCAGGTCAAGTTATCTCTTGGTCTTCTGCTGGTAAGCAAGGTTTCCGCGGTTCTAAAAAGAATACGCCTTATGCAGCGCAGGTTTGTGCTTCAGAAGCAGCTCGCGAAGCTTATGACCTTGGCCTACGTAGCGTAATCGTTTACGTTAAAGGACCTGGTTCTGGCCGTGAAGCCGCTATTCGTGCTATTGATGGTGCTGGTGTTCGTGTTACCACTATCCAAGACACAACTCCACTTCCCCACAATGGCTGTCGTCCACCCAAAAAGCGCCGTGTATAATGCCTTTGGCATTGGCTTTTATTCAAAAAACAACCGTTAAATCTTAGGAAACAATGGCAAGATATAGAGGACCAAAAACAAAAAAGTCTAGAGCTTTTGGTGAATCTATCTACGGATATGATAAATATTTCGAGCGTAAGAAATACCCCCCCGGCCAACATGGCCTAGCTAAACGTCGTAAGCAGAAATCTGACTACGGTAAACAGCTTATGGAAAAACAAAAAGTCAAATATGCATATGGTGTACTCGAACGCCAATTCCGCCGCATGTTTGAAGCCGCTAGCCGCAAGTCAGGCGTTACTGGCGAAATTCTTCTTCAGATGCTAGAAGCACGTCTAGATAATGTAGTGTACCGACTAGGTATTGCTCCTACTCGCCGCGCTGCTCGCCAACTCGTTACTCACGGCCATATCGCTGTTAACGGTGTTGTTACTAACGTACCTTCTTACTCTGTTCGCCCAGGTGAGGTTGTAGCTGTACGTGGTAAATCTCAAGGCCTAGTTACTATCCAAGAGTCTGTTGCTGCTAATAGCAAAGAAGCTCAAAAGTATAGCTGGCTAGAATTTAATGCCGAAAAACTAGAAGGCTCTTTCGTTGCTTATCCCAATCGCGACGAAATTCCAGAGCCTATCAACGAACAACTTATCGTTGAACTCTACTCTAAATAATCTGCACATTAAGCAGATCTCTAGCTTAGGACAACCCCCAAGGGTTCGTCCTAAGCTTTCTTTGTTGCCTTCCTACACTTTCATAAGGCTCCTAGTCTGATTATTTTATCTAATCGCCACATCTCTATTTTATTTATGAGCTTGCTGAACTTCCAAAAACCTGATAAAATTCTTCTCCAAAAGGCCGACGACTTCGAGGGCTCTTTTGAGTTCAAACCACTAGAACCTGGCTTTGGCCAAACTATTGGTAACTCTTTACGCAGAATTTTACTCTCTTCTCTCGAAGGTTTTGCCGTTTCTGCCGTCAGAATTAAAGGGGCCGAACACGAATTCTCTACTATCGAAGGCGTAGTCGAAGATGTTGTTGATATCGTACTTAATCTAAAACAACTTCGCTTGAAGTATCTTTTAGATGATCCCGATATTACCTCTGAGAAAATTTACCTCAGTGTGTCTGGAAAAAATCAACTTCTCGCCTCCGATATCAACGAACATACTAATGTTTTTCAGGTGACTAACCCTGAATTAGTTATTTGTAATCTCGATGACGAAATTACTTTCGAAATGGAATTGACTGTGACGAAGGGCCGTGGATATGTTCCCGCTGAGGAAAATATGCCTAAAGATGCCCCTATCGGCTATATTCCAATCGATGCAATTTATACTCCTATCAAAAATGTTCACTATTCTGTATCAGCTAGCCGAGTAGGCCAGCATACTGATTATGAAAAATTGAACATCGATATCAAAACTGATGGTGCCATTCACCCCGAACAAGCCATCAAAGAAGCCGCAAAAATCCTTATCCAACACCTGATGCTCATCACCGATGAGAATATCAAGTTTCCTGATGAAACCGATAAGGAAGACAATATCGTCGATGAGCATATCTTGCATATGCGCAAATTGCTCAAAACTTCTTTGGAAGACCTCGACCTTTCTGTTCGCGCTTATAACTGTCTCAAAGCAGCCAAAATTAATACCTTGGCCGACCTTGTGCAGTACGAAACTCACGAACTTCTCAAGTTCCGCAACTTTGGTAAAAAATCTCTAGTCGAAATTGAAGAGCTGCTCCAAGATAAAAGCCTTAACTTTGGTATGGACCTTAGCAAATACAAGCTCGACGAAGAGTAAATTATAATCTTTCACTTTTGTAGTAACCGAGCCCTCTGCGCTTAGTGCTACGATGTTAAAATTACCATCATGAGACACGGTAAAAAGTTTAACCACCTTAGCCGCAAATCAGGCCACCGTAAGGCCCTTCTTCGTAATATGGCTATTGCCCTTATTACACACAAACGCATCAAAACAACTTTGCCTAAGGCTAAAGCCCTTCGCAAGTTTATTGAGCCTATCCTTACTCGCGCCAAAGACAACACTACTCACTCTCGTCGTGTTGTATTTAGCTATCTTCAAAACAAAGATGCTATCAATGAGCTCTTTAATGAAGTAGGACCTAAAATTGCTGAGCGCCCCGGTGGATACGTACGTATCCTCAAAATGGGTTTCCGTCCTAGCGATGCCGCTGATGTAGCTATCATCGAGTTAGTGGATTATAACGAAGCCGCAGACGCCACTCAAGAGGCGGACAAAAAACGCACTCGTCGTCGTCGCAAAAAGAAAAGCAGCGAAACAGCTGAAAACGTAGCAACTGAAGAAACTACAGAGGAAGCTAAAGAAGAAGCAGCCGACAATGAAGAAGAAAAGACTGAAGAATAGGTCTTCCCTTCATCATACTATACCTTATATAAAGCCCTTTTCTCTTAGAAGAAAGGGCTTTTCTTTTTTGGGGCTGCCCCGCCCTTTGGGCGGGTCGGGCTATTCGGGGGCTCGCTGCACGCTCGGCCCTTCGCAAAAAATGCTGCGCATTTTTGCTCGGTCTGGCCTGTGGCCACCCCCTACTATCCCTCAGCCTGCGGCGGCTTTGCCGCCTGCTAAATGCAGAAAACCAAATGGCCGAAGTTTTATAGCTAAAAGTTCCTAAAAGGGGGAGCGGCCTAGCGATGTGTAGGGGGGCGGCGAAGCCGTAGCGGAGGCCCCAAAACATTCATCAATTTATAAATCAAAAAATATGCGCTTAGTTATTCAAAGAGTAAAAAACGCCCGAGTAGATGTAGCCAACAAAACTGTGGGCCAAATTGAAGCAGGTCTTTTTGTACTTTTGGGAATTCATCAAGAAGATGATCGCAAAGATTTGGATTGGCTCATTCAAAAGCTACTAAAAATCCGTATATTTAATGACGAAGAAGGCAAAATGAATCATTCTATCCAAGATGTTCAAGGAGAATTACTTGTAGTCAGTCAATTTACGCTTTATGCGGCCTGCAAAAAAGGAAATCGTCCTTCTTATATTCAGGCAGCGAGGCCAGAAAAAGCCATTCCGCTTTATGAGGAATTTATTGCTATAGCAGAGGCGAAATTGGGCCAAAAAGTAGCTAGCGGTCAATTTGGAGCCGATATGCAAATTCATTTACATAATGATGGTCCTGTCACAATCATTTTGGATAGTAGAACCCCTGATATTTTTTAATTCCTTACCTCAGAAAATTTAATTGATATGAGAAAATCTTTCCTTTTTTTCCTCTTTGGTTTAGGGCTGCTCTATGCAGGTTTACAAAGCAGCAGTGGTGGTCGGGCTGCAGCGGGAAGCGATAATAGTGGATCGCCCCTTTCTAGCTCTACTTGCTCGGCCTGTCATGGTTCAGCCTCTTCGAACACTGTAGTGAGTGTAACTTTATTGGATCAAAGCGGAAATGCCGTGACCGAATATATTCCGGGCGAGAGTTATTCCATTTTTGTTAATGTGAGCAACCCCAACTACAGTCAATATGGGGCACAGGCGGTTATTTTAGATACCGCCAACAATCAAGCGGGGACTTTGGATAGCGTTATTACGGCCAACACACAGATTTCAACAATGAATAATAGAAGTTATTGGGAGCATCAGGGCCGGTCGAGTACAGGAAACTTTACTGCGGCTTGGACCGCTCCTGCAGCAGGCACTGGCACAGTAACCGTTTATGCTATGGGCAATGCAGTAGATGCCAGCAACTCTGCTTCTGGAGATGCGCCTTCTAGCCCGATTAGCATCAGCTTTACAGAAGTTGTAAGCAGTGGTTTAGTCAGTTTGGCGAGTGAAAGTCTACAGCTTTGGCCTAATCCTAGTCCCAATGGATTATATTTTTTCCGTCAAACTAGTGATGCGCCCTTGCAGTTACTACGGCTATTTAACAGCCAAGGGCAGCTAGTTCGACAGCAGAGTATTCAAGGATTTGAGGGGCAGATTTCATTGGAAAACGAACCAAGTGGAATCTATTTCTTGGAGTTACAAACAGCTAAAGGTCGTTGGCAAAGAAAGCTGCTGCGCTAAATGCTTTTCGAAAAAGAAAGAACTCCTCTAGTCTAATTGGCTAGAGGAGTTCTTTTTGGGGCTAAAAGAAGAGCAAAGAGGGCTTTGAAAACTGCCTAAAAATGTGTTTTTTAGGGGCCTTAAAGTAAAAAACATGATGCATCAGAGAATGCGGAACAATGCTAAAACCCTTAGCCGAGAGTTAAACTGGCTAAAATTGGTATTGAAACTTCGCTATAAAATATCCATAGAAAGCCAGCGGCCAAATCAAGATATCTATGAGCTCTTGCCGCCAGACATTAGTCAAGATAATTCGGTTTATGCTCAGTGCATACGGCATTTTGCGATGAGCTCTGATGAGCGTCTTATCCTTATTCTCAGTCTATGTCCGCATATTCGGCCTGAAATTCTAGATATCTTTTTTACTAAGAATAAGAGCTATGAGCGAATTTACACTCAATTTGGGGGACTTGTAGGCAAACGTCATAGCGGTTTTTTGCCTACAGGAGAAACGGCGGCCTTTGTTATTGCTGGAAATAATGTGGCCAAGCGTATCGAAGTACTAGAGCTCTTTCGTCCTAGTCACTATTTCTCTAAACTAGGTATTCTCAAACTTGATCTTCAAAAGGGACAATATCGAGAGCCAGTACTCAGCAATCCTCTCGAAATTTCAGAAGAATACCTAATGCGCCTCACAAGTGGTCAACCTTACAAACCGGATTTTAGCACTACCTTTCCTGCCAAACTACTTGGCACTCGTTTAGATTGGGCCGATTTGGTTTTAGACCCCCATGTTCTAGCCGAAGTTTCTGAAATTACGGCTTGGCTAGAGCATGAAGATAAAATTATGAATGATTGGGGCCTCAAAAAACTACTAAAAAGAGGATACAGAGCGCTCTTTTATGGCCCTCCAGGTACCGGTAAAACCCTAACTGCTTGCTTATTGGGCAAAAGTATGGGGCTAGATGTCTATCGAGTAGATCTCTCTCAAGTTGTGTCTAAATATATTGGGGAAACTGAAAAAAACATGGCCAATATTTTTGATCAGGCTGAAAACAAAAACTGGATCCTCTTTTTTGATGAAGCCGATGCCTTGTTTGGAAAACGAACCAATGCCTCTGATTCTAAAGATCGACATGCGAACCAAGAAGTGGCTTATTTACTCCAAAGAGTAGAAGATTATTCAGGGGTTATTATATTGGCTACCAACCTCAAAGCCAACATGGATATTGCCTTTACCCGCCGCTTTCAATCCATGATTTATTTCCCCACACCTAATTATGAACAACGCCTCCGCCTTTGGCGCAATAGCTTTGAAGGACTGCAACTAGAAGATGATGTCGATTTTCATCAATTGGCCAACGATCATAAAATTGCAGGAGGAAGTATTATCAATATTCTACGCTATTGCTCTCTCTCTGCCCTAAGTAGAGGCCAAGAGAAAATAGCCATGGAAGATATTGAAGAAGGCTTGCGTAAAGAATTACGTAAGGAAGGGAAAACACTTTAATTGTAAAATTAAAAGGCTTGAGAATACAAGGCTTATACAATAAATTACTAATTTTAAGTTCTGTGCTACACCTACCTACCTATATAGAACCAATCACACTGCTAAGCAAAAAAGAAACAGCCCTATGAGCAGTTCCTCAAAAGGATTACAAGAGTTCGCACGCTCTATAATTCGAACCAATTTTTTCAATTTTAGTATCTTAGGAGCCATTGTCATCAACGGCCTCCTCATCGGAATCCAAACCTATGAATGGGCCCCTGAATGGTTGCATTATGTGCAACTGTTCATCCTCTTTGTTTTCTTTGTAGAGATTTGGCTGCGTTGGGTAGGTCGAATAAGTACTAAACAGTTCCTCTCTGATGGCTGGAACTATTTCGATATTATTATCCTCGTTTTAGGCGTCGTCCCAGAAGTAGCCGATATTATTATGGCTAGCGAAAAAAGTGGCCAAAATAGCGTTTGGGCTACTCTTCGTGTGCTCCGAGTCGTACAACTGACCCGCTCTATTCGTGCCGTAGAAGAAATGCAAGTGCTTGTGGCGGTATTGGTCCGCTCTGTTCGCTCACTCTCCTATATCGCCGTGCTCTTTTTTCTGATTATGTATATCTACGCCATTATTGGCGTTTCGCTCTTCAAAAATCCAGAATATGCCGAGTCAGACCATTTAGCCCTGACTGTTAGCAACCCAGACCCTTATAAGGATATGGGAGAAGCATTTTTTACTCTTTTTAGAATCCTAACTGGAGAAGACTGGACCGACCTGCGCTATAATATGCTCGATAATGAGTTTACTACAGCCAAGGGCCGAAATGTAGTTGCCCCAGATGTACCTAATTGGGTCAAAACACTTTACCACGTTTCCTGGATGATTATCGCCGCTTACCTCCTCATGAATCTAGTCGTTGGGGCAATCGTCAATAATTTCCAAATGGTCCTCGATGCCAAAAAAGAAAAGGAAGAAGGCGGAAATGGTGGAGATAAACCGAAACGAACCCGCATCAGTAAAAAACCTAAGGTCTAAAGCAGGCCGTCTTTTGAAAAAATATTATCTTTAAGATATACAAAAGCCCAGACGCTATAGGTGTTGGGCTTTTTTTTGGCCAAGTTTGTTCTTGTTTTTAGGGGCTTCCGCAGCAAGCTGCGGCGCTACGGTTCGGGGCTCGCAGGCCTGCTCGGCCCTTCGCAAAATTTCGCTGCGCTCACTTTGCTCGGTCTGGCCTTCGGCCACCCCTTCCCATCGCTAAGCCGATCGGCCTTCGGCCGATTGGACCAAGCTTTTTTCTTTTGCCTAAATACACTAGCCGCTAATTTTCTTTGAACACCCAATTTTATATGATGCTCATGAAAAGCTTTTATCACCTCCTTCTGCTCCTTACCTTTAGTTGTATGGGCCTACAAATGGCTTCGGCCCAAGGTAGCTTAATCCGAAAACTCCCTATGTACCTCACTACCGCTGCCGATACAGTGGCCTTTTGGGAACATCGTAAATATGCCTATGAGGACGCTATTACCTACTATAGTATTGAAAGCGCTACCGAAGTTAAAAATCGAGTTCACCGCCTAGATCTTAGCAATGATTCTTTGATTACCCTAGGCGATAGTATCCGAGAATTTCGCCACCTCTTTTTCCTTAATCTCGAAAATAATCAACTTAAAGAGTTACCCGATGGCCTCTTCGACCTCCCTTACTTAGAAGAACTCCGACTATCGAATAACCAACTGCAATATTTACCAGAAAAAATTAAGGGCCTGAGAAACCTACGCCGCCTCTATATTGATGGTAATGAATTACGTATGCTCCCTAACAATTTAGCAGAAATTAAAAAGCTGGCCTTTATTGCCGCAGAAAATAATCAACTGCAAAATATTCCAGAAACATTAGGTAAACTTAAGCGATTACGTAGCTTACTCCTTGATAAAAATCAATTGCAATATCTGCCAGAAACGCTGAGCGGAGCCTCGGCCCTAGAGGTGCTAGCCATAGATGATAATCGACTAAAAAAATTACCTGATGGACTGCTGTACCTTAAAAAACTAACATTTCTCTTTGCTGCTCACAATGAACTGCAAGAGCTGCCCGCTCAAATTGGAAGTAGCCGCTCTTTAGTCAAACTTTGTGTAGAACATAACCAGTTACAGCGATTGCCTGAAAGTATAGGACAACTCCAAAAGTTAGAATTACTTCGCTTAGAACATAACCAGCTCAAACAATTACCCAAGAACTTTGGCAAACTTAAAAGTCTACGCAAACTTTATTTAGATGCCAATCAATTGACTGTGTTGCCTACAAATTTTGGAGGACTAAGCGCACTCGAAAATCTTTATCTCAATGACAATCAGTTGACCAATTTACCCGCTGGCATTGGAAATTGTAAAGAACTGAGAACCTTGTTTCTTAACAAAAATGCAGTAACTAACTTACCAGATAGTATGGGAACTCTCTACCAATTGGAGGAACTCTATATGAATGATAATCAAATTGCAAGTTTACCCAGTAGTTTTGGAAACCTAAATAATCTTAAGATTTTATACCTGACTAATAATAAAATCAATCGCTTAAGTGAAGAATTAGAGTGTAGCGGTTGGAAAAGATTAACGGCTATTTATTTAGAAAATAATGCCTTCCAAAAATTACCTAAAGCCCTAGAAACTGCGCCACAATTGCAAACTCTTTATCTGGATGGTAATTTAATCAGTGAACTCGGCGACTCGATTATTATTAAAATGCCTAAAATTGAGCATATTAGCCTAAATGATAATCAACTCTCAGAATTGCCAGATAATATGGGCGTTTGGTCATTGCGTCACCTTGCTTTGGAGCGGAATGGTATTATGAATTTACCTGAAAGTAGTCGCTATTTTAAAAATTTAGAGCTCTTGGATTTAGCCGGAAATAAAATCACAAAAAAACGCCTCAAAAAGATTCAAGAAAATATAGCCTCTGAATTTGTTATGGCCAAACAACCTGTGCTTACTGGCTTAAGAGAACAAATTAAGCCAACTAAAGAAGAGGAAAAAGCCTTCCGTCTCCGCCAAAAGGAAAAACGCCTAGAAGCTAAACGAAAAGCCAAAGAAGAAGAACGAAAACGAAAAGAAGCCCAAAAAGAATGGGAACGAAATAGAGGAAGACGCTAAATGAAAAAGAGGCCGCCAGTGATCTGGCGGCCTCTTGCTGTTTTTTGCCGAAAAACATTGTCGCTAGGCTATTGTATACGAATTGATTTTAAAAGATTGTTTTATTCCTCTTCTGCCGCCTGTACCTCTAACAGCAACTCTAAAATAGAAATGGCTGCTTTAGCAATTTGGGTGCCTGGTCCAAATACACCCACTACTCCCGCTTCATAGAGCGCCTCATAGTCTTGGGCAGGAATAACGCCCCCCGCAACAACCATAATATCCGGACGGCCCAAAGCTTCTAATGCCGAAATAGTTTCAGGCACCAAGGTTTTATGCCCCCCAGCCAAAGAGGAAAGTCCCAAAATATGGACATCATTCTCCGCTGCCTGACGAGCAGCTTCTTCTGGAGTCTGGAATAGTGGTCCCATATCTACATCAAAACCTAAATCGGCAAAGCCTGTTGCAATGACTTTTGCCCCACGATCATGCCCATCTTGGCCCAATTTGGCAATCATAATACGAGGACGACGGCCTTCCGCTTTGGCATATTGGTTAGCTAAGGCCTGTGCTTGCTCAAAGTATTCGTTTCCAGACGCTTCTTGGGCATAAACTCCCGAGATAGTGCGATTGGTGGCCTGATAACGACCAAAACTGCTTTCCATAGCCGCTGAAATTTCTCCTAAACTAGCCCGCAAACGCGCTGCTTCTACCGCCAAGGCCAAAAGATTGCCTTCTCCACTTTCTGCTGCTGCTCTAATATTGGCCAATGCTTCTTGTACGGCTGCCTCATCTCTAGTCGCTTTCATCGCTTCTAAACGCTTGACTTGGGCCTCGCGTACGGCCTTATTATCCACTTCTAGAATATCTAAAGGGTCTTCTTTTTCCAAACGGAATAAGTTCACCCCCACCAATTGCTCACGCCCACTATCAATTCTAGCCTGCTTGCGCGCAGCCGCTTCTTCAATGCGCATTTTGGGCAAACCCGTTTCTATGGCCTTGGCCATACCACCCAATTCTCGCACTTCCTGAATGTGCGCCCAAGCTTTATTGATCAATTCTTGAGTCAAATATTCTACATAATAAGAACCTGCCCAAGGATCAATGGCATCGGTTACTTTGGTTTCTTCCTGAATGTAAATCTGCGTCTCCCGAGCAATTTTAGCCGAGAAGTCCGTCGGCAAGGCAATGGCCTCATCAAAGGAGTTGGTGTGCAAGGATTGTGTACCTCCCAAAACGGCCGCCATGGCCTCAATACAGGTTCGCGCCACATTGTTATAAGGATCTTGCTCGGTCAAACTCCAACCCGAGGTTTGGCAATGGGTTCTGAGCATCAGTGATTTAGGGTTGTTTGGCTCGAATTGCTTGACCAATTTGGCCCAAAGCATCCGACCCGCACGCATTTTTGCAATTTCCATAAAATGATTCATCCCAATGCCCCAAAAGAAGGACAAACGAGGCGCAAAATCATCTACTTTTAAGCCTGCCTTAATCCCGGTCTCAATATATTCCAAACCATCCGCTAGGGTGTAGGCCAATTCCAAATCTGCTGGAGCACCCGCCTCATGCATATGATAACCACTGATCGAAATGGAGTTGAATTTTGGCATTTTGCTAGAGGTGTAGGCAAAAATATCCGCAATGATACGCATAGAAGCCGCTGGTGGGTAAATATAGGTGTTGCGCACCATGAACTCTTTCAAAATATCATTCTGAATGGTCCCACTCAATTTTTCTTGCGCCACGCCCTGCTCTTCTGCCGCCACAATGAAAAAAGCCATAATAGGAATCACCGCCCCGTTCATGGTCATCGAAACCGACATCTGATCCAATGGAATCTGATCAAATAGGATTTTCATGTCTTCCACACTATCAATGGCTACACCCGCCTTGCCTACATCGCCTTTTACTCTGGGATGGTCCGAATCATAACCACGGTGGGTGGCCAAATCAAAGGCTACAGAAAGGCCCTTTTGCCCAGCCGCCAAGTTCCGGCGATAAAAGGCATTAGATTCTTCTGCCGTTGAAAATCCCGCATACTGCCGAATGGTCCAAGGCCGTAAAGGATACATACCCGCATAAGGCCCCCCAATAAAAGGCGCCTTGCCCGCACCAAATTTATGATGCTCGTTCTCGGCAATGTCTTCTTCCGAAAAACGAGTTTTTAAAGGGATTTGCTCGGCATTCTCCCATGTCGATGAAGCCGCTTTTTCTTGCTTGTAGTAGGGCGTTTGCGCACAAATGTCTACGTCTAAATAGTTCATAGCTATTATTTTTTAAGGGCGGTAATCTGCTTAATTGTTTGTTGGCCTTTTTTCCTGCTGCTGTTTTGGGGCCTCCTGCCTACGGCAGGCGCTACGCTTTGGGGCTCGCAAGTCTGCTCGGCCCTTCGGCGGCTTTGCCGCCTTGGTCTGGCCTGACGGCCACCCCGCCGCATCGCTAGGCCGTTTGGCCTTCGGCCATGGCTGCCTTTGGCAGCTATTTTTTGCCTAGCTAGCCAGCAAATTAAGGATTTTAGGCCAAAAAATTAAGCTGGCCAAGCCTAAAGTGGCGAAGGCAAAAATCAACACTGCCGCCGCAGCCATGTCCTTGGCTTTCTTGGCCAAAGGATGAAAATCTGGCTGAACCAGATCGACTACATATTCTAAAGCGGAGTTGAGGGCCTCTAGGGCCAATACGCCCCCAATAGCCAAAATAATAAGGCCCCATTCCCAAGGCGAAAGGGCAAAGTAATAGGCGGCCAGCAAAACCGTAATGGCCGCAATAAGATGCAAAATAGCGTGGGGGTGCCGACCCGAAAAAAAATCAAAAAGGCCCGCAAAGGCATAGCCAAAGCTGGCCAAACGGGCTTTTATATAGTTTTTCATGCTTTTGGTCGCTAAGATAGGGGAGAACAGCTTTTTTAGGGGCCAAAAAGAAACAAAAAGCCCCACTCAGCTTTTAAAATGCTGGTCCAAACAAAATATATAGTTCCTACAGGCCCGAAGGGCCGCATGGCTGAGGGATGGACAAGGGTGGCCGAAGGCCAGACCGAGCTTTTTGAGCAAAGCGAAAAAAGCG
>Ga0193958_1000581_pt1 | contig 13115 bp, 9 predicted proteins | sample FB_1_MG_FD_140320 | JGI IMG/M metagenome (GOLD analysis project Ga0193958, IMG submission 140320) | Microbial mat bacterial communities from the Broadkill River, Lewes, Delaware, United States - FB_1_MG | ecosystem: Environmental > Aquatic > Freshwater > River > Microbial mats | place: USA...
AGGCACTATATATAAGCACTGTTGAAAGCGTCTTAACTGTTGATCTCCAAGATCAAAACAGGGGTCAGCATCATGTTTTGCAGAGATCACACTCTTAGTAATCACCTCCAACTGCTGACTATTAATTCTCAGATCAGAAGTCTTGAATAACCAATATCTCAACAACGCTTCCCGCCTTCGTTCAGAAAGGCGATCTAGCTGCGCAATATTAAGACTGCCATTACTTTCTAGACAGACCTCAAGATCACCTTCCATATACTCTTCAAGCAAGCGATTTGATTCAGCGATATAAACGGCATTCTGCTGCCAGCGCTCAACCAAACTCGGCCAGCGTTGCTTTAGTATCGGTATGACACTATGTCGCAAATAGTTTCGGTCATAGCGCAGATCAGTATTACTCGGATCATTTATATGATCCAGCCCGACTTCTAAAGCTAGCTTTTCTAGAAGCTCACGAGTACAGCCCAATAACGGCCGCAATAAATGCCCCGACTCAAAAACCCGATAGGGGACAATCCCCGACAGCCCGACAAGGCCAGCCCCTCTTAACATTCGAAATAAAATAGTTTCAGCCTGATCATCTGCGTGATGCCCCATCAACAAACAATCGCCCTCTTCAATAAGATGCGAAAAAGCGTCGTATCGAGCGGTCCGCGCAGCATTTTCCGAGGCGTTTTCAGGAAAAACGTCTAGCCTAGCAAATGGAAGGGAATATAATTCAGCTTGAGATCTTGAGAACTCTGCCCATTCATCAGCCTCTATTTGCAAGTGATGATGAACATGAACCACTAACACCTGAGACGAAGTGAGCTGTTTGGCCGCCAGGTAAAGCAAGACTTGCGAGTCTAACCCGCCACTATGCGCAATAATCCAACGCTTAACATTCTTTAAAGAGGGAAAATAGAATGCGAGCGCTTTGGAAAATTTACGCTCGCACTCATTCAATGCCAGATGGTTATTCTTCACCACCAAAACCATAAGCCATCAAGCGCTTATAGCGACGTTCTAATAACTCATCAGTCGACAATTCACTTAACTTATCTAACACGCCTAACAAGTGACGTTTTAAGTTTGCAGCCGTTAAAGCAGGGTCACGATGAGCGCCACCGAGAGGCTCGCTTATGATCTGATCCACCAATCCCAATTCATGTAATCGTTCGGATGTAATACCCATTGCCTTAGCTGCATCCGCAGCTCTTTCGGCACTCTTCCACAAGATTGAAGCACAACCTTCAGGAGAGATAACAGAGTAAGTAGAATAACTCATCATCATAAGCTCATCGCATACACCAATGGCTAATGCACCACCAGAACCACCTTCACCAATGACTGTAGATATAATCGGCGTTTTGAATTGAGACATTTTAGCAAGATTAAAAGCTATCGCTTCCGATTGCCCACGCTCTTCTGCATCGATTCCAGGATATGCACCTGGGGTATCAATAAATGTCATAATTGGCATTTTAAAACGTTCGGCCATCTCCATCATGCGTAGCGCTTTGCGGTACCCTTCAGGGCGCGGCATGCCAAAATTTCGCTTCTGCCTTTCCCGAACACCACGGCCTTTCTGATGACCGATCACCATAACCGGCTTTTCATCTAAGCGGGCAATACCACCAACAATCGCTTGATCATCTGCAAAATGGCGGTCGCCATGAATTTCATCGAATTCATCAAAAATATACTCGATATAATCAAGTGTATATGGGCGTTGTGGATGACGAGCTAACTGAGATACCTGCCAAGCGGACAGATCTGAGAAAATAGATTCAGTTAACGAGCGGCTTTTATCTTCCAGACGCATGATCTCTTCGGAGATATTTAACTCTGCAGTATCATCTCCAACTAGACGTAGCTCTTCAATTTTTGCCTGTAGTTCAGCAATCGGCTGTTCAAAATCCAGATAGTTAGGATTCATATGACTCATCTATTCTTAAGTGAAAAAATTGTGCAAAGTGTACCTTTTTGAGGCATCAAGAACCAGACCTAGTAAGTCAAAGAGACCGACTCATGGCCAAAACGCTCCATTAATGCGATAAGAAGCTCATCACTAGCCTGTACTTTCCACTGATCGCCAAGGGTCAAAACCGCTTCTGCATCCTTGCGCAAATAACGAATTTTCATAGGAAGATCCCCTCCTAGCTTATGCGCATTCAATAATGCTTCAAACTCTTTCATTCTACGTCCAGAAAAATGCCCTTCGTTACACACCACCTGAACCCCCGAAGCATACTGCGCACGGGCTTGAGGAATAGTAAGCACTTTGCTGACTCGAACCTTCATACCTCCTGAGAAATGATCCTCTTGAACCTCTCCTTCGACAATCAGCACCGCATCCTTTTGCACCATGTCGCGAACAGCGTCATAGGTGTCGCCAAATAACGTAACATCAATACGTGCGCTACGATCATCTAATGTAACGAAACAAAGGTTGTCACCTTTTTTAGTTTTCTTCAGACGGATCTCAACCACTAAACCTGCCATTTTCTGCGTTTGGCCACGCGCCGACTGCAGTTCAACGATACGCTTACTAATAAAGTGCTTTAATTCTGATTCATACTCATCAATGGGGTGACCTGTTAGGTACAGCCCAAGCGTATCTTTCTCCCCTGTCAGTCGCTCTTTATCTGTCCAGGGCCTGACTCCTTTATAATCATCATATGGATTACGATCTGATTCCGCTTCCGCTTCGCCAAACAGATCGAACATCCCAGCATCTTGATTCTTAGCAGACTGATCTGCCGCTTGAAGCGCATCAGGTATAGCACGCCATAAAACAGCACGCTCAGCGCCTAACTTATCTAACGCCCCAGACCGAACCAACGCTTCTAATACACGTTTATTGAGCTTTTTAGCCCCAACTCGCTCACAAAAATCAAACAGATCAACAAAGATTTCCCCAGAGGCACGAGCTTCGACAATCGCTTCAATTGGACCTTCCCCTACACCTTTGATTGCCCCTAATCCATAGACAATTTCACCGGCATCGTTAACAGTAAACTTATAGTCACCACTGTTAACATCAGGCAGCGTTGGCGGGATATTCATCTGCCTACACTCTTCTACAAATATGACAACCTTATCGGTATTTTGCATATCAGAGGAGAGAACTGCCGCCATGAAAGGCGCTGGATAATGGGTTTTGAGCCAAGCTGTTTGATAAGAAACCAATGCATAGGCGGCAGAGTGCGACTTGTTAAAACCGTAACCGGCGAACTTCTCTACAAGATCGAAGATATTACCGGCTAAGTCTCTGTCAATTCCATTTTGCTCCGAACCTTCTAGGAACGATGCCCTCTGCTTTGCCATCTCTTCCGGCTTTTTCTTACCCATAGCACGGCGCAGCATATCTGCCCCGCCTAAGGTATAACCTGCCATGACCTGAGCAATCTGCATGACTTGCTCTTGATAGAGAATAATCCCATATGTGGGCTCTAGTACCGGCTGCAAACTATCTAACTGATAATCAGAATGCGGCCAAGCCATTTCAGCGCGACCATGCTTACGGTTAATAAAATCATCAACCATGCCCGACTGAAGTGGACCAGGGCGAAAGAGAGCTACGAGAGCGACAATATCTTCGAAACGCGACGGCAAAAGGCGCCTTACCAAGTCCTTCATACCGCTAGATTCAAGCTGGAATACCGCTGTTGTCTCAGCCGCCTGTAACAGATCAAATGTTTTTCTATCTTCCAGATCTATCAGTGCTATATCTAAAGGCTCTTCACCATTTTTATCACGAATTCGGTTGACTGTATCCAGCGCCCAATCGATGATTGTTAGGGTCCTCAAACCCAAGAAGTCAAACTTAACTAAGCCCGCTTCTTCAACATCGCCTTTATCAAACTGCGTTACAAGGCCATTACCCTCTTCATCGCAGTACGTTGCAGCAAAATCAGTAAGCTTGGTTGGTGCGATAACAACGCCCCCTGCATGCTTACCAACGTTACGAGTTACCCCCTCCAACTTGTAAGCCATATCCATGATCTCTTGCGCTTCTGCACTAGAGTTCACGAAGTCACTGAGCATAGGCTCTTGCTGCATCGCCTTGGTTAGCGTTATCCCTACCTCAAAAGGTATTAACTTAGACAGACGATCGGCCAAGCCGAATGGTTTACCCTGTACTCGCGCAACATCTCGAACAACCGCTTTCGCTGCCATCGTACCGAAAGTAACGATCTGCGACACAGCGTCTCGACCATAGGTGCGCGCTACATAATCGATCACTTTATCACGATTATCCATGCAAAAATCGATATCGAAATCGGGCATAGAAACACGTTCTGGGTTCAAAAAACGTTCGAATAGCAGATCATATTCAAGTGGATCTAGATCCGTAATTTTTTGGACGTAGGCTACTAACGATCCGGCACCGGAGCCTCGACCCGGGCCTACAGGTACGCCATTTTCCTTACCCCATTTGATGAAATCCATTACGATAAGGAAATAACCAGGGAAACCCATTTGAATTATAATCTCGAGTTCAAACTCGAGACGGTCAATATAAACTTGTCGTTTACTCTGATAATCAGGGTCGGCCTTATCCAGCAGAATAGCTAAGCGTTCTTCAAGGCCGTCATAAGAAACCTTACGAAAATAATCATCCATCAACATCCCTTCAGGAATAGGATATTTCGGAAGATAATAAGTCCCTATCTCGATCTCAATGTTACAACGCTTAGCGATCTCAACAGTATTCGCTACAGCTGAAGGTATATCACTAAAAAGCTCAACCATCTCTTCTTGAGATCTAAAATACTGCTCTTCGCTATACTCTTTAGGGCGAGTAGGGTCTTCAAACGCCCGGCCCTGGTTGATACAAACACGGACTTCATGCGCTTCGAAATCATCACGTTTAACAAACATAACCTCATTCGTCGCCACAACGGGGCAACCAAACTGCTGCGCAAGCGCTACAGAACCGTGAACAACCTGCTCATCGCCTGTTCGACCGGTGCGCTGCAATTCAAGGTAAAAGGCATCCGGAAATATATTCATCCATCGCTGCAATATCTCTGCCGTCTGATCACTCTCAGATAAGATAGCACGCCCTACTTCACCCCTTTTACCACCAGATAGCGCGATCAAACCTGCCGACTTTTTTTCTATCCATTCAGGCTTCAATAACGCCATATCAGGAATAATATTTTGACCCTCAGCGTAGGCTTGGGAGATTAGCTCCATCAAGTTAAGGTAACCTTCCGCATTTCTGACCAACAAAGTCAGCCTATATGGCTCCCCTCCTGGCTCATCGGTATTTTCAACCCACAGATCGGAACCACAAATCGGTTTGATGCCATTACCCGTAGCAGCCTTATAAAACTTAACCAACGCAAAAAAGTTAGTTTGATCCGTCATTGCCACTGCTGGCATATTGTTAGCTTTCGCAGCTGAAACAAGCTCTTTAACTCGAACTAAGCCATCAACGAGGGAAAATTCAGTATGCACGCGCAAATGGATGAATTGTGGATCAGACATAGGATTAGATCTAATAGATTAAAAGGTTATTTTTCGAGAAGCTGCTTTACAGGCTTAAAACTTCGACGATGTTCTGCCAAAGGCCCGTGCAATTTCAATGCGGTTAAGTGTAGCGCTGTAGGATAGCCTTTATGTTTGGCAAAGCCATACTCTGGATATAACAGATCCAGCTCCTTCATCTCTCTATCACGAGCCACTTTAGCAATGATTGATGCAGCGCTGATTTCAGCAATTTTACTATCGCCTTTAATAACTGCTTCACTTGGGCATGCCAAAGCGGGGCAACGATTCCCATCAATGTATGCAAACTGAGGCGCGATACTGAGACCTTCTACCGCCCTTTTCATAGCCAGCATCGATGCATGTAAAATATTTAGCTGGTCAATCTCGGCTGGAGAGGCTGATGCAATACACCATGATTTAGCTTTACTAACTATCTCTTCGTACAACGATTCCCTGCGTTTTTCTGATAACTTTTTTGAATCCGCCAAGCCCCAAATAGGCTGTTCTGGATCTAGGATAACGGCTGCCGCAACCACATTTCCAACGAGAGGCCCACGACCAACCTCATCAACACCCGCCACCAATTTACCAACACTAAAATCGAACTGCCCCTCACTCATCAAGTACACCCTTTATCTTTAAGTAAGCGCACTACCGCATCTGCCGCTTTCTCATCGGCATCTTGATGAAGGGTACTATGGATCTCAGAAAAACGCCTGCTTAGGTAAGAACGGTAAGTGGAATCATTCAACGCCCTTATAAGCCTTGGCCCTAGCACCTCAGGTTTAACATTATCCTGCAAAACCTCAGGCACTAACTCTTCGTTAGCCAATAGATTCGGTAGGGATATGTAACGCGACTTGAGCATCCTAGAGTAAATAGCATAGGTTAAGCCTGCCATTTTATACGCGACCACCATCGGCTTTTGCAAAATAGTCGCTTCAAGAGTAGCTGTTCCAGAGGCTATTAGAATCGCATCAGCCGCAGCCATTGCTTGTCGGGACTCCTTCAATATCAATCTTATATTAAGATCGGCAAACTCTTCATCTATAATAGCTTTTAGCTCAGCATATCGTTTTTCATTAGCGGCAGGCAGCAAGAACACTAAATGAGACGTCGCCTCAGAAAGCCAACGCGCAGTTTCAAGAAACGGTCTCGCTAGATATTTAACTTCACTCGCGCGGCTACCCGGCAAGAGTGCAACGACTTTTTCGTTAACCTCCAATCCGAATAGAGTCCGAGCATTCTGCAAACTGTGATCGTTAGCTATTTGATCGGCAAGGGGGTGCCCCACAAACTCAATTCTCTGCTGAGTTTCTACATAGGACTCAGGTTCAAACGGAAAAAGAGCCAATACTAGATCAGTCGTTTTCTTAATTGAATAAATACGTTTACGTTTCCATGCCCAAACGGAAGGGCTGACATAATGAACCGTAGCAATGCCTGCTGACTTGAGCACACCTTCTATTTTTAACGTAAAATCTGGAGCATCAATTCCGATAAAAACATCAGGCGGAGTATCTAAAAAGTGACGTATTAGTTTTTTTCGAATGCCAAGCAGTTCAGGCAATCTACCGAGCACTTCAACCAATCCCATGACTGAAAGGCGTTCCATAGGGTAATGTGAAATACAACCCTGAGCCAGCATAAGCTCACCACCAATGCCTTCGAATACAGCAGCAGGATAGCGTTTTTTAAGTGCACGAATTAACCCAGCACCTAAAATATCTCCCGAGGCTTCACCCGCTACTATGCCTATTCGCAAAGGATTCGGCATACAATACTCCTAACGAATAATGCCGCGGTTAGAGGACTCTATCGATTGAATAAGAGAGGTAACTTCTGGACAGTCTTGCGCTAAGATTCTTAACTCGGCAAGTGCCTCAATGGTAGTAAGTTTCTTGCGGTAGATGGTTTTATAAGCGCGCTTCAAATTCATGATAGCCTCGCTCGTAAAGCCTCTTCTTTTGAGGCCTTCAACATTAATTCCATGCGGTTTTGCCGTATTGCCATTCGCCATAATGTAGTCGGGAATATCTTTTAATACGACAGTACTTGTACCACACATGACATGCGCACCAATACGGCAAAACTGATGAACAGCGGTAAAACCACCCAATATAGTCCAATCACCAACATGAACGTGACCAGCAATTGCAGTATTATTCGCCATGATTACGTGATCACCAACAACGCAATCATGAGCAACATGAGCATAAGCCATAAACAGATTATCACTACCCACAGTTGTTATCCCGGAATCCTGTATTGTTCCACGATGGATAGTGACACCTTCACGTATAACGTTGTTATCCCCAATAACGAGTTGAGTGGGCTCACCTGCATATTTCTTATCTTGACAATCTTCACCGACCGATGCGAATTGAAAAATCCGATTATTTTTACCAATTTTAGTCGGACCTTTAACGACTACGTGCGGACCAATGACGGTCCCTTCTCCGATCTCAACATCAGGGCCAATAAGCGACCATGGACCTACCTCAACGCCATTAGCTAATTTTGCAGAGGGGTCAATAAGAGCACGTGAATCGATCAAGACTTAAACCTTTCTATCAGCACACAAAATAGTTGCAGAACTAACCGTATCACCATCAACAGATGCACGCACGTCAAATTTCCAGATCCCGCGTTTCTCAGATAGCACCGTTGCTTCAAGCTTCAGCTGATCACCTGGCACAACAGGGCGCTTAAAACGCAACTTATCCGCACCGACAAAATAATAGATAGAACCATCTTGCGGTTTCTTATCCATTGTTTTAAAACCTAAAATGCCCGCTGCCTGCGCCATTGCTTCAACGATTAATACGCCAGGCATTACCGGGTGATCTGGAAAATGACCATTAAAGAAAGGTTCATTAACTGTAACGTTTTTAATCGCAACAATGGAATTTCCCTTTTCTAACTCCAACACCCTATCCACAAGCAGAAAAGGATAACGATGCGGGAGATATTCCCGAATTTCATTCACATCCATCATTTGTTAAGAACCCTTAATATCAGTAATCTTATCTTCAATCGATTTTATTCGGCGCGCTAAATCATCCAACTGCCGAAAACGAACAACATTTTTCTTCCACTGCTTATTTGGCAGCATCCCCGTCCCAGAAGAATAGACTCCTGCTTTAGTAATCGATTTAGTAATAATCGACATGGCAGTAACATGCGTGCCTTCAGCAATGGTGATATGACCTGTAATTCCGCAAGCCCCCGCGATGGTACATTGGGCGCCAATTTTAGTGCTTCCTGCAACAGCTGTACATGCGGCAATTGCAGTATTTCTTCCAATATTGACGTTATGCGCAATTTGAATTTGATTATCGAGGATGACACCATCTTCAATCACTGTATCGTCTAGCGCCCCGCGATCGATAGTAGTGCAAGCACCGATCTCTACATTATCGCCGATTTTAACACCACCTAACTGGGATATCTTGTCCCATTTAGCACCATTCTTAGCAAATCCAAATCCATCAGCACCGATAACAGCACCGCTATGAACGATACAACCGTTACCAATTATCACTTCATAATACAACGTTACGTTGGGATGGATAATAGTGCCATGACCAACCTTACAACCTTCACCAATAACGGAGTTAGCGCCTATAACTACATTATCGCCTATCACACAATCTGCGGCCAATCTAACACCAGGCGCGATACAAGCACTGTTACTGACGACTGCTGAACTATCAACCGTCGCATATTCTGATATACCTGCGGAATCAATCACCGACCGTTCGAACATCCGGCTGACTTTTGCATATGCCAAATAGGGATCGTCACAAACAATAGCATTGCCTGAATAATAGTTTTCATCCTCAGGTGCAATAATGACAGCGCCAGCATTAGTCGTCTCTAAGTGCTGGCGATAACGAGGATTTGCAACAAATGACAGTTGATCAGGTTTAGCCGAAGCCAACGTTGAAAGCGAAGAGACTATATAACTTCTCTCTCCCCTGACCTCTGCGGACAGATGATCCGCAATTTCCTGAAGTGTATAGCGTTTACTTCTCATCTATAAAATTAAATCTATTGCTTATTAAGCAATTCAACAACACGCGGAGTTATATCTAGCTCTTTCTTCGCAAACAAAGTTGCCTGTTTTGCAACAACCAAGTCATAGCCCTCTTTCTCTATCAGGCTACGGATCACTTTATCTAAACGCGGACGCATCTCTTGTATAAAAGCTTGTTCTCTTTGCATCTTTTTCTGCTGTAAAGCCTGACCACTACGCTGATATTCAGCAAATACTTTTTGAAACTGAATTTTCATTTTTTTCAGTTCATCAGCCGACGCTAAGTCTTTATTTTTCGTCGCTTTATCACGTGCAGCCTTAACTTGTTTCTCCAGACTTAGTACCTTTTTCTCATCTTTAGCGAACTCAGTTTTCAAACTTTTACGAAAATCTGCGGCCGCAGAGGAAGCCAACAATGCCTGCTGAACGCCTAATACTGCAACCTTTTCAGCATTGGCAGAAAAGCTTAACAATGAAGCAACGACAAAACCAAACACCATTTTATAATTCATATCTTATCCTTAGAAAGTTTGACCCAATGCGAACTGGAATACTTCTGTATCATCCCCAACCTTATCATTAAGAGGAGCTGCAATAGCAATAGATAGTGGACCGATTGGTGTTAACCAACTCAAACCAAAGCCTGCTGAATATCTCAATTCATCTAACTTAATACCGCTCTCACAATTAGCTGCTACTGAGACTGAAGAGCATTCGGTATCAAATACACTACCGCCATCAACAAAAAGCAAAGTCCTCCATGCAGAGCGGTCTTTTACAAAAGGCATTGGAAAAATCAACTCCACTCCACCTGTAACCAACACATCTCCTCCGAAAGGATCATTTTTACTATCTCGAGGGCCTAACGTGTTCTGTTCGTAACCTCTAACCGTTTTAAGACCTCCGGCAAAGAAATGCTTATAAAACGGATACTCATTATCACCTAACTCGCCGCCATAACCTAAACGCCCTTTCATTGAAAGTATCCAAGATCGGTCATCATTTAAAGGACGATACCATTTGGCATTATAGAGTGCTTTGTAATAACTCAAATCACTTCCAGGAAGACCTATCTCTATAGAAGCGCTCTGCGAATAACCTTTGGTTGGGAAGAAACCCCTATTGAGATGGTTATCACTCCAAGAACCTCGAAGATTGAAGTTGAAGTAATCATTGCCCTCATCAAGAATAAATTGATTGATTTCAGCAGGCGTCTCAGTTGTATTTGTGTTAATCGAAACTTGCTCAACATTTAAACCAAAATTTAGTCGCTGGAAATCATCAATCGGGTAGCCAAAGTTAACACCTCCGCCAATCTCATCGGTAGAGAAAGCACTGGTATTATCCTCATCAAAATCCCTTTTACGGTAATAAACATCAAAACCACGACTAACACCATCCACCGTATAGAAAGGGTCGACAAAGCTATAAGAATACTCAGTTAAGGAATCACTATTAGATATACCAATACCTACCTTTTTACCGGTGCCTAAAAAGTTATCCTGCTTTAACTGAAATCCAAGGATAATCCCTGACGTCTGAGAGAAGCCCACACTTGCAGAAAAGGAGCCTGACTGCTGCTCTTCAACAGAGTATTCCACATCTACCAGATCATCGCGCCCGGGCACTGCGGTCGTTTCCACACTTACCGTTTTAAAATATCCCGTTTTTTCTAAGCGCAATTTAGACTGTTCGATCATCTCATTTGAAGCAATACCCGCCTCCATCTGCTTCAGATGCTGACGAATAACTTCATCAGCGGTTCGGGTATTACCGCGAATACTGATACGCCTCACATAAGTTCGCTTACCAGGGTCTACGAAGAACTTAACCGTAACAGTGTTATCGTCATGAAGCTCAGGCGCTGGTGAAACATTGGCAAACATATAACCGGCATTCCCGATTTCGCTCGCTATCGTTTCTTGTGATTCAGAAATTAAACGACGGGAGAAAATCTGCCCCTCTTCAACACGCACAACCTTCATTAACTGTTCTTCTGGAACCACCATCTCACCGGAGATATCAACCCCACGCACGGTATACTGTTCACCTTCCGTCACATTGACAGTGATGTAGACATGTTTTTTATCCGGCGTAATCGATACTTGGGTGGAATCGATCGAAAAATTAACATAACCACTGTCTAGATAATAAGATCGAAGTCGTTCTAGATCGCCTGATAATTTCTGTCTCGCGTAACGATCATCTTTTTGGTAAAAAGACCAAAAATGCGGCAACTTAAGAGAAAACAGGTCTTTCAACTCTTCGTCGCTATACACTGAATTGCCGACAACATTGATATGCTGAATCGTTGCAATCTGGCCTTCTTTAATATTGATATTCAAAGCAACACGATTCCCTGGCAAAGACTCAACACTGGTGTCTATGCTCGCACCGTAGCGGCCTTGAGATGCATACAAACGCACCAAATCTAGTTTAATCTGTTCTAAAGTTGAACGTTTAAATACATCGCCCTCTTGCAACCCAGTCTGCTTCAAACCCTCCAATAGCGCTTCAGACTCAAGCACTTTATTACCATCCAACTTAATTAAACTTACAGATGGACGTTCTAGAAGTTTAAGCACCAGAACAGAGTCGTCTCGAAGCAACTGAATATCATCGAAATACCCTGATTCGAATAGCTTACGAGAAGCTTTTGCCAGCTGGCTAGAGGTCACCTGATCGCCAGCCGTAACTGGAAAATTCCTAAAAACGATTCCCGGGGATACACGCTGCAACCCCTCCAAGCGTATATCGTCGATAACAAATGAAGATGATGTATTAGCTTGCGCTAACGAGACACAAAGAAAAAGCGTAACCAGAAGTCCAATGCAGCGTTTCATGAAGTACTTCTTATCCATTATCAAATATTAAATCGACGATGACATGCAATCACAGTCGCATAAAATCATTAAAAAGAGCTATAAACATCAACGTAAACAACATTGCCATTCCTAGCTTCAACCCAAACAACTGAACCCGATCACTTACAGGCTTCCCGCTTAATAGCTCTACAGTATAATAAAGGAGATGCCCACCATCTAATACTGGAATTGGCAATAAATTCAAAATACCCAAACTAATACTTAGATAAGCCAAAAAACTAATGTAAGACTCTAGACCTGACGAAGCAGAGGCACTCGCCACTTTAGCAATGGTTATAGGCCCACTCAAGTTTTTTACTGATATTACGCCCTCAATCATCTTCCAAATAGAATCAAGGGTCAAAGAAATCATCTGTAAAGTTTTATTAAGCGCCTTAGAAACACTCTCAAATACATCGTACTGCAGTAAGCGTTTATACTCTTGTGGCCAATCGACGGGGCTAGCCGCCGCACCAATGTAACCATATTCCTTGCCTTCCTCACTTTTCTTGAGTGCAGGAACAATTGACAACTGTATAACGCTGCCTTGGCGATCAACCTCTAATAACAAAGGCGTATCAGGACTTGCTTGAACGACCGATACAAAAGCATACCAATCACCCAAAGGAGTTCCATTAGCTGACAATACGACATCGTCTAACGCCAGCCCCGCAGCCTTAGCTCTACCGTCATCGACCAAACGACCAATACGAGCTGGAACAATCGGCCGC
>Ga0193958_1000584_pt1 | contig 13097 bp, 11 predicted proteins | sample FB_1_MG_FD_140320 | JGI IMG/M metagenome (GOLD analysis project Ga0193958, IMG submission 140320) | Microbial mat bacterial communities from the Broadkill River, Lewes, Delaware, United States - FB_1_MG | ecosystem: Environmental > Aquatic > Freshwater > River > Microbial mats | place: USA...
AACGCCCATTTTGCAAGCGGTGCATGGTGGTGCTGCTGCTCGTCCTTTTGAAACGCATCATAACACCTTGGATGAGGACCTTTATTTGCGTATTGCCAATGAGCTTTATCTCAAGCGCCTAATTGTGGCTGGCTTTGATGGAGTTTATGAAATTGGCAAGATGTTCCGCAATGAAGGAATGGACCGTACCCACAATCCAGAGTTTACCTCTATGGAAATCTATGTGGCCTATAAGGACTATATCTGGATGATGCAGATGGTCGAGCAACTCTTTGAGAAAATCTGCCTTGCTGTTCATGGTAGCAGCAGCATTAAAATCCGTAAGCAACATGGCCAAGAATTCACAACGCATGAAGTAAATTTTGCTGGACCATTTGAGAAGCTCAGCATTTATGATGCAATTGAGAAGCATAGTGGCCACAACTTACGCAACATGAGCGAAGAAGAAATCTTTGCCCTTTGTAAGGAACTACATATTGATGTAGATGCCAGCATGGGTCGCGCTAAACTCATTGATGAGGTTTTTGGCGAAACAACTGAGCCACATCTCATTCAACCTACCTTCATCACTGATTATCCGATCGAAATGACGCCTTTGGCCAAAAAACACCGCAGTGAAGAGGGCCTTGTAGAGCGCTTCGAGCTCTTTGTAATGGGTAAAGAAATTGCCAACGCCTATACCGAGTTGAATGATCCTATCGATCAGCGTCGCCGCTTTGAGGACCAACTTCGCTTAGCCGAAAGAGGAGATGAAGAAGCCATGGCCATGGATGAGGACTTCCTCCGTGCCCTAGAATACGGTATGCCTCCTTGTTCTGGTTTGGGTATTGGTATCGACCGCCTAGTGATGTTGATGACCGACCAAACTTCTATTCAAGAAGTGCTCTTTTTCCCACAGATGCGTGCCATCAAGAAGAAAACAGAGGAACAAGAAGAAGCTTAATTTAGTTAAGCCAACTCAATAAGAAAGGCCCCACTCCAAATTTGGAACGGGGCCTTTTTAGTCTTTAGCCGCTTGGCTTATAGGTACTTTTTCCAAGCCGCATATTTTGCGCCTAGGTAATCGAAATCGCTAGGCTTACAAAAGCGTTTAAAGACTTGCATATCACTACTTTTTGGCTTGTCCGAAAGTAGAAAATGCACCTCTTCGGCTCCCGCTTTTTGCCATTCTACTGAAAGGCGGCCAGCTCCTTTTTCTCTGAGCAAAAAGACCAGATTTGGCGAGCCATCCAAAGGGTAAAGCTCGATCAACAAGCGGCCCTTTTCTTCTTCTAAAATGCGGTAATTGGCCCGAATTGCCCGCTCTTCCATAGGATTGAGCAAAAGCAAACCCTCTGCAGAAAGCAATAGGCTAATATCTGCCAAGCGCTCATTAAGCATACTTTGCACATCAGCGGGCAGTTTGGGGTCAAAACGATTTTGCTTGGGGTCAAAACGGCCCAATTGACCAAAATGAGCCGCCAAAAAGGCCGATTTTGCATTTTCAGCCGCCCAATCTGCTCGCTCGGCCAAAAGTGCGGCCTCCAAAGCTTTGAGCTCGGCTTCAAAATGCGTTTGCAAATAATCTTTGGCCTTGCGGCTTTTGGCCTTTTGGGCCGCTTGTAATTGGTCAAAAGCAGCAGCTTGCTCTCCCATCAAATGCAGGCATTTACCTAGGGCAAAAGCGGCTTCTCGAGCATAAAGTGGTTCTTGTAAAAGGACTTCAAAGATAGCTTTGGCAGAGGTATAATCTCCAGCTTCTAGCAAATAAAATCCCCGCTTAAACTTCCATTCTAAAGCAGCCATGCCTGTACTCAAGGCAATCACTTTCTCTAAAGCAGCAGCGGCTTGCCCAAACTCATTTTGAGCGGCAAACAAAAGCGACTTTTGAATGTAAATTTCCTCATCTTCAGGCTGTTCCTGCTCCATTTCCTGATAAATATTCAGGGCCTCGACATATTGGCCTTGGGCCTGCAAACAGATCGCCAACAAGCCTTTGAGCGCATAATGTTCTTGGTCGGGAGCCATGGCCAAGGCTTTTCTAAAGGCTTTTTCGGCCTGGCTATATTGCTCTTCGGCCAAGAGATAATTGGCCAACCCTACCCAATAAGGAAGGGGCTGAGCCGCGGCCTGAATTAAAGCTTTATAAGTGAGGCTAATTTCCTTAAAAGAAGGTTCCGCCTGCATCATCAATGCATTGAGTTTTAGCGTTAATGCGGCTTCATCGGCTGATTTTTCCAGCAAACGCTCAATCAGCTCCAAAGCCTCTTCCAATTGGGCCATATTGAGCAAGGTCTTGGCCTTGAGACGCAAAAAACTGGGCTCTTCCAAAGCTGAAGGTTCCGCCTGATTCAAGTAATCAATCGCTCGTTCTACATTTTGGGCCTCAAACAACTGATAATGGGCTAAACCTACAAGCGCCTGCCAATTTTGAGGCTCTAAAACTAGGGCCTTATCATATAAAATTCGAGCGGCGGCCGCCTGTCCCTGAATATCCTTATAGCTGGCCAAACGCAGCAAATAACTGGCTTTTTCAGGAGCCAACTCAATGGCTTTGGCCAAGGCAATCTCCGCATTTTGGTATTGATCGACCAAAAAAAGAGCCTCGGCCAAACAGTAGTAGCCCAAATCTGCGGCAGGTTCAGCAATAATAGCCGCTCTGGCCAATTCATTCAATTCATCAGGCTTTCCACTTTGCCGCGCTTCGGCTAAAGCTTGCAGCAGTTCTGGCATTGACATATCTCTGTTTTCTTCTGTTGATAATTTATTTTTTTGGGCCTCCGCTGCGGCCTGCGGCCTTGCGGCGCTACGTTTCGCAGCTCGCTGTTCGCTCGGCCCTTCGCAGGCGAAGCCTGCTTGGTCTGGCCTGACGGCCACTGCTGCACATCGCTAGGCCGATACGGTGGGGAAAGCCCCACCCTAAAGGCAAAGCTATAGGCTAGTTATTCCAAGGCAGGTATTGCTCAAACTTCTGAATCATGGGCGCTACATCCTTGCCGGGCTCAATCTTAAAGTCGCCTTTTGGCCCATGCGTAAAGCTGAGACTTTGCATCGAGAAGCTCGTTTCATAGCCAGGCACCTGCAATTGGAGTAGCTCGTATTTCCCTAATTTGTGGGTAAAGAAAGGATCAATTGGATCGAGATAACCAAAAGACCAAGAAGCAGCGCCATTCCATAGACTGACGATATAGCCCGGAATCTCTACTTTGAGCAGCATGTCGTGCTGGGTTGTTACGGTAGTAGGATACAATTTACCTACTAAGCTCTTATCTTTTAGGCCCAAAGTTACCTTAGCATCCGCTTGGCAGTCGAGCTGTCCACTTACATTTGCTTTGGCATGGCCCTCTACTTTTTTCTTAATTACCGGAATGGTAAAGCCACAGTCTAGCTCTAGCTCGCCTTGGGCCCAGGCAGAGCTGCTCAATTGGCTGTTGATTTCTACCTCAGAGCCAGTAAAACGGCCAGAAAGGGTTCCCGATAGGCGAATATCCATAGACATGCCCATAGACAGACGACCCCACTTTTGGCGAGGCGGCTTATGTTGCAGATGCAAAAACTCCTTGCTAATTCCCTGATTGAGGAAACTGTTGATGAATTGGTCCAAAAGGGCTTTAGCGGCCAGTTCAGCTAGGCGCTTAAGCTCTTCTTTTCCTTTTGCCAATAACTCATCAAGACTGCTTACGCCATCAAAAATATCAGCGCCTTCTTTGACCAAATCACTAAGGCCCGCCTTTTCAATTTCTTCTTTAAATACATCGGCCCCAACGCCCAAGATTTCTCCTAGGTCAGTCTTTCCATCTTCCAAAACAGCTTTGGCTGCTTCGGCAATGCTTTTAATTTTATCATTGCCAGTTTGTTCTCCAATCGTACTTAGGCCTTCTTGGATTAACTCTTCGGCTTTAATTTTACCATCTGCGGCAACTTGGCTAACTGATTCGGCAACTTGGCGAACGGTATCATTACCACTCTTTTTAGCGATTTCGCTACCAATTTGGAGCAAGTCGGTGACATCAACGCCTTCGCGCTCAATTTTATCGGCCTTTTCAAGAATAACATCCAAACGGCCCAATAAATCGGCTGCTTTCTTTTCTGATTTAGGTTGTTCTGTTTGTGCTTTGCGCTGGCCCAATTCATTTTGGACCGATTCGAGGACCTTGCGGCCTTCTTGGACTTTAGACAAAAAATCTCCGAAACCCATGATATTTTATTTTAAAAGGAGTGAATTAAAAGAGGAAACTAAGAAAATCGGCGCCAGAAGGTAGAGGCTCTGCTTCAGGCTTTTCTTCTAGGGCATTTTCTGCTGCTTTGATCTCGGCCTCTTTGGCATTGATCAAGGCTTCTAGTTCATTTAGGCGAGCTGCGAATTCCGCTTCGGCAGCTTGGGCTTCGGCTTGGCTAGGCGCCTGAGCTTTTACTTTCTCCTTTAGGGTTTGGGCTTGGGGCAATAATTTGGTCTGAATATTTTTGGCTTTTTTGGCCAAGCTTGCTCTCTCTTCTTCACTAGCTTGTGCATAAGCTTTTTGAAAAGACAGAATATTTTGTTCTAAATTTTGGATCGTAGCTAAATCCTTATCGGTTGCGGCATTGGCTTTTAGGTGTCCCAATACGGTCTTCTTTGTTTCCTCGGTAAGGGTTTCAATTTTTTGAGCCAAAATAGCGAGTTCATTAGCTGTTTGTCCTGCTTCATTTTTACTGGCTGCTACTAAAAGTTGCTCCAACTTGACTAATAACTTCTGGGCATTGGCATCTGCTTCTTTGGTCAATTCTTCTTGGGCTGCTTGCATGGCTGCAATTTGGTCCTCTGCAAGTTGTCCAGCTTTATAGGCAGGGAGCCATTCTGTTTTGAGGCTTTCTAGATGTTCTTTCCAGTTGCTATCTTGGCTAGTCACATCAGCAAGGGCACTAGCTTCTTCAGGAGCGCTAAACTCAAGAATAATGTTCATCTTGGCAAAGGCTTCAGCCATTTTGTTTTGGATGAGTTCGGCGCCTAGACCTCCTTTTTTGATTTCTACTTTGGCTAAAAGGCCATCGGTAGTTGGTTCGAGGCTAAAGCTAGCAGCTGCCGTTTTTTTGATGGGGTGGAAATTATCCTTTTTGAGTCCTTTAAAAGCTTGGATCATTTCGGGAGCCTTTTTATAGGGAATAGCTACCATATTTTTTTTACCAGCTAGGCGATAATCTTGTAGGAAGATAACTGCTTTTGCTTTTTTCCAGAGGACGAGCTTTTTGAAGAGCTTTTCATATTCTGCCTTTTTAAGAGAAGGCAGTAGCTCTAGGCTCAAGGTGTTTTCGGACATAATGTAAGTTATTGAATTAGGTAGTATTGAATGTATGTTGAGGCATAGACCCCAAGCGTTTGGCAGCCTTTAATTTAGGTTTTTTTGCTGGGAAGAGGAAAGCTTTTTTTAGAATGGCTCAAAAAAGGAGGAACTTTTGGTCCTATTGGCGTTTAGCAGGGCGCGAAACGCCCGCAGGCCTAGTGATGTGGAGTAGTGGCCGTTAGGCCAGACCAAGGCGGCAAAGCCGCTACAGGGCCGAGCGACCCGACCAACGGGAGTCGACGCAGCGAAGCAAGTAATAGCGAGCTGCGCAACGTAGCGCCGACGAGCATAGCGAGACGGAGGCCCATAAAAAAAGGCAGTCTCTTCAAAAGAAACTGCCAGCTATTAGTTAATAATTTTGAGTTCTACTCGTCTGTTGAGTTGTTGCTCGAGGGCAGATTTGGCTCGGGGGTAAATCATTTCCCAGTTGCCATATCCTCTATATTTTAGGCGTTCGGCAGCTATTCCCTTTTGGATAAGATAGTCATAAACGGCTTTTGCGCGGGCTTTTGAGAGTTGGTAAGAGCGGGATTGAGGGGGGACGGGGGCGCGATTGGGTTTATTGATATGTCCACCTAGTTCAAATTTGAGTTCGGCATTATAGTGCATAAAATCGGCAATTTCGTTGAGGGTTTTTTCTGAGTTGGACAAAAGCTTGGCCGTTCCGGCTTGAAAGTAAAGATCGGAAAGTTGGATTTTTCCACCGAGTAGGGCTGGTTCTAGTTGGATATGGAGATAAATAGAGTCAGTCTTTGGGGTTTTTAGTAGGCGGCTTGCAAAAAAGTAATTTTTGGCATAGGCACGCAGCTCCAATTGGCGGAAATTGCCTACAACTTGTTCAAATAAGCCATTATCATCTGTGATTAGGGTGTCTTGGCGGCCCATTCGGAACATAAGAACTTGGGCATTGGCTAGGGGGCTATCTGTTTTCGAATCAGTTAATTGTCCTATAATTTTGCATTTTTCATGAAATTGGCTGGGGGTATAGGGAGCCAAGGCATAGACCGAAACTCGGCGGTTTTTAGCTCGGCCTTCTTCCGTATCATTATTGGCAATAGGGCTAAATTCTCCGTACGTACGTAGATCGATAAAGGTACTGTCAATTCCCTGTTTGAGTAGCTCTTGGGCTACAGAGTTTGCCCGATTTTTAGCCAATTCATTATTGTGGAAACTACTGCCAATAGAGTCTGTATGTGCCTGAATAACAATTTTTTCAAGCTCTTCATTGGCGAGTTGTTTGACTAGAGCAGATAGTTTTGCTTTATTTTGGGTATCCAATTGATAGGAACCTGATTTGAAAAATAGTTCGTTGGTAGAAATAAAGCGATAGCGCTTTCGGTCAATTTGGCCCAAAAGCAGTTGAGGAAGAAAGAAAATAGATAATATGTATAGGAAAACACGCATCTGTAAATTCAAGTTTAGAGCCCAGGTTTTTAGGCATAGTACAGTGTCACAAAGATAACTTTTTTGATTCCCCTCTATTTTACATAGTTAAAGAAAAACTAGCTTTCTAGAAAAGTTTTTATCTTCGGCCTTTATTTGCAAACAACAATAACTGAAATATTATGACTAGCGATCAATTGGATCAGCTGCAAACTCGTTTGAGTCTTCTTAGGGGGTATCTTTGACGTTCCTAATCGGAAAATGCAGCTAACAGAAGAGAAAAAACATACTTATGACCCCAATTTTTGGGCAGATGCCGAGCGTGCTCAGCAAATTATTAAAAAAATCAGTGGTCTAGAACATTGGGTAAAACGCTATGAAGAAACTGCTGAAGTTTTAGAAGATTTGCAGGTGCTTTTTGATTTTTATCAATTGGAGGAAGTTGCTGAAGAAGAACTTGAAGAGCAATACCAAAAAGCTTTAACGACAATCGATGAATTAGAGTTTCGGGCAACCCTCAATGAAACTGAAGATGAGCTTTCTTGTATCCTCAAAATTCAAGCAGGTGCAGGTGGAACAGAAAGTTGCGATTGGGCCAGTATGCTGCTCCGCATGTACCAAATGTGGGCAGAAAAAGAAGGCTTTAAATATAGCGAATTGCATCGTGTTGATGGCGATGTAGCGGGCATAAAATCGGTCAGTATCGAAATTGATGGCCCTTTTGTTTATGGCCTGCTCAAATATGAAAATGGCGTGCACCGTTTGGTTCGTCCTAGCCCTTTCAACGCCCAAGGTAAACGCCAAACCTCTTTCGCCTCGGTTTTTGTCTATCCCTTGGTTGATGATAGTATCGAAATTGAAATAAATCCCGCCGATATCGAATGGGATACTTTTCGCGCTAGTGGAGCTGGTGGACAACATGTCAATAAAACGGAATCGGCCGTACGCCTACGCCACTTACCTTCGGGTATTGTCGTTGAGTGCCAAGAAGAACGCTCGCAACACATGAATCGCGAAAAAGCACTCAAAATGTTGCGCTCAGAACTCTATCAATTAGAAATTCAACGCCGACAAGCCGAAAAAGATGCTCTAGAAGCCAGCAAAAAGAAAATTGAATGGGGATCCCAAATTCGCTCTTATGTCTTAGATGACCGCCGAATTAAAGACCATCGATCTAATTACCAAAGCCATGATACAAAAAAGGTATTAGATGGCGATCTCAACGATTTCCTGAAGGCTAGCCTGATGGCTCTCAAAGATGTTTAATCACTAGAAGCAGTTTCTTTTTTGAGGGGCTGCTTTTTTTGGGCTGCCCCGCCCTGCGGGCGGGTCGCTACGTTTCGCAGCTCGCTGTTCGCTCGGCCCTTCGGCAGCAAGGCTGCCTCGGTCTGGCCTGATGGCCACTGCTGCACATCGCTCAGCCTGCGGGCGCTTTGCGCCCTGCTAAACGCAAAAAGACATTGGCCAAAACAAACAATTTTAAACTTCAAGAGTTTCAACTAAGAATAGATCTAAATAGAGCTGAAAGCTGTCGCTAAATTCCTTTTAGAACTCTATTTTTTTTGCGAGCTTTGTGGCTGCATTAAGAAGAAGAACTATATTTTATATGTCTGAGAATAAAGTAATAGAAACCGATATTCTAATTATCGGTGCTGGACCGACAGGTCTATTTACCGTTTTTGAAGCGGGCTTGCTTAAGCTTCGCTGTCACTTGATTGATTATTTGCCTCAACCTGGTGGCCAACTCACTGAGATTTATCCCAAAAAACCAATCTATGACATTCCAGGCTTTCCTGATGTTCTAGCTGGTGATTTGATAGATAACTTGATGAAGCAAATTGCACCTTTCAATCCTGGCTTTACTCTAGGTGAAAGAGCCGAGGAAATTGAACGTCTAGAAGATGGTCGCTTCAAACTTACTAGTCATAAAGGGACCGTACATATTGCGCCTGTGATTGCTATTGCCGGTGGTTTGGGTTGCTTTGCGCCACGCAAACCCCCAATTTCTAATATTGCCGACTTTGAGGACCGTGGAATAGAGTACATTATTCGCGAACCTGAGTTTTATCGCGATAAAAAAGTAGTGATTGCTGGTGGGGGAGATTCTGCCCTAGATTGGACCATCTACTTAGCTGATGTAGCCAAAGAATTGACATTGGTCCACCGCCGCAAAGGCTTTAGAGGTGCTTTGGACTCTGTAGAAAAGGTAGAGCAATTGGCCGAAGCGGGCCGCATTAAGTTGCTTACAGAATCTCAGGTTATTGGCCTAAAAGGAGAAGAGCAGCTGCAAGGCGTAGAAATTAAGCAAAAAGGAGCCGATAATTATTGGTTGGAGACAGAGCATTTTGTGCCGCTCTTTGGCCTTTCGCCCAAATTGGGCCCAATTGGCGAATGGGGGCTAAATATTAACCGCTCTGCGGTAGAGGTAGATACCTTTGATTATAGCACCAATATTCCAGGTATTTTCGCTATTGGCGATATCAATACTTATCCTGGTAAGCTCAAGCTGATTCTCTGTGGATTTCATGAGGCGACCCTTATGGTCCAATCGGCCTTCAAAATTATTCATCCCGAAAAGAAGGTCCAGTTTAAATATACTACTGTAAACGGCGTAAACGGATTTTAATGGATTACTTTGAGTTTTATGAACTGCCTCGGCAATTTGATTTAGATGAGAAAGCCCTTAAACGCAAATATTTGCAAATGAGCAAGCGTTTTCATCCCGATTTTCATAGCCTAAGCAGCATTGAAGAACAAGAAGAAGCATTAGAAAAATCTACCCTCAATAATAAGGCGTATAAGGTCCTTAAAGCATTTGATAGCCGTCTACGCTATATCTTAGAATTGCACGGACTTTTGCAGGAAGGGCAAAATACGACCCTTCCTCAAGCTTTTTTGATGGAGATGATGGAGATCAATGAATCTATCATGGAACTACAATTTGATTTTGATGCCCAAGTTTATCAAACTATTTTGGATGAGCTTCAGGCTTTCGAAAAAAAATTAAAAGAAAATATCGAACAGGCTACCCAAGCTTATGATTTGGCCCAAAATAAAGATAATCAATTGCTTGAGCCCGTTTTGGACTACCACTACAAGCGGAAGTATTTGGTCCGAATTAAAGAAAATTTGAAAAAAATAGAGAAAACAGCCTAAATAAATTTGGAAATAAGAAAAACCGCCTTATATTTGCAACGCTTCCAAAGGGAAGTAACAAAGTTTTTCTCTAGCCTTGGTGGCGAAATTGGTAGACGCGCTGGATTCAAAATCCTGTGGTGGCGACACCGTGCGGGTTCGAGTCCCGCCCGAGGCACTTAAAGGTCGATTATGCAGATTTGCATTTTCGACCTTTTTTTATTTGTTTTGGAGTAAGATTTGGCCCAATAAACAGTAGTTTGGAAATAGGCCCGAAGGGCCGTTGGCTGAGGGATGGAAAGTGGGGCGGCGAAGCCGCAGACCTAGCAAAATGAGCGTAGCGAAATTTTGCGCAGGGCCGAGCAGACTTGCGAGCCACGACACAGCCCGACCTGAGCGAAGCGAGGGGCAGCCCCAAAAAAATTAAATTAGATAGGAAGATGGCAAAGAAGAAGAAAAAACTCAATTTTTATTCTACGGATCCCAATTTTGAATGGAATGATGAGCCCTTAGAGGATGAATTATTGCCTCCACAACAGCAACGTTTGCGGGTGCAAATTGACCGTAAGAAAAGAGGGGGGAAGGAAGTGACTTTAGTTAGGGGGTTTGTGGGGCCTGAAGAAGAGCTTAAGGCCTTGGGGAAAAAGCTTAAAGCTAGTTGTGGTGTAGGAGGAAGTGCCAAGGATGGGGAAATTATTGTGCAGGGAAAACAGGCTGATAAGGTGTTGGAATTGCTCAAGAAATGGGGCTATAGCCAGACGAAGCGTTCGGGAGGGAACTAGTGATAATGCACTAGAATGTCTATGCCTAACTCTTCGGCGAGTTCAAATTGTAGGCGAGCGCGCCATTTTGGCCAGTTAATAGGGGTTGCTGTGTTAGCTAGGAGCTCGGCAGTAAATAATTCTTGTAATTTTTCGGCAAGGGGGTGGCCCTCTTCCATAGGTCGCCAACTGAGGCCCTGAACCTCTTCCATCTCGAAGGGTTCAAAATAGATTTCGCTAGCGATTTGGTCTACCTCTGCCTCCCAATCGATTCGAGAGGGCCGAAAAACCAAAGGGGCCAACATTTGTTGCCAGGCAGAGGGCCAATTGGGCTTAAAAAGCATTAAAAGATCATATTTCCAATGTCCATCTTCTGTTTGCAGAATATGGGCAATTTCTTTTTCTAGTTGGGGCAATTCCGCTTTTAATACTTCTGCGATTAGGGGGGCGACAGGCCAGTTTCTGTCCTGTAACCACTCTAGTAATTCATTGGCAAAAGGGAGCCAAATTTCGGGCGCTGTTTGGGCCAAAATATCTATGGCCAAATCATCGTGTTTATCCTTGGGGATAAAAGGCGGGCGAAAAAAATACATGCTCATGCCATTTCTATTTTTTGCCCTTAAGCATACGGGGACGGCCTTCTAGGTCAGACATCAGCTCGACTTCTTGGAGGCTAGGCCGCATGAGCTCAGCAATTTCTTGAGCCGAAAAGGTATTGGCTTCAAAGTATAAGCTGCCGCCTTGTTTTAGGGCTTTGCCCTGGCAAAGGCGAACAATCTCTCGATAAAAGACGAGTCGATCCTCTGTTTCTGTAAAAAGAGCCAAATGCGGCTCGTAATCGAGTACATTGGCTGCCATATCTTTGGCCTCAGAAGGAGCTATATAAGGGGGATTGCTAATGATGATATCAAAATCAGTCAATTTTTTCCAGGCTTGTTCATCCAAAATATCCAATTCCATAAATTGAACTTTTGCTCCTAGCTGTGCTGCATTTTTTTTGGCTAGTTCTAGGGCCATTGCACTATAATCCAAGGCATAAATCTGCCAATTGGGAGATCTTTTAGCCAAACTGATGGCAATACAACCAGAGCCTGTTCCAATGTCAAGTACTTTAAGCGGAGCTGATTTAGACTCTGCTTGCAAAATCCAGTAGAGTAGCTCTTCAGTCTCTGGTCGAGGAATGAGCGTTGCAGAATTTACGGCAAAAGAATAGCCATAAAACTCAGCAGCTCCCACAACATATTGCCAAGGCTCAGCTGCCAATAGACGGCTTTCCAGAGTCAGATAATCTACTTCTGTCACTGTTTTACCCTGCCAGCAGTCTTCATAGATATAGCGAGCAATAGTACTTGCTTCTCGGTCTTCATAAATGGCCTGCAGGGCTTGGGCCAATCGTTTTTGGGCGGTTTCTGACTTCATCTTACTGCTGCGATCTTCTAAGGCTATCCACCTGCATTCTAAAATTTTGAACGACCTCATTGGGATCTTTGCCCAAAAACTTTAGCGAGGCTTCTACCTGTGGACGAAGCTCATGTTCTGGATATTTCTCCAAAAACTCTTCATACATTTTACGGGCTTCTGCTGTCCAATCTATTCCTGTAAGTTTTTCCAACTCAAAATCTGCATGCATCTTAGAACGAAACTCCTTTTTTCTTTGATATTGCTGCATGAAAATGGGCATCTTCTGCTCATATTCTAGAGCCAATTGCAAAAGGGTTTGAGGATAGAGATGAAAATCATGATATTGCTCATAAATTCGCTTCCAAAGCTTTACGGCATCATAACTTTCTCCAATGCTAGAAGCCAATTTGCCACCTTCAAAGCAGTAGGCTGGACTAAATTCACTGCTGGGGTAGTTTCGCGTATAATGGAGGTACTGTAAAACTAATTTATGCGCCATTGCACGATTCAATTGCCCCTTGGGGCCAGAACGTAATTGCTTTTGCATCTCTCCAATACGAGATTCCATTTTTTCTTCCGCAGGCTTAAAGAAGAACTCTGCCTTAGCTCGCCCCACCCCATTGGGGAAAGCCTTGAGGTATTTCTCATACAGTTGCCCCGCCCGATCATTATTGCGGTCATGTGGACTATCATAAATGGAGGCAGCTAATAATAGGGCTTCGGGATAAGCTTTACTACTCTCAAACTGATCAATAACCATTTCTAAGTGTTTACTGGCCTCTTTCCAGTTTTGCATCCGATAATAGTAACTCCCCATTTTGTAAAGGTAAATGGGCGTTTGTGCGTCCTTCTTAAACTTTTGGCTATAATCTGCATAGGCAAAAAGTAATTGGCCCAATAAACTATCCTTAACCAATACATTTTGTTGTTGCTCTTCCAAACTCTCTGCTACTCGTTCCTCCAGTTCCTTAATGTTTTGCTGTGCAGAACGCTCTGCCGAACAAGCCATAAGTAGCCCAAGAAGAAAGGCTATACAGCTATATTTCCAAAAATTAATCATCATTTGTTCTTATTTAGTGGTCAGTACTTCTATGTAAAATATGAGTGGACTATTGGG
>Ga0193958_1000585_pt1 | contig 13069 bp, 24 predicted proteins | sample FB_1_MG_FD_140320 | JGI IMG/M metagenome (GOLD analysis project Ga0193958, IMG submission 140320) | Microbial mat bacterial communities from the Broadkill River, Lewes, Delaware, United States - FB_1_MG | ecosystem: Environmental > Aquatic > Freshwater > River > Microbial mats | place: USA...
GAACGACCTGATGGTGTATGTGCAGTATGGTATCCTTACTCTATCAACTGTCCAGTACCTATGGAGGATGGTAGTGTGGTTGACGCTATTATGCCATACAATTCAGCTATTGGTACAGCTAAGCATAGAGGACTAGCAGTATCTATCCTGCACTCAGCTGATGCCTTCACTGAGCACTACATCCAATCTAACTTACTAGCTATGGGTATCCATACTAAGACTACTTTAGATAACTTCTACGGTAGACCATCTATTAAGGACTTAGTTATCGAACTTACATTCGAGGCACTAGAAATTATGGAAGGCTATGCAGAGCGACAACTACAGTCAATTGAACAGCAAACTGGTATCCTCAGGGATGACAACTGGCAACTACCTGAGCGAACTCACGCATTAGTAGTTAACGATAACATTATGTAATGTAACCCGTAACTGGGTTATGTTACTTTTATTTTTTCTTTGTCTACCGACGGTCTCTTGACAGAGTGTCCTACTGCCGTAGTGCCTTCTTTATTTTTCTTGTTTTCTATTTAACTATGTAAATTACACGATAAAGGAGTAATAATGACAGGCACAATTGTATTCTTAGCTTTCTTAGCTTTGATGGCATACCTTGATACCTACATAGGTAAATCAAGCAATAACGACCGGTATAGCAATAGTAAGCATAACGGAGATGACGACTATAGCTACTATGATGATGAGGACTACGAGGCAATCCCTGAGTGGAAGCTATATACTGGTAATCCTATGTATATACCTGCACCTCTCAAGCGTCAGTACCTAAACTCTATTGAATGGGAAGCTCTCAAGCTACTACGTTTAATCATTGCAAAGGACCAGTGTGAGTGCTGTGGAGCTACTTCTCAACTTGAGCTTCACCATATAACTTATGAACGACTAACCTGTGAAGACATAGATGATCTACGTGTAGTATGCAGATCTTGTCATCAGAATATACACGAGGCGCTTGGTATGGATAGAACTACCAAGTACCCAATAACATAAAGGAAATAACATGTACAAATTACTAAAAGAAGCTCTAGCAGACATTACGGAGCTATACAAATCACACCCTACAAAAGAAAACGCAGAATTACTGGAACAAGCCAAAGAACATTTAGCTATCTGCGAGGAAAGTTACCCTGAACTAATAAATGCCGATTCTAAAGATATAGCTATACTGGAAGGTTTAAATGAGTCTGCTGAGTTGCTATCCGAACACGACCTTGAACTGATTCGTAAAATGGGCCTATAGGCGATACTATATGATGTATACACCTAAAGACAACTCTTCTGACTTCTTTCATACACTAGCTGATATGCTTGAAGCCAGGGAATCGGAGTATGAAGCACAACAAGCTTATATAGCTTTTTGTAATGAACAGAATGCTCAGTACTACAGCAAAAAGTATAGAACTAGATTCAAACTAAAAAGGAAACGACATGGAAATACACGAAAAACTACTGTATGATAAACTTGGAAAGTTTACGGACAAGCAACTTACCATAGCTCTTAAAACTAAGAGTGGTGTTCGTAGAAATCCGACTGTAGCTCAGATACGAGCTGCAATTAGTGAGCAAGATATAACAGGTTGTTATTCGCATAAAGAGCATAGACGGCTAGCACAATAACATACACGAGTCGAAATTATATACCTCTACTTTTACATACATTACAAGGAGCAAATTATGACTAAAATTACAAAGTGTAGAGACCATAACAAACCACCCAAAGTAGCACCGCCTAAAGTGGTTAAGCCTATACCAACTAGTGGTAGACTACCTGATGTACCTACAAAGCTTAGACGTACAGGTAAGATTAAAATTACTAAAAAGCTTGATGTATTAGCTTCTAAAAAGCTTACATTAAAACAACTGCTGTCATGAAAACTGGTATACCTATTAAAGTAGCTACTCATGTCGTCAACTATGACTATATTGAACAGCTTACCTTGGAAAGGTATAAACTGGATAACGACAGTATTGACCACTATCAAGCCTCGGATGGTATTATACTGGCTAAACCTAGATATAATAGACTTATTAGTATTGATGTGTCAAAGCTAGCTTTAGATAGTGGGTGTAACCTTATGGCTAAAGATATGCGTATATTCAATTATGATACTCCGTCTAAGTGGTTATTACCTAACCCTGACAAGACTTCCGACTACGACTTCTCTGATTGTGGAAACTACTTCATATATGAGTGTAGTAATATTCGTGACAAGATTATACTAGTTAATGAGGCCATAAAACAAGGCTATTCGCTACTTCCGTCTTTTAATACTAGTACAGTAGAAATGCAGGTAAAACAGACAATGAAATTTGAATAAGGAATTAACATGAAACCATTTCAACTAAACCCTCAACAGCTTGATGCATTAGCTAACGGAGCAACTAAGCTTTTTATCCCTATAGCATTACCTGATTACGGCTTTTCGTATGATATAAAGCAACAAGATTCTCCGCTCCAACCTGGAGAGTCTTACTTTGTACAGGAAAAACAGCTTAATGTAGATGTTATTGTAGGATACCAAAATGGGTATCCTATAGAACAGCTACGAGATATACCTGCTGACCAAATGACTGAAGAACAATCGCAGTACAAGTTCACTGTAACTGGTATGGAATTGAAGCAAGTACAGGATCTACTGTTACGTGAGATGGTGTCTCTTGGTATCAAAAATGAAACAGCAATGACGGAACGATTTGTACCTTGGTACGACATCCAATACCCAGACAAACCATATAGTTCGAATCCAGCGGTATTTCTAATTACAATCGAAAGGATAGAAAATGAGTAAAGATACAACACATATATACGACTGGCTAGAACTACCAGCAAACAATGACGCTGAAATAAAAGTAAAGGAAGTTCTTGACTTCCGTACCAGAGCAGCTTACTACCAGATGAAGAACACTCCACCTCCTTACAAAATCTTTTGTGAGTATAAAGGGCAGAAATATCGAATTACTGGTGCTAGTCGTATGGGAGACGTATGGCTTGCAGAAGACTTTGACCGTGAGATGGGATATGACCATAGAGTGGCGATTGATGATTGCAGTAATTTTAGCTATGAAAAGATAGAAGATGCTAGAGATTGATCAATTCGAACTTACAGTAGAAGACTTAAATAAGACAACCTTTCCAAAAGAAGGGATATTTATTCCTGAATCTGATTATGGCTTGGCTGAAATCTACTTAACTGGCGGTGAGTATGAAGTTTGTGAGATTCCAATGTATGGCGGAAAACCTCAATGCAAAATCATCTCAGGAAGAACAGCTGAAGAAGTTGTAAAAGAAGTCCACTCTTGGACATAAAGGATAGAAGATGAGTAAGAAAATTAAACTAACACCAGAGCAACAAGCTGACTACGATGCAGGTAAGCCTGTAACTATTATCAAGCCTACTCCTAAGTGGGAACCTAAAGGTGGAGAGTGGTTTGTAAATTCTACAGGGCTCGTAGATAAAGGTAGTAGTTATCCAGCTTACAGTAAATTTGGGGTAGAGGAGCGTAACTAGCTTCTCATTTCCGATAGACTACGCCAACCCTCAAACCCTAGAGCATAAACGGTACATACACCTCTTAGCCGGAGTCGTATGGAATAGGTTAGTCGTATACACTCCTTAAAAGTGGATCTATACGCAACCGACCCAGCACGGATATGTTGGGAGCTAATACCTATAGAGTACTTTATGTAAGTACTGTCTAGGGTTTATACCAAATTAATAATTAAAGGATAGATAATGATAACACCGAAAGAACTGGAAACACAACTAAAAGAGATACTTATTAAAGCAGGCATCACTAATTTACCAGCAGACTTAGAGGAAAGAGCAGAAACTCTTGTATCAAACGGAGTGGAAAGTATAGAGGATCTAAAAGACTTCAGTAAACCGGATGTTCTTGAGTACATTGGGGTTAAGCCATTACAAGTAACTAAAGTACTAAAGGTTTTTAGAACCATCGGCAAAGAAGAAGAGAAAGAGATTGAAACTGCTGACATAACTATACCTAAAAGGCCTACAGATTTATCTGCGTTTGCAGCTATCGAAGTGACAGGGAACTTGGAAATTAAATTAGATGTTGTTAACTCTTACATAGAAATTGCAATGCTTAGAAACCTTGGAATAGAAAAGGTTATACAAAAGTTAAACCTTTTATTAACAGAAAAGATGAAAGATTACGGCACATCAGCTACACCTAAAATCATAGCTGCTTACAAAACACTTATGAAGTTTAACAAAACAGATCCTGCAGTGCTTGCATTAATGGATAGTGACTACTTCTTAATTAATAGCAGAGCTGATACTATTAACACTATAGTTAGTAAAATGTTCCCAGCTATCATAGACTTTATTAATGATGCGTTATTACTAAGACAAGAGTACTCAGACTTAAATACTTTACTATTTAGAAACCTTGCTAAGGTTAAATCAGTCGGTAATGAGATAAACGAGCAGAGTGTAGTTATAGCTGTAGAAGAACTTGCTACTACAATCAATAGAGATTTAAACTCAATGCACCCAACAGTAGCTAAACAGACTGTAACATTATACCAAGAGGTATTTGAACTAGTTAATGATAAAGATATTCAATCATTTTTAGGAGCGACCGATTCTCGGACTATGTTCCAACAGCTAGGTATTAAGTACTCTCCAAAAGATGTAGCATCATTTCAACAGTTCCCTGAACTTATATATGGAATCCTGTCTATACTTGAGAATGATGAGATACTAAAGTCAGACAAGGGTATCTATATATATCTTCAGAAGATTTGGCAAGACTCTAAAATAATTCAATGGGCCAAATTAGGGGACGTTATTATCGAAACACCTGCTACAACTACAGCAAACGTGATTGCAGTTGCAGAGGGAGTTTTAGCTACTAATGACGATGGTTATAGTAAATTGTAATGGAAGAGAATGTAATTGACCCTGCTAAAGAGTCCCAAACAAAGATAGAAACCTTCCATAAAATAATGAGTAATACGACTGACTGTGGTACTCATTATGCGAAGATAGTAAATACAGAAGACATCTTACGCTCAGTATTTAGCTCAAGTAGTAATCCTGAACTATTGGTGTATTCTTACGAAGAGTTGCCTGATAACCTCGATGGCTTAGATTCATGGGATTTGTACTCTATAAGCAAAGAACGACTAATAATAGAAGAAATTACTGCCAAAGGGGAAGTAATGCTAAGTAATGGTACTAAATTGTATGGAGTTTGCGTAGAAGATGCAACAAAGACCGGGCTATACATACAAAAACGTTCCTATGACTGTGAATTTAACTGGGACGATAGTGGTGAAGGTGTTGATGTTCATCCTATATTCCATGACCTATTGGAAAACAGCTATAAGTGCGTATGTGTTTTATTCAACACGGAAACAGGAAATATTGCGAGCTTTAATAAAAATGAAGTATCAAGTATAGAACTTAGTATACTCACACATAATGGATATCCTTGTGTAGCAGTTGATGTAACCTGTAAAAATGGTATAACAGTAGGTACTACAACTTCACCACTCGTTAAGTTAAAAGTACCACAAAGACTGCTAGATGAACGTGACTTCTACTTATATGAACTTGTTCCGTTTTTCTGGAGTAAATTCTACTAAATGGTCATATTATCACGGCAATAAAAGAACTGGAAGGTAACCCCTTCTTTTCTTTTATAATCATATACACTTCCCGGAAGTAATTTAGTTTAGAAACAAGGTCTTTGTTTTAAAATTACTGGTCATAGGATAGCCTCATAAGCTCCCATTGATTAGTGTGTATAATTATGAAAGAACCCATCATAAAGGATTAACATGTCAGAAGCAACTATAAAACAACTACTTAAGAAATACGGTTATTGTATCGAGATATTAGACCGTTCTAACGGACTTGTAACTTTAACTTTAAAGTATGGTATAGACTTAGACTACTCAAAGGAGTTCTCAGGTAAAGTAGAGTACAAGCAACTACTATCAGAAGCTCTTATCTGGGCTATGGATAACAACCCGACAGACCTGTCTGTCTACTTTTTCAAACAAATTTTAAAGGATTAGCATGGAACAACAAACAATAGCAGCACCAAACGGAACTACTAAGTTCATCAAGCCAGACTTCGAGTGTGTGCTTTATGAAGAAGTAGGTACCTTGATTTATGGAAGAGCTAACTTACAGCCTCTCACTTGGGATAAACGTGGAAAAGCCTGGGCGCACTGTACCACCAGAGAGCCTTGCTATGACCTAACTCCAGTGACTACACCTTGGTACTATAGTATAGGCAAAGGCAAGTTATGCTGGGTTTGGAGCTATAGCGATGAACCTAAAACAATCCAAATGGTTGTGTCTGCGTGTGAAGATATAACTGGTACTGTACAGTTTCATACACTATCGTAAGTACGATTATGCCCAACCATTAACTCCAGAGGAAGCTTTGGAGTACATCGTAAAGGATAACTAATGAAACTAACAACACCAGAACAAGCTAAAGCATTATGTATAGAAGCACATGCCGGACAATGATTACTTAGTTAAAACATTCAGTGTTCCCTTTAAAAGGTATGACAGGTCTGTATTTAGAGCTACGTAGGAGTCTATGTACCCTATGCTCTAACTGCGATATATACCTAGCTGTTCCTGTCCTTATATGAATTATTTCATATTTGTAAGGTAACTTAGAGCCACTAAACCTCGTATCTATAGTATTAAACGTCTTACCGACTTTGTAAAATTCCTCAGTATCATTATAACATTTAATAACATATAACTTAAATGAGTCGAAATGGATTGAAGAGTTACCTCTTCGCTCCCATTTAGTATAGGTCCAGCCTTTATGTTCATCTGAACAATCAGGACATCCATTTCCTGCCAAGTGGTTATGAGGAGTTTGTTTAAACTCTAAATTACATTTGTTACATATAATAGTCACATGCTCATTGGTAATTGTATACTTTAGTTTACTGTAGTTATACCTATTACCATGTACTTCAACACAACGATTAATAATGTCGTGTTCAGTATTTCGCAATTTTTTACTGCTTTTGGTATGTCCACATTGCTTACAGCCTTTCCCTTGTAAGTGGCTGTTGGGTATTTGAGAGAATACCACGTTACATGATTTACACAGTATATCTACTTTTACTCGATCTCCTTTGTAATCAACCTTCGAATAGTCATAAGAGTCTTTATGGAGTGCCTTTGCTTTCTGCAAGAAGTCTTCTTTAGTACTAGAACGACTCTTACTTATTTTATCACCTTTACCTTTAGGGTGTCCTGACCCAGACAAGTGAGAACTAGGTATTTGCTGAAATTCACCGTAATTTTTATCAATAATAGTTACTTTAGTTTTAGCATTTACATAAACTACTTTAGAGTAATCATACTTATCTTCATGTACTGCTATAGCTTTTGCTATAAAAGAACCAGTTGTTAAGGCTTTAGCCATTATAAATCTTTCGACATTATTAAATTTAAGGGAGTTAGTAGAAGGTGTCACGCTTTTTAACTCATTGAGTCCTTAACCAAATACAGAAGCGTGACTGAAACTGTACTTGTTTAAAAACTCTATAACAATTATAATATAAACCAACTTAAAAGGAGTTAAAATGAATGTAGAAGACGCTAAAAATTTAGCGATTAAAGCCCATCAAGGGCAATTTAGAAGGGATGGAGTTACACCTTTTGTGGAACACCCAATTGTAGTAGCTGACATGATGGATACACCTTACCGTAAGATGCTAGCCTATTTGCACGACGTTATTGAAGATACGTATTACGAGTTAACTACTTGCATGGTAACTAAGAAATGTTATATTATTTTACCTGATGTAAAGCAATACGAGATTTCAGAAGACCTATACATTGACTTGGAGCTTCTCACTAAAGACCCTAACCTTACTTACGAGCAGAACATTCGTCGTATCAAGGACTCAGGTAGAGCAGACCCAATCGCAGTGAAGATTGGTGATAACTGTCATAATCTATCTACTGGGACAGAAAAACAACAGGCTAAATACTTAAACATATCTTTACCTGTTTTATTGGAGGACAACACATGGACATAGAACAGATGAAGAAAATATACGAAGAAGGTAATCACATTTGCGTGATCAAACGTGCACGAGACATTCGATGGGGTAAACTACTTGATTGGGGACAATCTCTTGAGTCTTGGTTATCTGATAATCTACAGTTTGGTGCAGATAGAGTCCAATTAATCCACCGTAAACATGCAGACATCCTTGACGCATACTTGGACGGTTGTGAGATTTACTGGTACAATAAAAGTAGATGGAATGTATTCAATGATGATTTTATAGCAAGTTACAAAGAGGAATTGGTGTACACAGCTGTACCCAAATCACAGGAAAACTGCTACTGTGAAGCTAATGAGTTACACTATAATAAGTTGGAATTCATGTTTGGTGATAGCAGATGGAGAACGGATATATCTTACAAATACTTAACAACACCAAATACACATGAGATAGACTGCCTTAGTAGTGTACCTGAAGCTTACAAACAAATCGAATGGAACCAATCAATAAATAACTGGACATACTGCCCGAAGGAGACTGAAGATGGACAACACAGCGATACAATTAGTACTGACAACAGCAGCTTGCATATGTCTACTGATAGTACTATTCCTACCACTACCGAAATAAACAATTTCGAAGAGTACGGCTTCACTGCTGACTTTGAAGGTACTATTTTTGGGGAGTATAAGAATGGAGGTTACCACGCAAAGGTAACACACAGAGGTGAAGAACGCTTTGTTGTGTTCTCTAAAGAAGGTAAATGTTTTGACATATACGTTGGAAACAAAGAGCTTATAGAATGGGATAGATACAACCTCACACCAATAGTAAAAGAAGTTTATCCTATGTTTAAGAAGAGTTTAATTACTGATACAATATTCAGACTAGACTCTGACGAAGAATATGTTGTTGTTCTTTCAAAAACACTTGAGGAAGTTGGAGCAGAGTATTCACCTATGAGTGATTTAGAGGATGTCAAATATGACTCTGAACGAGGCCTTTACCACGGACAACCTTGCTTTATTAATTGGCACGAAACACATCGAGTTGTATATTATATTGGTAATGGTATTTTCAAAGATAGATACCAGGAATATATTGAAGGCTTTGGTGAATTTGCTTCATATAGTCAAATACCACTTGAAGCAATTAAAACATTACCATTTATTTGGGAACAATATTCGACTTTATCTAAAAACTAACTTATTTTTAAGTTAGTTTTAGTTATAATACTCGTATAGTTTTTAATTAAGTAGAGTTCTACTAGGCTCTCTACTTAAGTAAGAGCTCTATATGAGTATAAAAGCCTAGTAACCTATTTATTCTCCTCTTAAATCTTAACAATACTGAAAGACAAAATGCCTAAGAAGCTAACTACAGAAGAATGGATCACTAAAGCAATTAAAACCCATGGAGATAAGATAGCTAGGTCAGCACTTATACAACTCTATCCACACCGGGGATTACACCAAGTTCGAGTCTTGGGAGTTGCAACCAACGACTACCACCCAATGTCTAATAGCCTTACATTAAATTACATATGTAAGCCACCAAGGTACAGGTGTGATGTGCCACAACTTTATCTATGCTGTGTGTGGTAATGGCCAAATCTTGAGTTCAACTCTCAAGCACAGCAACCACGTAAGAAGCCACTGATAACAGCGATAGAGATTAATTACCTCTTAGAGAGTTATTTCAAGTCTATGAATTATTCCAGAGGAGCCTTACAACAAACAACTCAGTCTTGGAAGCAAGTCTGTTTAACTAGTCGTACATCCGGTACGCACGGTCCGTGTAGCGTTAAACACGGAGCTTATTAATTACTAAATCAAGCACATAACTCCTCGTGTGTTTGGTTTAGTGATTAACTACAAAGGATTAACTATGTTAACTTATCAACAATTCCAGCTATTACATCTATTCATCTGCCTATTTGCTTTCTTACTAATCATGTATGACATGTACAGACCTGATGGTATGATGAAAGAAGAGCCCGTAACAATAAAACTACTTTTCAGCGTGTTAGGTGTTATAGCAAGCTTTGTCGTAGGTACTGTAATATGTGCAGCTGGGTATGGAATTTACTCAGTCCTGTCTAACTTATAAAGGACTAACTATGTCATCAATTCAATCAATCCCGCCATCAATCTCAGTCATTCTTGACCGTATTGATTACTGGCAGGAACAAGAAACCAAGACTAAGTGCATGGCTTTCAAGCAACATTGTGAGCATATGATATTCGAACTTGAGACAATCAAGGAACTCGTAAAGGAGAAAGCATGAAGCAATTACTCTATCTAGTTATTATACCTGTAGTATGTTACCTATTAGGTGCGTACATAACCCTCGAACCAAATATCTTTGCCTGGTCAGAGGGTGGCAGGTATATCCACTTAATGGTAAGTGTAGCAATTGCTGTAGTTTATCGAGTAATATTGGAAGAGGAGAAAGCATGATTAAATATTTATCAACATCAGCTGTTTTGGTTAATGTCTATATGGCATCAGTACAACCTGATCAACTTTGGTTACATATGGGACTGACTTTTCTTATATTAACTGACTACCTCAGAAAGGACTAACATGAAACTACTACTATTAGCTTTACTAACTACTAGTCTATTCGCATTCGACTTTGATCGTTCAGTGCAGCAAATCAAGTTCTACGAAGGATTCAGCAGTAAGCCTTATAAGGATCGTAACCATATCAGTATTGGCTATGGGACGAACATCTCGCACATCACTCGTGCCGAAGCGGAGCTACTACTAGTCCATCGACTATCAATGCGACTTGCCAAGCTTCGTACTTACCCTTGGTTTAATCGACTTAACCCGACTCGACAAGCTATCGTACTTGATATGTCTTACCAATTAGGCGTGACTGGTTTACTTAAGTTTAAGCACATGGTTTGGAGACTAAAACATGGCTACTGGAACGCAGCAGCTAATGCTATGCGTGATAGCAAATGGTACTACCAGTCTGGTCGACGTTCTCGTCAACTGGTACAGCAAATGCAGAGGGGGTTCTGATGTTCCTTGAACTACCAATCACTGAGGAGATCAAATCTCTTCGTGCATATTACTTACACATCAATCAACAACTTGGTGAAGCTACTGATTTACCACAAACTGATATTGATGAACTACAAGCATTGCAGACTTACATCTCAATTCGACTTGTAAATCTTAAAAACAAACTAAAGGATTAATTATGAAGTGTAAACTTAACCCGTCCGTCACCGACTTTCTCTACAAGACTTTTTTGTGGATTACTTGTATACCATTAGGTATCATAGTTATAGTAGCGGTCTATATAGGTATTGGTATTGTTGGTGCCTCTACAATACAATCTGTAGATGCTGATTGGCTCTACTTACTACTTGTTAGTGATTCTAATTTATACCATGACTCTGCTCACTTCTGGCTTACTATAGGAAATAAACTAATTTGGGTACCTGTAGGTATTTTAGTTTTTATTGGTGCAGGTATCGTAGCTCTTTATGCTACATACCTAGAAATCAAAGAAGCTTTACATCAACGTAAATATCACCTACAATACAGATTCGAAACTAATAAAGTACCTTGGTACAGAGTACTGTTATCATACATTATTGTGTGCGAGAAGACTAAAGACCTATAAGGAGTTACAATGAAAAAAGAAGAACTAGTAGAAAAAATAGGGCAAGCATATGATGCTAACATAGCTGTAGTAGAAGATGAAGACAAACTAATGGGTAAACTTATCAGACTGGAACCTTTAGCAGGAAAAGGTGACTTAGACGCTTTAATAGAGGTAATGGCTATAGGAGCCATAGTAAAAGAAAAGGAACAATCATGAATTGTATTATATCTGGAACTAAAATTATGTATGATGTACCTACTAAGTGTACAACAGTAAACAACGTCTTAACAGGTAAGTTTAGTAGCAAAAAAGCTATAGACTCTCACATAAAAACACAAGCCAAAAGCTTAGGTGTTAACCCTGTTACTATAAAAGCTTGGATTGCTAAGTATGCACATACTCATGAAGTAGGTATGGGTTTACCTCCAGGTACTATGAGACATGATTTTCTAACAGTATCAGGCACTAAAGCCATTAGAGTAGTGAGAACAAAACTTAAAAAAGTAAGACTAAAAATCAAAGCTATAAACGAAGAGCATAGTAGTACTCATACTACTATCCCTCTTAGCAAACTAAGAGCAGAACCAACTCCTGGGGAAATCTTAGAGGAACTACTAAACGTAAAAAAGGATTAGTATGAGTTACAAATACAAACCAGACAACTATAAACCTAAAGTAGGTGATGTAGTAGTTTGGACAGAACTGCCTCTTGATAACAGAAACAGAACTAGGAACAAGCCTTATACAGTACTAAAAGTATACGATCTTATATGTCCTGTTATAGTAGACGATAATAAGGATACTCGGTGGTATGGTACAAGTCATGGTTTCAAAGTAATCGAAACTAAGCTTGGCACTGAAGCTAAAATAGGTGATACGGTTATCTGTACTGAATGGAAAGGCGATATACATAAAGCAGGAGATGTAGAAGAAGTAGATGCAGAAATATTGAAGTACATACAAGATAGATGTGGTAAGTGGTTAGTACTCTGCCAAGAAGACTCTACTACTAGGCCAGCCGGACCTGAGTTTACATACCCACTTTATAAGAAGTGGAAAAGCGACGGTTCTGTGTTTAAATTTACATCTATAGGTGAAGCTGTATGTATAGTACCTGATTCTATTCATAGGGTAGGGCTTACACCTATTGCTGGTTTTGCAAAAGTAACTGACTCTAGATGGGAGGATTTTGATCCTACTAGCTCTGAGGGTTACGACCATCAGTACAACTACTTCAAGTCTAAACTTGATGAAATTGATTTATCATTTTTAGTTCATAATGACGTCGTAGTCAGGACTTTCGGCTCAATCCCACTAGCTCAGGCTATTGTAGACAGAGCACATGAATGCGGAGGGTATAAGCATGGTAATGTATCGTGTTATCAAAACATAACTGATGAAGA
>Ga0193958_1000586_pt1 | contig 13044 bp, 13 predicted proteins | sample FB_1_MG_FD_140320 | JGI IMG/M metagenome (GOLD analysis project Ga0193958, IMG submission 140320) | Microbial mat bacterial communities from the Broadkill River, Lewes, Delaware, United States - FB_1_MG | ecosystem: Environmental > Aquatic > Freshwater > River > Microbial mats | place: USA...
ACTTGAGGCTTGTGAAATACTCACAGTTTTTAACCCCGACATGCCTGTTGCAGGCGTAAACACTGACTCACGTGCCAACCCAGAATCTACCACCACATCGACACCTTCAATGGTTAAACTGGTTTCTGCAATATTCGTGGCCAATACCACTTTTTGCTCACCTGCAAGCTCCTCGGCTAAAGGGGCAATCGCTTGTTGCTGTGCCTGAATCGACAAATCACCGAATAAAGGCCGAAGGTGAACCCCTTTAATCTGGCGCGTCACCAGCCACTCAGATAACTCCCCATTTAAACGATGAATCTCTCCTTGTCCGGGTAAAAAAGCCAGAATACTACTGTCAGGGTTATCTTGAATAGCCTGCTTAATCGTCGCACTCATGCGCTCAACAAGGCGCTCTTTGGGCTTACGAGGTTGGCCATAGACAATATCAACCGGAAAACTACGCCCTTCACTTTTTAAGATTGGTGCTCCGCCCAATAACTTAGCGGTTGCTTCACCATCTAATGTTGCAGACATCACCAATAACTTCAGTGGCACTGCACCCTCTTTGGGGTCACGAAACCACTCGCGCCCCTTTAAGCACAAACTTAATGCCAAATCAGAGTTTAAGCTACGCTCATGAAATTCATCAAAGATCACCAGCCCCACATCATCCAGTGATGGATCACTCTGTAACATGCGGGTCAAAATACCCTCGGTGATGACTTCAAGTTGTGTACTGGCACTCACCTTGCTGTCCAAGCGCATCCGATAACCAATACGTTGCCCAACTGGCTCATTGATTAACTGTGCAAGGCGGTGCGCCGCTGATTTTACTGCAATGCGCCGTGGCTCCAACATCACAATCTTCTTGCCTGCAAGCCAATTTTCCCCCATCAATGCTAATGGCACGAGGGTTGTCTTACCCGCCCCCGGTGGCGCTTCTAAGACTACCTCATGTCGCTCAGATAAGGTTGTATTTAGATCCTTTAAAATTGCTTCAACAGGTAAGCCAAGTGATTTCAAGTGTCCTTTCTCCGCGGTCAGTACAAGTTAAACTGCGTGCCAGTATCAACACGCTCGCTTTATACCATAGCCTGTCCTTCAGCGGATATATCATCATAGAGTGATTGGCTATGTATCACTCTTACCAATTACTTTATTGATGTAGAAAAGCAATACACAGTTAAGCCATTATTGACTTAACCAAGGGTCAACAAGATATTCAAGCTCCTCCCATAGCTTTGACGATTTCTGGGTGTCCAAAGCCACATCCCCTTCCGGCAACTCCATCAACCGGCATACATTATGCCAATAGCTGCCACTTGGAAGATCTTGTGTTGCAGCAATCAGCGATGCCTGTGCACCTTGTTCAACAGAGATAGCTATCTTGCTGAGTAACCAATGCACTATTCCGGTGGGCGTTGAGCCACCCAAACCACTCATGATTGCACCCGGATGTATTGCTATGGCACGGATACTAGGATAGTGTCTAGACAATTCCAGCGCTTGCCACAGATTACCCAGTTTTGTGCCACCATAAACTTTAGGCGTACTGAATTTCTTAAGTTTCGGGTTTGCCTCACAATTCTCAGCAGCGACATAGGCATCACCTGATGTCATGATAATACGCGGCTCATCATTGAACAGATCACGCTCCTGCAACAATCGATATAGCAGATGGTGTCCCAATACATTGACCGCATAGGTCATCTCGATATTGTCCGTGGTCATTTTGTGTTCGCGCAGTGCAATACCGGCATTACAAAACAAAATATCTATCTTCCGAACTGCCAATTGGTCGACGGCATTTCGAACTGAAGCCAAATCAGCCAAATCGCATTTAATCTGCTGAACATCAGCCAGAGCGCCTGTAGCTTCCGATATGCCACGCGACATTGAGATGACAGTTGCCCCTCGTTCCAGTGCTCCACGAGAAATAAATTCGCCCACACCTGAGGCGCCACCCGTTACCAGAACAGTTTTCCCATCCAATCTAGGCAGATCAGGACAGGCGATTGTGCGCGACTGCTGGCGATACATACAAGTCATCATCCGTACTGGCATAAGGCGTGATGCGCGGTAGGGCGTCATATCAAGTGTCATTATCGGTTTCCTCTGAATACTTTTTTCTGACTTTGTTCGACAGGCGGAGCTTATGCCTGTTGCTACATCAGGTTCAGTCATAGTTGCCCAAGAATATAACCTCCAGACATGTTATAAACAAGCTGCATTGTTTTGAGGTTATACATGAAAAATATTGATATGATGAAGGTTGATGTCAAACTACTGACAATCTTTTGTGCTGTTGCAAAAGAGGGGTCGATCTCGCGGGCAGCAGAGCAGTTAGGCGTTAGTCAACCTCTTGTTAGTCATGCACTGGATCGGCTACGTAAGGTATTTTCTGATCCATTGTTTGTAAGGGCTGGACGCGGCATCGTTCCAACGGAACGAACCCTTGCCCTTGCACCTGAGGTAGCGGAAATTCTTGCCCGGCTTGACCTGTTGTTTAATTCGGAACCGCTGGAGCTGCATGAAGTCACCACACGATTTTGTTTGGCAGCACATGACTACGAGAGGCAGCTGGTAGCTCCTCAACTTCTGGCCAAGTTACTTCAAGAGGCACCGCTGGCCAGTTTGCGTTTGATTCCATCGAGTAAGATGTTTCTGGATGCGTTACGCGCGCGCGAATGTGATCTGGTAATTACCCCTATTTCACCACCTGATCAATTAGATATTTTCAGTACGCCATTATTTGAAGACAATCCTCGGTGCTTTTTTGATCCAAAAATGATGTCGGCAGATGAAGTGCAACATGAATTCAGTACGCTGCCCCATGCCACTGTTTGCTTTTCGCTGTCCGGGAAGCCATTTGATAGTCTGGTATTCGAACAATATGGAATTGAACGGCAGGTAAAGATTGAAGTACCTAGTTTTGAAGCACTTCCGCCAGTGATGCGTGGGACTCGCCTTGTCGCGACTCTCCCCTCCCGCTTACAACATGGGCTCTTTGCGGATTTTGAGCACATTGAGCCACCATGCGCTTTTCCAACAGTACAATTTAACATGATGTGGCACAAAACCACCCATAATTCCATGGCACACCAATGGTTTCGTAATGCTGTTCGAGATGCAGCGGAGCAAATCAAATAAGCAGTACTGACCTCAGCTTTAGCACTTACCTTTTTTTGATAAAGCTTATTATAAAGTAGTGCCCGCTTACGACATAAAATAACTGATATATTAATTTCTGACATATATAACTTCAATAAAATGCCTGTTGTTTATGGGGCGACTGGGGATTATATTTTTTGTTAGCCTGTTCGGGGCAGCAAAAAAGCAAAAGAGGTTTGCCAGATGAAAATGAATACATATCATAACAACAACATTGAGGTTTCACGGCTTGGTCTTGGCTGTATGCGCATGTCGATGATGCCGGGTTCACAGCGACCTGAAAGTATTTCCACCATTCATGCAGCACTAGATGCCGGTATTAATCTGTTAAACACTGGCGATTTTTATGGGCAGGACGGGCACAATGAATTGCTGATCGGCGAGGCATTAAAGGGGTATGACAGAGACAAAGCCTTTATCTCACTGAAGTATGGCACTTTCCAGAACCTGCACAAAGGCAGTAATGAAGTCGATGTTGGCCCGAAAAACGTTAAGCAATATATCACAACTTCACTACAGCGGTTAGGTCTGGACTATGTTGACCTTTACCAACCTGCCCGCATTGATGTTGGTATTCCGGTTGAAGAGACAATTGGTGCAATTTCTGACTTGGTTAAAGCCGGATATGTACGTCATATTGGCTTGTCCGAAACGGATGCGAATACTATTCGCAAGGCAAATTCAACACACCCGATCAGTCTAGTGGAGTTCGCTTATTCAATTACTGATAGCAGCATCGAAGAGAGTATTCTCCCCACAGTACGAGAGCTAGATATTGGTCTGGTTGCCTTCGGTGTTATGGGGTTTGGAAAGCTCTCAGAAGAGACTGATGATCCATTGGTGGACGTGATGCAACAAATAGCGACTGAAAAAGACATCACGCTACCTCAGTTAGCTCATGCTTGGTTATTAACCAAAGGAAATGACATTATCCCACTGGCAGGAGCAAGAACCAGCACCCAGTTAGCTGACACACTGCAAAGCTTACAGATAACCTTCTCAAATAGTGAGTTACTTAGAATTGAGGCTGCACGGCAGAAAAGCGCTCTGGTTGGTCGTTCCATGCCAAATATGGTCATCAAAAACGGGGTGCTGATTGAGCAAAGCTGAGCAACTTTGTTGAGCTGAGCCGGATAACCATGACAGCTGTTATCTTTCATGAGCCTAAGGCAGGAATGCAAGTGAATACCATAATAAATAAACCCCAGTTACAGGAGGGCGAATTTGTCATCCTTATTGCGATGATGATGTCACTCGCTGCATTAGCCATTGATGCTGTGTTACCCGCATTACCAGCAATTGGTACTACATTTGGTGTCGAGTCTGGTAATACCATTCAGCAAGTGGTGGGGGTTTTATTTCTTGGCCTGACAATTGGGCAGTTGATATATGGCCCACTCTCCGACAGATTTGGCCGTAGAAGTGCGTTATTCACTGGCATGTTGATTTTCATGGCCGGTAGTCTGTTGACAATATTTTCGCAGGATTTTACAACCATGTTGGCAGGTCGTTTCTCACAAGGGTTCGGCGTAGCCGCGCTGCGAATTGTCCCTCTGGCCATTGTTCGAGATAAGTACGAAGGAACAGCCATGGCGCGTGTCATGTCGATTGCTGTCGCTGTTTTTATTCTGGTGCCTTGTATTTCACCCTTGTTAGGCCAGAGCATTTTAATGGTCGCGGAATGGCAAGCCATTTTCTGGGTACTATTCGTGATGTCAGGGATCATCACCGTTTGGTTCGGCCTCAGACAGCCTGAAACACTGCACCCATCGAACCGCACAGCAGGGGGTATCAAACCTATCTTGCAAGGTGTGAAAGTAATCTGCACCAACCGCACAACAGTTGCTTATATCATCGTAATGGGGTTGCTTCAGGGGCCTTTTATGGGATACATAATGACCGCTGAACAGATTTTTCACGATGTGTATCACACAGGCAACTTGTTTGCCTTGTATTTTGCAAGTGCAGCGATATCGATCGGCATTGCAAGCCTTGTCAACTCACAGATTGTAGAGCGATTGGGAATGCAAAAAATTTGTCGTATCGCGCTACTTGGATCTGTACTGATAAGTAATTTTGCGCTGACACTTGAAGTGATGGGAATACTCCCCTTCTATGGCTTTCTTTGTGCATTAGCTGCCATTTTCTTTTGCTTCGGCTTACTACTGGGAAATATGAATACCATTGCTTTGGAGCCATTAGGACATATTGCAGGGCTTGCAAATTCTGTTATCAGTTTTATGAGCGGCGTTATTGGGCTGGGTATTGCTTCAATGATTGGGGCAGCATTTAACTCATCGATTCAACCACTGATGTTTGGTGTGCTAATCACTAGCCTACTGTCTCTAGTCATCGTGGTATGGATAGATCAGCAGAAAGCGTGATGGTAAACGTTCTGAGTTATAAATAAATTATAAAAACCATAGAGATAAGAGCTTTTGATATGAAAAAAATCGTGATCGTATTGGTTGGTATGTTGTTAATGGCATGCACGATGATAACAATCGGTGTGAAACATGACTCCCCCAACTTCAAAGATGGCACGTTTAGAAATAAGAGTGGGGTTGAAGCACTTTCTTTGTGGGAAATGATATGGGCTGATGATGGCAATATTGAAATGGCAGAATGGCCGGATTCAGTTGAAACACAGGTGGATGAGGAGCCCCTCAAAGTGTTTAATAGTAGTGATATTCGTGTCACCTTCATTAACCATGCCACTTTCCTTATTCAAACTGCCAACCTCAACATACTGACCGATCCGGTGTTTTCAGAACGTGTAAGCCCTTTATCTTTTGCAGGGCCTAAACGTATTCATAAACCAGGTATTGATATTGAAAACTTACCTGAAATCGATGTCGTTATTATCAGTCATGATCATTATGATCACTTAGACTTAGCGTCTGCTAATAAATTAATAAAGCGGGATAACCCAAAGGTCTATGTGGGGCTTGGTCTGGCTAAAATACTGACACCATCTAGTAACGTTACGGAGATGGATTGGTGGGAAAGCATTCAGGTCACCGACAACTTTAAGCTCTGGTTTCTTGATGTCCAACACAACTCGGGGCGCTCGATTATTAACCGAAATAGCACTCTTTGGGGTGGGTTTATGCTACAAGTAGGTGATAAAAATATTTATTTTGGTGGAGATAGTGGTTATGCAGATCATTATCAACGCACCTACGAACACTTTGGGCCAGTGGATCTAGCTTTTATACCGATTGGTGCCTATTCCCCCAGAAATATATTCAAACGTGTACATATGGACCCTTATGACGCTGTACAAGCACACATTGATCTAAAAGCTAAACTTTCGATTGGTATGCATTATGGGACGTTTCAGCTAACTGCGGAATCACACACAGAACCTGTTGAACTGCTTGAGAAAGCAAAATTTGATGCTGATATTCCCGCTGATGAGTTTATAACGCTTGATATTGGGAAACCGTTTAACTTTCTTGGAAGCCCTAGCAAGTATTAATGTTGACCATAAATACTCCCTTCATTTTTAACATAGGCACAAAGCTGCCATAAGGATTTTTCTGTGATTAAAATATGTTTTATATTATCGGCAGCCATTTTTAGTCTCAATGTTTTTTCTGAAAGTACAAAAACGCCTAAATATCTACAATTGAAAAATATGTTGGACCGCCCTACTGATGGCTACTGTCTTGATGTTGCGGGTAGTGGTGACTACATAAGGGTCGACATACCTCTAACCGCCCATAACTGTAAAGGGCCACAACCATATGCAGATGAGATTATAGAGTATAGAAATGATAAGACGATTTATTTCCCAAGTTATAATGGTTGCGTCACTGTGATGGGAATTAACGATAAGGCCTTAGCTGGAAATGCACTCATGTTAAAGGGCTGTGGTGCTGAAGAGCCATTCTTGAATGCTAAAAACTTCCAAAAATTTGAATTTAACGCTAAAGGGCAAGTTCAATTGCATGGTAGCCACCTATGTATAGCTGTGGGAGCTGAGTCACATACAACATATAGCCTTGCACATAGATGGAGAAGTCTTTTAATGCTGCCTTGTAAAGAAGTAGGACTGGATCGCAGTGCGTGGCAGATTATCAGTGCAGGGAGACGCTAAGCCCCCACACGCATCAATAACTACCAAAGTCGCTCAATGTAAGACCTTAATTACTCGACCACTGCTCTATAAAACGTATTTAAGCAGATAACAATGAGTCCAGTAGCGGCACATAATCTTCAATCGGACGCACAGCCAAACCTGACACTTTGCCAGCATCATCATAACGGCGAAGTGCAATCGCATCTTTATGCCAAGGGTTGCGCTCAAAGCGCTCTTGCTCATCAAAATCCATAATACCACCTTGCAATTCCATACTGTATTTAGACGCTGGTGATAATGTGGTGTAGTAATTGGACCCCACCGAGCATAAATAGCGCTTGGCAAGAACGTGTAAACGTACAGGCTCCGTCACTGCTTTTGAAAAGTGTTCTTTTAACCAGCTCGCCCCTAGACGCTCATGAAACTCATCAATATCAGACACACTGACCGCATCTGAAAACTTCAAATGGCCAATATCATGTAATAAACACGCTGCAATTAACTCAGGGCGACAATCATCTTTTTCAGCCAGTGCCGCGGTTTGCAGCGCGTGCTCTTGTTGCGAGACATCTTCACCGTAGTTAAGTGCTCCTTTTTCTGCAAACAATGTCAGAATTTCTTGTGTGACAGGTTTCATAGCGACTCCCTTAAAAATTGATAAAACTGATCAACCGCAATGCCTACTGACTCGCTGTTATCGAGCACATGCGTGTTTTCAGGGAATACATCAATCAATGAAGAGCTGCGCCCAAAACGCTGCTCTATTTCTTCGGTGGACTCCCTTCCCCGCTTCAATAGGCGTTCTTTTAACAAGTGATTGGGTACAGCAACATTCATTGTGACCAAATCAGGGTAAAGTGACAGCGCTTTGGGCAAATACTCTCGTGAACCATTCACTACCACATTAATCCCAGCATCCAGCCAATAATTAATTTCAACACCCACTCCGTAATACAAACCATTTGCCTCCCAATGCATGGCAAAGCAGGAAGCCTTTTTGCGAACAAAGAACTCCTCTTCGGTGAGCGCAACATGATTCTCATTACGATCATCCGCGGCACGTGTGATATAGCGGTGCACAATTGCAATACGATCTCCTGCTACTGCTTGGCGACGAATTTCTCGCAAAATACTGTCTTTACCGCTGCCTGAGGCACCCACTAAAAAAAATAACTGACTTTTTTGCATTATTTGCCTCCAAAGGGAAAGCGTTGAATTTCGGTAAAGGGCGTCGCACGATTAGGCTGCATAAAAAGACAAATACTGTCACAACGAGGCCGTGTGCGAATATGCGTCATGCGCTCGCTTAATACTTCTAACAATACATCGCGGATAATCCCATCACTTAACGTATCGGTGAGCGTCATATGAAAACGATACTGATCCAATACATAGGGATACCCCCAGCGACGACGCAGTTCCGCTTCACGCATACTCAGTTGACTATCTGGACGCTTTTGCAAATCCGCAGGCGTTAATGGCGCGCGAAAGGAATCAAACACCTGAACACATTGATCCGCTAATTGATGTAAGGCTTGATCTGGCACTTTAGACATTAAGGCAACAAAGTTTCCCAACACCTGTGGCTCTAATGCCAATAACTCAAACGCTTGCTGTTGCGCTGCCCACTGCTCTGCGCATTGCAACACATCATCCAGTGTGTAAGGCGCTGCTAGCTCAAACGGTGCCTTTAAAGTGCCATGGAACCCATAAAACCGAGGGCTTTGGGTACAGGAATGGTAACGGGCATCCGCTAGCCATGTATGCCCAAAGTGCCCAAGCTCTGACGCGGGTTCAGGGCTGTAATAAATTGCACAACGCGCGCTCATAAGCCGCCTCTTAATAAACCTGATTGCCACACACCCACACAGACTTCACAAGGGGAATCTGTTGATATTCCGCTACCCGCACGACATCGGCTCGTTTCGCTAATGCAATTTCACCGCGATCATGTAATCCAATCGCTGCTGCAGGGACACTGGAGACCATTGCCACAGCCTGCGGCAGGCTAATCTGCTCATTGTGCTGATACAAACTAAATGCGGCCAACAATAAGCTGCTGGGCACATAATCAGAGGACAGAACATCAACCAAACCCATCTCAGCCAGTGCACGCGCCGACACATTCCCCGAGTGGGACAGGCCACGTACCACATTAGGCGCCCCCATCATCACTTTCATGCCCTGCTCATGCGATACGCTTGCCGCCTCAACGGTGGTTGGAAACTCCGCAATGACCATACCTAGTGCCACGGACTCCATCGCATGTGCTTTTGTTGCATCATCATGACTTGCAAGTGCAATACCTAAACCCTGACAATCGCTTGCAATCAGCCCTCGATGCAAGTCACTGTATTTTTCAGCATGGCTCAACTGGGTATTGATAAAAGCTTCCATCTGCTCATCTGATAAGCCATATTTGCCTTGGTAATACTCGTAATATTTATCAATTTTGACAAACTGGCGCTGTCCGGGAGAATGATCCATCAGCGATACAAGCTTCAGCGAGGGTGCCTGACGAAAGCGCTCCCACAATGTCATTAGCTCAGGGTAAACCACCTCACAGCGCAAATGCAGTAAGTGATCTGCACGTAAAATATTGGAGGCACGCGCACTATCTAGTGCATCGGCCATGGTCTGCAATAGCTCAACCCGTTGCGCGCCATCATTGACCTCACCCAAGGCAATGGCATCCAAAACCGTGGTAATGCCAGAGGCAATGATTTGTGCATCGTGCCCTAGCACGGCGGGGATTGCTGGCCACTTAACACCCGGACGCGGCTTAATATGGCGCTCTAAGTTATCGGTATGTAGCTCAACTAAACCCGGTAGTAGGTAATCTCCCTCGCAATCTACCGCTGCAGGCAAGGTACTTTGGGAGTGGCTGATATCGGCTACTTGACCATCGGCCAGATACAAACACCCCTGTATAACCTCATCGCCTAATACAATACGTGCATGATTTAACACCAATGGCTTAGCCATGTCTCTCGTCCTCCCGAGTCATCTCATAAAAATGATCAGCAACCGCATCACGCACCACTGCATCATGAAAAATGCCAAGCACTGCCACACCCTGTGCTTTTTTCGCTTGAATCAGCTGAATCACCACACCACGATTATGCTCATCCAACGATGCGGTCGGCTCATCCAACAACAGCAATGGATAATCAGCAATAAAGCCGTGTGCAATATTCACACGTTGCTGCTCACCCCCTGAAAAAGTAGCCGGTGCTAAATCCCATAAGCGCTCAGGAATATTTAACCGCTGTAACATCGCTTGGGCTTTTTCAATGGCCGTTGTACTATCAACTCCTCGCTCTAATAATGGTGTTGCCACAATTTGTAAGGCTGACACCCTTGGCACAACTCGTAAAAACTGGCTCACATAACCCATTGTGTGCTGGCGGATATGTAAAATCGTACGTGGGTCTGTTTTACACAGATTAATCACCTTGCCCTGATGACAAATATCTACTCGCCCCCGTGTGGCTAAGTAATTGCCATAAACAGTACGCAATAAGCTACTTTTACCTGTGCCTGACGCCCCTTTTAGTACCAAGCACTCTCCTGCACTCAGGGAAAAGTTCACGCCCCACAGTGCAATGATTTCCGCATTATTTTGATGATGTAGTACGAACTCTTTTTGCAGGTCCGTTACTTTAAGAATGGTCATGGTTGTAGTACCGATGAGACTAATAACTGAGTGTAAGGGTGTTGCGGGTCATCCAGCACCTGATCGGTCAGCCCTGTCTCCACCACACGCCCTTGCTGCATCACCATTAAACGATGAGATAGCAAACGCGCCACGGCTAGATCATGGGTCACAATAATGACCGATAACTGGTATTGCGCCACCAGCTTTCTTAATAAATCCAGTAGACGAGCTTGCACCGACACATCCAAGCCGCCAGTCGGTTCGTCCATAAAAATCAGGCGCGGCTGCGTCACTAAATTTCGTGCAATTTGCAAGCGCTGCTGCATCCCTCCTGAGAAGGTTGTTGGCATATCATCCAAACGTGCCACATCAATTTCCACCTGAGTGAGCCAATCACTGGCTTGCTGACGAATATTGGCGTAATGGCGCTGTCCATTTGCCATTAAACGCTCCCCGATATTCGCACCTGCACTCACATTTAAACGCAAACCATCACGTGGGTTTTGGTGTACTACCCCCCACTCACTGCGCATCAAATGACGCCTTTTTGCCTCAGGTAACTGATATAAACTCAATGTTTTATTATCACGCGGCGTATATTTCACTGTGCCTTGACTAGGCACATGCTGTGTTGACAAGGCTTTGAGTAATGAGGTCTTACCTGAGCCGGACTCACCCACAACCCCCAGTACTTCACCAGCATACAGTTCAAAGTTAATCGCCTCACACGCCACAAAGTCACCATAGCGCACAGCTAGATCACTGACTTGCAATAACGCCTGCTCACTCATGACTCACCTTCCTGAGCCGCTTGTCGGCTGCCACAGTAATCGCTATCGGCACAGGCAAACAAACGCGTTCCTTGGTCATCCACCACAATCTCATCTAAAAAGCTATCGGTTGCACCACACAAAGCACATGCCTGCTCCCAGCGCTGGATTTCAAACGGATGATCTTCAAAATCAAGACTTTTTACGGATGTATAAGGCGGCACCGCATAAATACGCTTTTCGCGCCCAGCACCAAAGACTTGTAATGCAGGCATATGATCCATCTTAGGGTTGTCAAACTTTGGAATCGGTGAGGGGCGCATCACATAGCGATCATTGACCCGCACAGGGTAATCATAGGTATGCAAGATTGCACCATAGTGTGCAATATCTTCATACAACTTAGTGTGCATCATTCCATATTCACCCAGTGCATGCATTTTTCTGGCCTCTGTCTCTCGCGGCTCTAAAAAGCTTAAAGGATCTGAAATCGGTACTTGGTAAATCAGAATTTGACCCGCAGTCAAAGGCGTCTCAGGGATACGGTGGCGCGTTTGAATTAAACTCGCTTCGGTAGTTTTTTCAGTGGTTTTTACGCCGGTCGTGCGTCTAAAAAACTGACGAATACTCACCGCATTGGTCGTATCATCCGAGCCTTGATCAATGACTTTAAGGGTGTCATATTGACCGATTAAACTTGCGGTTAATTGGATACCCCCTGTTCCCCAACCATAGGGCATGGGCATTTCACGTGATGCAAAAGGGACTTGATAGCCCGGTATCGCTACCGCTTTTAACAAGCTGCGACGAATCATGCGCTTGGTTTGCTCATCCAAGTAGGCAAAATTGTAATCAGGGTCGCTCATTACTGATCCTCTTCCTGATGTCTATGGCGTAACTTACGAATCAGCTCTAACTCTGATTGAAAATCGACATAATGCGGCAGCTTTAAATGCTGTACAAAACCAGAAGCCTCCACATTATCACTGTGCATTAATACAAACTCAGCATCTTGAGCCACGGATTTAACTGGCTCACCTAACTCCTCAGCACGTAATGCACGATCTACCAATGCCATCGACATGGCTTTGCGCTCGCTATAACCAAAGGTTAGGCCATAACCACGCGTAAACTGCGGGGGTTGCTGCTTACTCCCCTTAAACTGATTGACCATTTCGCACTCGGTCACTTCAATCTGACCGATACAAATGCTAAACCCTAACTCGGGTGGCGTAATGTCCACCTCAACATCACCCAAACGGATCTCACCGGCAAAGGGATGGGTATTTCCATAACCACGCTGAGTGGCATAGCCCAAAGCCAGTAAAAAACCCTCATCGCCGCGTGCGAGGTTTTGCAACCTAACATCACGCCCTGCG
>Ga0193958_1000587_pt1 | contig 13034 bp, 10 predicted proteins | sample FB_1_MG_FD_140320 | JGI IMG/M metagenome (GOLD analysis project Ga0193958, IMG submission 140320) | Microbial mat bacterial communities from the Broadkill River, Lewes, Delaware, United States - FB_1_MG | ecosystem: Environmental > Aquatic > Freshwater > River > Microbial mats | place: USA...
ATTGCGCAGGCCAATGCTTTGTAAAAGCTCATCACTAACTGCTGACTGCTCTTTATCTTGCAAAACTACTGCAGGCAATTGCTTATGGTCTCCAATTAAAACGAAGCGCTGAAAATGAGGGAGTAAGCCAACTAACATGGGCTCCAAAATCTGTGAAGCCTCATCAATAATCACGCTGTTAAATTGTTTGAGTTTGAGTAAGAGCGGGCGGTTGAGCATGGTAGAGACCGTAGATACAAAAATTCGATGCTTTTCTATGGTAGCTCTAAGATCCTTGCGAGTATCGACCTTTTCTGTTTGGACCGAAAACATACGCTGCTCAAATCGAGGGTCGCAAGAATAGCGACTGCCCATTCGCAGATAATCATCTATGCCCACTTCTTCAATAGCCTCGCAAATTTCATCGACTGCTCGGTTGGTATAGGCTAACAACAAGATGTTTTCTTGGCTGTTTCGATGAAGATATTCGACCATTTGGGCCAACATGAATTTGGTTTTGCCTGTGCCCGGAGGGCCCACCAACAAAAAGTAGTCTTGGGCATCCAATGCCTTGTTGAGGATGCGCTTTTGGTCTTGGCCCAAATGAGGCTCCATAAAGTTGCGGCGCTTGGGGACACTGCTTTCTTGTGGGGCTCTTTGGCCCAATAAAAGCTGTCGCTTTGCGCTATGGAAATTCATGAAATTAAAGAGCGATTGATATTGGACTGTAAAGCCCTTATCAAGCATATCATGTTCTAAACTCCAAGTTTGTGGGCCCTCAAAAACGGCCCCGCTACATTGAGGAGAGTAGAGCTTGAAGCAAAGCGTTTCGGCATTGATTTCCGAAATTGAACCTTTAAAAATCTGATGTTGTAAAACATTGTCTTCTTGGCCCATTTCGGGATATAAAATCGCAATATCACCCTGTCTGAAGTTGGCGAGGGGATTGGTAGCCTCCGTTCGCTTAAAGCAGAGAATAGGGGGTTCCTCTTCGCTATTGTTTTCAATCAATTCTAGGCCAGCCAAAAGCTCAAAATGTTCATCTTTATCGGCTCTTTGGCTGAGCCAAAGCCCTGCTTGTCCATTGGCGCGATCATTTCCTTCTACTCCCGTTTTGGCCAAAATTTGCTCTTTGGCAATAAAGCTACAAAAGGCAATAAAGTAGCGGCGCTCTAGCTCACTGAGTTTAGAAAAGCAATCCTCAAACTCTTCTAACCCTCTGGCCGTATAGCCGCCAGCTTTGGGCAGAATAGCTGGCCCCAATTGATGTAAAAGGCCATATTCTTCTAAAGGACGTTGGTCTAGTTGAGCTAGCTGCCGCTCTATAATGACCATCTGATTGCGAATGGCCAAGGCTTCATCTTCTTTAAATTGTGTGCTGGGAGCTAGGCGCAACGGCTTTTCTTGCAACTTAGAGTAAAGAATATGGGCTAAGCTTTTATAGCTGGGATAAACCGATTGGGTCAGCAAGCCATAGAGCAAGGTTTGTACATAATGGTTGTGGTTGAGATTGTATTTATTGGGCATGAAGGTTTTGCCACTCTTCAATTCCACAATTAAGGCCTTATCATCGCCTTCTGCTGGCGGCTGCCAAAGGTCCAAACGCCCCTGAACGCCATAAAGGGCCGAATAAAAAGAGGGCTCCAATAAAATGCGGTCTTGCTCAATGCCTGCCTTAGGAAATTCATTAAGAATAATGTGCTGAAGATTGATGAAGTGGTTTTTGGCCTCATGATAGGTCTTTCGAATATCCGTATCCTTAAAGTCAGCAAACCCCAAGGGATTGAGACTAAAAAGCTTCTTAAACTCTTCTTGAAAATCTAATTTGGGATTCTTGCTCAACAGATCCAAAAAACGGTTGGCAATATTTCCCAACATTAGTGGTATGCTGTTATCGTAACTGGAAAACTTCTTGAGCAAAAACAAATAGGCCGAAGCACCCTGTGGTTGAAAACACTCGGCTATGCTAGTGACATCTACCAAATAATCAGGCTCTAAGATGATGCGCTTGGGCAATAAAATCCCCGATTCTTCTACCAAGACATTGACCAATTGCAAAATGGCCCCAGAAGGAAAATGATCTTGCATCAACTCAATCGTCTTGTTAAACTGGGCGTTGATCTCGGGTACATTATAACGCAACCGCAGCTGATCGGTGTATTCTTCGCCATAAGGCTGGCAAATGATGAGCTCTTGGGCAGCATCAATTTGCAAAACTACCACCTTGAGCTGTTCAATAATCCCTTCTTTTAAGGGAAAAGGATTGCGATCTTCTTGGTCCTCCTCTTCATCTGTGGGCAAATAGGCCCGCAATTCTTCGGGCAAAGGAACATGGCAAAGGGCCGCAATGGCAAAGGCTACGGTTTTTAGGGCCGAGGCATATTGCCCCGTCGTAGGATCCAACTCCTTTCTGCGGATCCATCGCGCCCGCTTGATAATCTGATAAATCCGCCATTGTACAGAACGACTCAAATCTTCTTTATGCGATAAAAATGCAATTCGGGCCGAACGATCACTAAAATGTAGCCGCTCTTTTTCCGTCAATTGTAAAAATAACTGGACCAAAATAGCATCCAATGCCTGATATTTGGCCCCCAAAGGTTGATCTACTTGCTGTAGCTTGAGCAGTTGAGAAAAGAAGAACTGCGCTTCTGTTGCTTTTTTTTGCATAAACTTCTAATTGTTGGGTGAGGCTTTTTTGTCTGTCTGTTTTGGGGCCTCCTGCCTGCGGCAGGCGCTACGTTTCGCAGCTCGCTATTCGCTCGGCCCTGCGCCAGCAAGCTGGCTGGGTCTGGCGCTGCGCGCCACTGCTGCACATCGCTAGGCCAGTCGCTTCGCTCCTCTACAAGGCTTTAAAAAAAGCGTTGTTGCTGAGGATCGAAGTCTTGATGTTTAAACATAAGGGATTTAGATCGGATATTCATCTTAGCAATAAATCCATCCTCTAAAAGGACCACAAATTCTTCTTCATTGAGCCAAAGGGACGCATAGACATAAGGCAGTACTTTTGGCGAAAAAGTTCTGCGATGATCGCCTGTATGGGCATCGAGTAGCCAGAGCAGGCCTGCATTATCATTGACCAAAAGAAATTGTTCTTCGGGAGAGAGGGCGGGCAAAGAGGTCCAATGATGATAACTAATATCGGAAGGTGGTTGATTCGCAAAGCGAATTCCCTTTTTGCCTCTAAAAGGGAGCGCATATTTTTCATCTAGTTTTTCCAAGCCATAAAAGCGAATTTCTTGAAGCTGAGTCCCATTGACCACAGCGGTCCAAAGTCGATCATCTTGTCGAAATAGTTGTTCGGCATATTGGGCGTTGCTTTCTTGGAGAATAGCAGCAGAACGAAGATCAACAGTACGAAGTTTTTGGTGATTAAAGTCGAGAAGAATAACTTCATGAGGAGCCTGCCCAAGCTGCATACCTGCAATAAATCCCCCTTTTTGGATGGGGTCGTGAATAATGGCCTTGAGCGCTAAATCTTGGTCTAGCAAATAGATTTTTTCTCCATCAGTGGCGGCAATTTGCTCATTGGGCAGCCAGAGGAGAAAGTCAATAAAAGCGTCTAGGGTTTTTTCTTCGCCAATCATTTGGCCTGTGGCGGCATTAAAAATGCCGAGTTGTTTATTTCTGGCGGCCAGCAATTTGCTTTTATCGGGACTAAGGGCTACTGCTCGTCCCCAGCCAGGGAGCTCATAGCGGAGGTTGCCATCGTCGGAACGAACGACCAGAAGGTTATACCAACAGGCGCAAAAGCTTTGATGGAGGCGATACAACCTAAAATCTCCTTTAGCCGAATTGGGTAAAAAAGAGCGTTCTTGGGCCAAAACTCTAAAAGGGCGACCATCATCTATATAATCGTTCTCAATATCTTCTTCAAGAAGGGCCTCAAAGGCTTTGCGGATACGGTTGATCCATTTCATGTTGATTGATTTGATTGGGGAACTTGTTCGGAGAGCTGTATTTTGGTCCTTTTATTTGAGGGTGTTCCCTCAAAAACTAAAATATGGCGTAGCCATAACCTTATTGCTGTGGGGATCTGCCCACAGCATTGGCTGAGGGGCTGGAGCAGGGCCGCCATAGGCGGCAGACCAAGGCGCTTGCGCCGAAGGGCCGAGCAGACTTGCGAGCTGCGGAATGGCCCGACCCGCCCAAAGGGCGGGGCAGCCCCAAAAAAGAAAAATCGTCCAGCAAACATTAAGCAGGAGGGGCTTGTCCAGGAGCAGGACCTTCATAGGGTTTATCTTCTTCTTGCTTGGGGAATTGGCCTTCTAAGCGCATTGTTTCTAGCAAATTGAGAAGCATGGGCCAGTAGGGGGAAAGGCAGTGGGGGAGGCCTTTACTCCCTTCTCGAATTAGGCGTTCGTAACTGCGTTTTTCTTTTCGACATTCTAGGCCTCTGCCTTGGCCCAATAGGGCATGATCTTGTTTTAAGTCGATAAAATACAGTTCGCCATCTTTGTCTTGAGCTTCGTAGCGTTTTAGAGGTAGTCGATCATAATCGAGCAGGACAAAAGGGGGGGCTAGTTGAGGCCAACGGAGTTGATGTTGGATTTGGCCGCGCCATTTTCGGCGTTCATGTAAGGGTAGCCCTGGGATATTGATTCCTTGCAGATAAAAATGCCAGAGTCGTTGGGCTGCCAAGACCTTAATTTGGTAAGGGCTTTCTTCTAAGAGGACTAGCCCTTGCCCTGAAAACTGCAGTTGCAGTTGTTTATCGTCTTCTTTGGGCCAAAAATAAGTTTGATCGGGTAGTCGTTGGCTTTGGAGGCCTTTATAAAAGGCAAAAATCAGGTCGGTAGCAGGGGGAAGCGTTTCACGAGCTAATAAAACTTGTAGATAATTTAGCAGTTCGGCATCTATCCAAAGTGGGCCAATAGGTTCGGGACGTTGGAGCGCTTTTTCAAAAGAAAGATACTGCTGCTCAAGAGGGGTTGTCCAAAGGATATGATCGTGAAAAAGTTCTACTTTGGCGGCTAGGCCTTGCTCGTTGTAGGTCCAAGATTTTAGCATCTTACTTATTGTTTTTGATAGCTTCTGTCAAATTGTAATTGACCGCCATAAACGGCCCAGCCCTTACTCATTTTAAACTTACGGGCCGACATAGATTGGATGAGTCCTATGGTGAGCGCTGTTAATCCGCCCACAATAACAATAGGACCCGCAATAGTGTTGACTCCCAAAAAGGCTGCAGAGAGAGGAACAACACCAGCTCCCAAACCTAAAAGAAGAGCTCCTTTAAATTCTTTAGGGCTGCGTACTCGGCCAGCAATTAGGCTACAATCTCTAAGCGGAATTTCTCGGCCATCGACTATCATACTTTCCTTATTGACCGTTTGTAACTCGCCTTTGTAGGTTACTTTAGGACTGTTATAAAGTTTATATTTGATGCGGCCTCCTTTTCGGATAAAGTAGGTCTTACCTTTTTCAAAGTGCTCAAAAACCAAAACATCATAATTTACTGGATCGCTAATCAGCTCTTGAGCATTAGTCCAGGACAGGGAGAAAGTAAGGAAACCCAAGAGAAGAAGCCAAGAGAAATTCGCCATAAGTTTTGATTTTTTGCTATATTTAGAGAGTCTTAACTTTTTCAACTCAAGGAAAGATAAGAGATATTCTGCTTTTTTTGATAGCACATCCTTTTTCAAGCATAAAATATGAGACAGTTTTCCATTTTAGGACTTTTCTTACTATCTAGTTGCCTAGGTTTTGCCTTTTTTGAAGGCCAAAATTGGCAGCCTTCAAAGGAGTTTAAGGCATATTGGTTAAGAGAAAAGCGAGAGGTGAATCACTACCATTTGGTGCAAGAACTGGATGGGCAGAAATATGAGGGGACGGCACAACTTATTTTTCGTTCGACTCATTTTTCTCGCTCTAAACAACATGAGGTAAGTGCTGAAGATGATGGGGCGATTTCTGTCTTAGAATTGAATCAATTGCGCAGCTTTAAGAATGGAGAATACCGTTTGATGCAGTCTGTTTTTCGGCCCATTGACCTAGTCTCGGAGCCCTATTGTTACAAAGTGAGCAATAGTCTGCAAAACTGGGCTGGGCATCGCTTTGATCAGATCAATCTACGGGCTTACAACTACCGACAGCAACAGTTTTCTTATGCGAGTAAGGAAGGTGATCGGCAGCGTGATTTGCCCAAACTGCTCTTACAGGATGAGCTATTCAACCTAATTCGAATTTCTCCCGAAAAATTGCCTTTGGGCCGTTTTGAATTTTTACCATCTAGTTTATTGGCGCAGTTGTATCATAGTTTACTTATCCCTAAAACGGCAGAGGCTAGCTTGATAGAAGAGGGCGACTTGGCCACTTATAGTTTGCGCTATGCACAAGAAAAAGGAAGCTTGACAATTCAGTTTGAAACTAAATTTCCGCATCGTATCCGCTCTTGGGAAGAACGTTATTACAACAGAGGCCAAAGCTACTATAGTAAGGCTGAATTTAAGGAAGGAAAATAGTACACTAAATAAATTAAATCCTATGATTTTTTCACAACATGCCAATGGCAAGCTTTTGCTCACAGCCGAATATTTTGTGACGGAGGGGGCTACGGCTCTGGCGCTGCCCACCAAAAAGGGCCAAAGTATAAGGGTCGAAAAAGGCCAAAAGGCAGACCAATTGCATTGGCGAAGCTTAGAAGAAAATGGCAACTGCTGGTTAGAGGTTTGGGTTAGCCTACCCGATTTGGAACTAATTGAGTTTGAGGGCGAGGCTGAAGAAGCCGAGCGCTTGCTTGTTTTGCTTCAAATTGCCCAAGAACAGAATCCTGACTTCTTAGCTGATGGCCAGGGGCTAGAAGTGACGACCCAGTTAGAGTTTCCTAGAGATTGGGGCCTGGGCTCTTCTTCTACTTTGCTTAGTTTACTAGCCGATTGGGCTCAGGTAGATGCCCATCAACTACTCGCCGAAAGCTTTGGGGGGTCTGGCTACGATTTAGCAGCAGCCAAGGCTAAAGGCCCAATTCTCTACCGTTTGTTCAATGGACAACCACAGGCTTATCCTACTCCCTTTGCCCCTAAATTTAAAAATCAGCTTTATTTTCTGCACCTCAATAAGAAGCAAAGCAGCCGCGAAGCTTTGATCCACTATAAAGTGAAGCCCGCAGAAGAAAGAGAAGCGCCTATTCCCAGAATTAGCCAGATTACGCATAATGTAGCTCAATATTGCAAGGATTTGGCAGATTTTGATGACCTTCTTGAAGAACACCAAGCTCTTTTGCAACCCATTTTGGGCCAAGAAGGACCAAAAGCAAGGTTCTTTGACGACTTCTGGGGAACTGTAAAACCCCTAGGTGCCTGGGGGGGCGATTTTGTCCTCATTAGTAGCCAACGTAGCGAAGCAGAAACTAAAGCCTATTTTGCCCAAAAAGGCTTCGAACAGTTTATCCGCTATGAAGATATGATTTTGAGCTAAAGCCATATATCGCAAACAAGAAAAAAAGACCTGTACGCTTAGCGTACAGGTCTTTTTTTCTGCAGAATACCAAAGTATTCATCTCAAAGAGAAATATTGCCTATTTCTTTACCGCATTCACGATAGCTTTGAAAGCAGCAGGCTCGTTCATCGCTAGATCGGCCAACACTTTACGGTTGAGCTCGATACCGCTCTGAGACAAAAGGTGCATAAAACGAGAGTAGCTGAGGCCCTCTTGACGAACAGCAGCGTTGATACGCTGGATCCAAAGAGCACGATAGCTGCGCTTTTTCAATTTACGGCCAATGTATGCATACTGCATACCTTTCTCAACCGCATTTTTGGCAACGGTATAAACTTTAGATCTCGCTCCAAAGTAACCGCGGGCCTGCTTCAAAATTTTCTTCTTTCTTCTTCTTGAAGCTACAGAATTTACCGAACGTGGCATAGCTTAATAGTTTAAAATAGATAGATAAAATAAGGGCCTGGGGTGCAGGTGAGAAGGGACCCACAACTTGTCCACTAAGGCACCTCTTAATGTTTCTAGATGCCAAGCATCTTCTTCACGCGCTTGGCATCGCCAGGAGCACAAAGACCAGCGTGACGTAGACGAAGCTTACGCTTCTTTGACATTTTTGTCAAAATGTGGCTTTTTCCACTACGACGACGTTTGATCTTGCCGCTACCCGTCACCGAAAAGCGTTTTTTAGCACCTGAATGCGTTTTTACTTTAGGCATGGTAATACGTTTTTTTTAAACAGATTTTTGAAAATCGACTGCAAACTTAAGCTTATTTTTCCAATATAAAAAACTTTTCTGCCCCAATTTCCTGATCCTAAATGGCCTAGAATTTCACGAAGGTGTTTCCTCCCTCGCACTGATACCCCTTGATCATTTTTTTCCGCTTCAATAGGTCCAAACGCCGATGTGTCTCTTTCATCAAGCGACCTTTGCCTACACCATGAATAATTTCTAATTGCCCCGAAAAGCCAATTTCTAAAGCCTGATTGAGGTAGTCTTCTAGAGCCTCTAACTGAAACTCTAAACACTCAAAGGGTTGCAAGTCTTTGTAGTCTTCAGGGAAAATAAGTTCAATATGTAGGTCTAAAAAAGACTCAAAATGTGCCAATCGCTGCGCATCATGTTTGTTATAATACCGGCGGTGAATTTCCTTGTGCATTTGCGTTTTGCGCTGCGCTAAGGTGTACTTTTTTAAATTAGTTTTGGGCTGCGCCTTGCGAGCTTCCAATTCCGCCAAACTAAAACAAGAATAGCCCTGCAACTCTAAACCCAACAAAGGAATGGGCTGCTGCAACTTGATCCATTTCTTGTACTTGAGCTTAAAATGGTGCTCCAACTCAAAAACAGCTAACCGCAAACTAAGCTGAGGGGAGTCATTCAAATTGGCATGCGCAAATTCCGCAATCGGAAAGTAATCATGTGGCCCAATATGCTGCTTGAGCGACTGCGCTACACACTGCAAAATCTGCAACTCAAACTCAAAATTAAACCCATAAGGCGTATCATTCACTAAGTAAATGCTGTATTGCCCCTGCGCATAAGGATAAAAGGCTAGATAAATCCCTTTGTTTTCAGGCGCCTTGCCCTCAATCTTGGGCGCCTGATATACAGGAATAGCTGCCTCTTTTTTTGGCAAGGGCCGCCCAGCTTTCCGCGCCTCTATCTCTTCTTTCGTATAAAATAATTCTTCTGTAGATAAGCCCTTAGGCGCTTTTTTCGGCTTCTTTTTACCAAACTCTCGCTGTATATCAGAGATCTGTGGACCCGAATAATATGCCTCTGGCACAATGTCATCCCCAAAAGCGATGCTCTCTTCATCTTCCTCCAATAACCACACTCGATAGCTGCCATCTAAATAATCTTCCAAAATCTCGGCTCGCTGACCAGAATAGATAAATCGTATAATTTCTCCTGCTTTCATCTTTTTATTTTTTGTTGGGGCTGCCCCTGCAGCCTGCGGCTTTGGGTCGGGCTGTGTCGCAGCTCGCAGGCCTGCTCGGCCCTGCGGCGGCTTTGCCGCCTTGGTCTGGCCTTCGGCCACTGCTGTCCATCCCTCAGCCGCGTCGCTACGCTCCTTTGCGGGCCTGCGGCCCTGCAAAACTCAAGAAAATTTAACCCAAATTATATTTTAAACTTTTAAGTTGGAATTAACTATTTGTTTGTCAATTTGTTGTTGTCTGGTCAATAATTTAGCTCACCCCACCAAAAGACAAGGGTTTCCTCCTTAACGCATTTTGCTCAACTGGCTTTACAGATAGAAAAGACTACCTTTGTTTAAACCAGTAGATAACGTTTACAGTTATTAAAAATGGATTTTTTAACCTCAAAATACTTATTTTCAAAATGGCAACTATAAAATCTTACTCTCCTGAACATCAGCCAACTGAAGAGGAGAAAGAAGAAATGGCCAACTTTTTATTTAAACATCTAGAACAATATGGAGACCCCAAAGACCAAATTCTAGCTGCTATGGACTACTCCCTAGGCCAGAATGAACAAGCTGCAGGGGGCAAAATTTTTAGCATCTATTATCAAGGACAATTGGCTGGCGCTACCGTGCTGAACCGCACAGGCATGACTGGCTATATTCCCGAAAATATCCTGGTCTATATTGCCGTAGATGCGCAATTTAGAGGAAAAGGCCTAGGAAAACAACTAATGCAGGCAGCAATTGAGCAAACCCCCGGAGATATCGCTCTGCATGTCGAAAAAGATAATCCCGCTAAACATCTTTATGAAAAATTAGGATTTACTAATCCTTACCTCGAAATGCGACTGAAAAAATAAAACCCTCTGCCTCCTACAGGCCCGAAGGGCCTATCGGCAATAGCCAGATTTAAACGTACTCACTTTTATAGTTTGCAGCAAATTCCCGCTAGTCGGCCCTATTTTTCTCAGCCATAGCGAAGGCTATGCCCTTAAAAAATAGCTGGCCTAGCAGAAAATTCATAACAAACTATGGCCAAAGCAGTGCGATTAAATCTGGCTGAGGGATGGAAAGTGGTGCGGCGAAGCCGCAGACCAAGGGGCTGAAGCGAAGCGAAAGCCCCGCAGGGCCGAGCAGACTTGCGAGCCACGACACAGCCCGACCCAAGGCCGCAGGCCGCAGGGGCAGCCCCAAAACCCTCCTAGATAAATACATACCTATTTTTTCAGTAAACCATTTGTAATGGCATTTATCACCTTAGATAGTCAAAAATTAGCCGAAAATTACCAACGCTTAGACGAGCTCTTTCAAGAAAAAAATATCCAATGGGCCGTGGTCTCCAAAATGCTTTGTGGCCACCGCCTCTACCTAGAGGAACTCATTAAATTGGGCGCCAAACAACTTTGCGACTCCCGTCTGAGTAACCTCAAAATGATCAAGTCTATTTCTGAAGAGGTGGAAACGATCTATATTAAACCTCCGCCCCAAGAAATTATTCCCGAAATTGTCCAATATGCCGATATCTCTTTTAATACAGAGATCGAAAGCATCCGCCTGCTGTCGGAAGAGGCCGCCCGCCAAAATAAATTGCACAAAGTGATCATTATGATCGAAATGGGCGAGCTGAGAGAGGGGGTGATGCGAGAGGAGTTTATGGACTTTTATGAGCAGGTGTTCAAATTGCCCAATATTCAAGTGGTGGGCATTGGAACCAACCTCACTTGTATGTATGGCGTTTTGCCTAGCCAAGATAAATTGATCCAATTAGGCCTCTATGAACAGCTAATTGAGGCTAAATTTAATCGAGAAATTCCCTTGGTCTCTGGCGGATCCTCTGTGACGATCCCCCTCATTTTTCAGAACTTACTGCCCGCTGGAATCAATCACTTTAGAGTAGGAGAGACCCTTTATTTAGGTACCGATGTATATAATAATCGCACCTATGAACGGATGCACCAAGATGTGTTTAAGCTTTATGCCCAAATCATTGAGCTGAATGAAAAACCGCTGGTGCCCGATGGAAATATGGGCCTTAACCTCAAGGGCGAAGCTGTGACTTTTAAAGAAGAACTTCGACAAAAAACAGCGGTTCGCGCTATTATCGACCTCGGCCTGCTAGATGTAGATGAAGCCCATCTGCAATTGGCCGACCCCAAACACAAAATGCTGGGCGCCTCTTCGGATATGGTCGTAATCGACCTAGGAAGCAATGAAGAAGGATTAGGCGTTGGCGATCTGATCGAGTTTAAACTCGATTATATGGCGATCCTCCGCATTATGAATTCTAAATATATCGAAAAACGCTTGGCCCCCGCCTAAATTCAAGGGCTAAGCGCTTGGCCGCAGTTCCTTTTTAGGAACTGCGGCCTTTTTTATGCGGCTAAACAAAGGTTTTGGGCCAAGCTGCGGATTACAATTAACGTGGGCGTGACGCCCAGCTTAATTTGCAAATTACAATTAGCTTGGGGAGTATCTCTAAGGCCCTATCTTTTTTTCTGGACTAGCCCCTACTACAAATTAGCTAGGCTCGCTTAGCAGCGAAATTTAGAAGTCTATTGATTTTAGGGCCTAAAAAAAGGGGGGAAACCTAAGTTTTGCCCCTTTGGGGGGAAGTTTTATTGTTTAATGAGTTTTCCCGTCTGGCCGCCCGCCCATTTCCAGAAGTAACTGCCCTTGGGCCAATTTTCGGTACCAATTGTTTTTGGGCCAGCAGGCAAAATATAGCGAGCCACTTCTTGGCCCAACAGATTATAAAAGTAAAGCTGACCCGCCTGAGGTAATTCTATTTGCAGTTGGGCGCTAAAGGGATTGGGCCAAATTTTTGGCCCTTGCTCAGTCAGATAATTTGTGGAACTAGGGTAGTAGCAAGAGCCATCTTCTACCCAAGCGTTGGGAACAAAGTTGAGGGCGTTGCTGTCTAGGCAGCCCGGCTTTAGGCAGTTTTGCAAAAGCGCCTGCACATCTAGTTTACCTGCTCCCCAATCTATATTAGGAGTTGGACCAGCGCTATAGACCCAAGCATCTTTGCGGGCAGATTGTAGCAAGGCAGCCTTTAGCTCGGCCCAATCGGCCTGCGGTTGGCATTGAAAATAGAGGGCTGCCGCTCCCGTGACCATAGGGGCAGCCATAGAGGTCCCTTTAGCGCAAACATGCCAACCGCCTTGGTCCAAATAAGGGTAATTACTGTTTCGAGCTGTTTGTAGGGCCGCCAAACTGGCCGCAGAAAGGACCTGCCCGCCTGGGGCAGTTAAATCGGGCTTTTGCAAGCCCGTTCGACTAGGGCCAAGGCTAGAAAAATCTGCAATTCCAAAAATTGGAAAGCCTGCGTAGGCCAAAGAGATGGTATCGCCAGCATAATTATGCAGTTGATCTCGGTTTTGATAGGCTGCCACCGTGATGACCTTGGGCGAGCAAGTCCAATAGGCGGCTAAGGTTTGTCGGTTATCGGGCGCAATATAATGAGGGCTATTGGCCTGTTGAAGAATATCAGAGAGTCCCATGTTTTGCTCATGGCTCCAAATATCTAGCTGACCGGCACCGCTCCAATGCAAAAAAAGCTGCTGATTTTGCAAATTGTTTCCCCGCAGTTGAAAATACCACTCTAGGCAGCCCTGCCATTCGGCTAAATACTGCTCTAAAATCAGGGGCCCTTGTGGACCGATAGATATGGTATCTATTCTTTGGGCGG
>Ga0193958_1000590_pt1 | contig 12998 bp, 16 predicted proteins | sample FB_1_MG_FD_140320 | JGI IMG/M metagenome (GOLD analysis project Ga0193958, IMG submission 140320) | Microbial mat bacterial communities from the Broadkill River, Lewes, Delaware, United States - FB_1_MG | ecosystem: Environmental > Aquatic > Freshwater > River > Microbial mats | place: USA...
ATATAATCTTTCTCTACACCTTCACCTTTTAAATACATCAGTCCAAGATTTGTCATAGCTTGGTCATTTTTGTATTTTGATTCTTCAATCCAAATATCATGTGCTGTTTTAAAATCTTTGTTTTTATACGCCTCTAGGGCAGCTCTATGTTCCATAAATCTTATACCTTCATTTGGTTTAGGAATTGGATTATTTAACTTTAGTTGTTTTTCTAAATACTCTTTTAAATATGATGAAGCAATCTCAATTGCTTCATCATAATCTTCACTTGCTGCTTTTATATCAAAGTCTAAATATTCAACTAAAAAAGCATCTCCCACCTCATGCTCTCCACTGTAACACTCAAAGGGATAATCTAAACTAAGATAATATTCCAAGTCCTTATTCATTTCTTTTTGCCTACTTTATTTTGAACTACAACTACAACTAGTAGTTCCTGAATCTAAAAGTGTTGAGCAATTTGATTTTGTTACTTCTTTACATTTTTTTGATAAATATTGTCTATAAATTTCATCAATACTCAAATAGCTTTTAACACAACTATAAACTTTTAATCCCTTCTCTTGAAAAAAGTTGTAAATTCCCTCTCCCATATGAAAAAAAATTGTACTATCTACTTTATGTGATGAAATAAACTTTGCAGTTTCTATTCCATCACCACATCCTTCATTTTTTACAATTTTAAAAGAGCCTGTTTCTTCATTTAGAAGGGCAAAATATGGAGAGTTTCCATATAACTTTGAAATCACCGTTGATTCTTTTCTATCTAGTGGTATTGCAATCATTTTTAACTCCTTGTTTTTATCTAATTTACTATGCAAAAACTATTCCGTAATTTTTGATGGAACATAATTTGCATAGTGTTTAAAAATCCAAAATAAAGAGTTTGTCATGGTAAATAAAAAATTAATTCGTGAATTATTAAATGAAAGTGCTTGCTCTCACAATAAAACAAAAAAATCATCTTGTGATAAACCAAAACCAGGAGCTACAAGTGGGGGATGTGCATTTGAAGGTGCACAAATAGCACTATTTCCTTTTGCTGATGTTATTCATCTTGTTCATTCTCCTGCAACTTGTATTGGAGCTTCGTGGGAGACAAGACAAACTCTTACAAGCCATCAAGGAGAAAACAACACAGTTATGGGATACACAACGGATGTAAATACAAATGATGTAATTTTCGGTGGAGATAAAAAACTTGAAGACTCTATAGAGTATATAATTGAGCATAAAAATCCAAAGGGAATATTTGTATATGAAACTTGCGTTACGGCGATGATTGGAGATGATATGGATAGTGTTTGCTCAAGAATGGAGAAAAAACATAATCTTCCAATAGTTGTTATCCACTCTCCTGGTTTTGTAGGTGGTAAAAATCTTGGCTCAAGACTTGGTGGAGAATCAGTTTTACACCAATTAATAGGAACAAAAGAACCAGCAGAGATACATCCTTTTGGAATAAATCTAATTGGAGAATATAATGTAACGGGTGATATGTGGCAATACACACCACTTTTAGAAAAAATTGGTATCAAAATAGTTTCAACTTTGGCAGGTGATGGAAGAATAGAAAATATACAAATGGCTCATAGAGCAAAACTAAATGTAATAGTTTGTGCAAAATCACTTATAAGTCTAACAAGAAAAATGCAAGAAGAGTATGAAATACCATATATTTCTATTTCATTTTATGGAAGAAGAGACACAACAAATGCAATAAGAAGTATAGTAAATGCCTTTGGAGATAAAGAGTTAACTGCAAGGGCAGAGGCAATGATTGAAGAGGAAGAAGCAAAACTAGAACAAGCTTTAATTCCATATAGAAAAATACTTGAAGGTAAAAAAGCCATTTTAAATACAGGTGGAAATAAAACTTGGTCAATAGCATCAGCATTACAAGATATAGGTATAGATGTAGTTGCAACAAGTGTAAAAAAAGCAACACTAGAAGATAAAGAAATCTGTGCACAATATGTAAAAATACTTATGGAAGATCCAAGTGAACAATCAAAACTAATAGATGAACACAACATAGATATACTTCTTGCAGGTGGAAGAAGTTTATATACTGCAATAAAGAAAAAAGTAGCCTTTGTAGATGTAAATCAGGAGAAAAAAGTAAGCTATGGAGCTTATGCGGGACTTGTAAATCTTGCTATTGATGTGTGTAATGCAGTGAATAACAAAGTATTTAAAGTGGTAGGAAGTCCTGAACCTTGGGGGAAGTAGAAAATAGAATTAATTCTATTTCTACAATTTAGCCTTCAAACTCTCAATCAAATCAAGATATGTATTCATAAGATAATCAACTTTTTCTATATCAAAAGAGTCAATATTTTTTAAGATTTCTATTGCGTAGTTTTTTAAAATAGTGATTTTTTTATCTTCAGAAATCTCTTTTAATTTTGATGCAAACTCTTCTATAGAAGAAAAATCTCCTCCATCTTTTATATCTTTCCAATTCTTTTTTAAATCAGTTTCAAGAAGAGATATAACTTCTTTCAAGTTATCTAAACAAATCTCATCATTTATTTCTTCGACTATATTTGATTTTTCTAGATGATATTTTAGATATTTACTCATTTCTTTTATTAAATCATCCAAAATTACTGGTTTTCTTAAATACCCATCAAAACCATATTGTGTAACTTTTTCTAAATCTTTTCCCATAACAGAAGCTGTTAAAGCAATCACTGGAATTTTTTTCAATTTCTCACTATCTTTTATGATAGTAGTTGCTTGATACCCATCCATAATAGGCATTCTCAAATCCATTAGTATTAAATCAACATTTACATTTTTTAGTTTATCAAGGGCATCTTGTCCATTTTCTGCCATCACTAATCTAAAATTAAAATCTTTTAACGCCGCAGTAATTAGTTTTCTATTTTCTTCAATATCATCTACAACTAAAATTTGAGAATCCTCAAAAATAAAGTTTGATGAATCAAATTTTTGTACTTCAATCTCTTCACTAATAGAACTAACAGGAATATCACAAAGCTTAACAGTAAACTTTGAACCAACTCCTTTCTTACTCTCTACACTTATAACACCATTCATCATATGAACAAGCTTTGTACAAATAGTAAGACCTAAACCTGTTCCTCCATATTTCGCAACATTTTGGCTATCTTGTTGTTCAAAAGCGTTAAAAATTGATTTTAAATTCTTTTCATCAATTCCTAAACCAGTATCTTCAACACTAAATACTAAATCAACTTTACTTTTAATATCATCTTTGTAGATATTTTCAACTTTTAATTTTATAAAACCTTTTTCAGTAAACTTAATTGAATTTCCAATTAAATTAAAAAGGATTTGTCTTAATCTTACTCCATCAAGTATGATGTATGAGGGAAGAGTTTTATCTATTTCTAGGTCAAAGTGTATATTTTTTGAGATGATTTTAGAATGAAAAATAGATTCTATTTCTATGAAAAGAGCTTTAGGATTTACAGATTCATTTCGTATTTCTAACTTTCCTGCTTCTATTTTTGATAAATCTAAAATATCATTAATAATTCCAAGAAGTGCCCTCCCTCCTTTTTTGATAGAGTCTAAATACTCTTTTTGAAGTGGATTTGTAATCTCTTTATCTAAAACTTCTGTAAAACCTATAACAGAGTTCATTGGAGTTCTAATTTCATGACTCATATTTGCTAAAAATTCACTTTTTTGTCTTGAAACATTTTCAGCTTGTTCTTTTGCAATTTTTAATTCATCTGCTAATGTTTGAAGTTTTTTATTTACTTGATTAACTTCTTCTTCCGCTTGAATTCTTTTTTTTATCTCTTTTTTTAAAATTACCAGCCACATTATAAATCCAACTATGATAAATAATGCTCCACAAACAACATAAAAAACAAGCTTGTAATCAATCTTTTCTTTAATCTCAATTTTTATATATTTATCATAAATTTTTTCTAATTCATCATTTTTTATTAAATCAATTCCATTATTGATTTTTTCTTGTAAATCTTTATTTTTTACACCAATAACTATATTAAATTCATCTTCTAAAACACCTACAATATTTATATTTTTAAAACCACTACTTGTGATTGCATAGCCTACAATTGGAGCCATCTCAAGGAAAAAATCAGCTTGTTTATTTTCAACAGCTAATAAACCTTCATTTGTAGTATCAACTAAAAAAGTTTTTATATTAGGATGTTTTAATTTCAAGTAGCTTTGGATTGAAGAATCACGACCAATTGCTATGATTTTACCCTCATCTTCAATAGTTTTTAAATCATCAATATAATTATTTGTATTTAATCCAGCAAGAACAAGTTTAAATTTAAAAATAGTTTTTGAAACAAGATCATTTTTTGATACATCAAGACTAATTAATCCTGGTAAAAGTGGAATTTCTTCTTTTTCAAATTTATTTACAACTGAACTCCAGTTATTATCATAAATATATTGAAATTTTAAACTAGTTTTTTTCTCTAATAAATTTAAATAGTCAATAATCATACCCGATGCAGTATGATTTTTTGTATCAACAAAAACTAATGGTCCCCACTCACTTTGAGAGTATTTAACCACTTCTTTTGCGTTTAAAGAGTTTAAAATAAGAAAAAATAGTAAGATTTTAGAAAAAAGATTCATAGATAAAACACCTTTAAATAGACTTGTAAATTAGTTTATTTTATCATATTAATTAAATAATTGGTTTATTTATAAAAAAATAATATGGAACACTTCTTGCATATTTTCCTAAAACTTTTAGGAAAATACTATGGAAGCAATAAGTAAAAAGCCACTACAACTAAATCCTATCAAATTATCTCAGCCAATGGGAGCAATGCTTTGCTTTTTGGGTATAAAAAATTGCATGCCTCTTATGCATGGGGCACAAGGCTGTGCATCTTTTTCAAAGGTATTTTTCACGCGACATTTCAATGACCCAATTGCTGTTCAAACAACGGCTGTAAATGATATTACAGCTGTTATTGATGGTGGGGATTATGCTATTTCTGAGAGTATTAAAAATATCACAGCAAAGGTAAAACCTGATTTAGTTGGGCTTTTTACAACTGGTCTTACAGAAACAAAAGGTGATGATATAAAAGGGGCTAGCCACCTTGTAAAAGATATTCAACAAATGGTTTATGTAAATACTCCTGATTTTGAAGGCTCAATAGAGAGTGGGTTTGCAAAATCAGTTGAAGCTATAATCAATCAGCTAGTAGAAAGTGCAAATGAACTTGATTCAAATAAAGCATTAATAATTCCAAATGTAAATATCAAACCCATAGAAGTTGAGAAAATCAAAGACACAATCGCACTTTTTGGATATGAAGTTTTTTCACTTCCTGATATTAGTGAATCACTTGATGGTCACCTAGGATTAAAACAAGGTGCACTTACAAGTGGTGGGATTAGTGTTGAAGATATAAAAAAACTAGCAAACTGCCAACTTGTAATTACTATTGGTAAAAGTGTTCAAAAATGTGGAGATAAAATACTTGACAAAAATGCAAATATAAATCTTTTTCACTTTGATAGTCTTGGTGGATTAGAGGAGAGTGATAAGTTTTTCAAACGACTATGTATTTTAAAAAATATTTCTCAACCCCATCCTAGTATTGTACGATGGAGAAAAAGATTACAAGATGCCTTACTTGACACTCATTTTGCCATTGGTAGTTCTAAAGTTATAATAGCTCTAGAACCTGACCAAGCTTTAAGTGTTGCAAATACTATTATTGAAGCAGGGGCAACTATCAAAGCTATTGTGACAACTCACAGAAATGATTTACTTGATAATATAGAGTGTGAGAACTTAATTATTGGTGATTTTGAAGATGTGGAACTATTCTTGCAAGATGGAGATGTAATAGTATCAAATTTTCATAGTGAAAGACTTGCTATAAAACACAAAAAAGCATTGATGTTAAGGGGGTTTCCAGATTTTGAAGGACTTGGAAATCAGCTTAAAAATGATCTTTTATATGAAGGAAGTTCTTACTTACTTTTTGAGTTAGCAAATTTGATAAATCATCATAAACTAGGAGTTAGTCATGAGCATTAATCCATCACATCCAATGGTACCATTTACTAGTATAAAAATGTTAAATGAAAGTACAAAACTAATTGGATTGCCAAAATTAAAAGCGCAGGTAATCGTAACACTACCAGATATTTTAGATTTTAATGAAAAACTAAAAGATAGTATCAATTTTTCAAAAGATGAAATTGAGTGTTTTATAATAACGTCAAGTTCTCAAAACCAAATTGAAGAACTAATAGAACAGTTTGAAATAAATGAATCAATAATCTCAAATGATTTTAAATCATTTGCGAAAATATTCAATCTAAAAGATGAACAAAATAATCTAATCAAATCACTAATAATGATAAATAAAGATTGTCAAATCATACATAAGGAAATTTTATAAAATGCAAGTTAAATATAAAAATCAAAGCTATACTTTGGGAAAAAAAGATAGAACAATAGAAAGTGAAGCACCTGCTATTAGAGTAAAGATGTTTAATGATGAAACAAAAGTCATAGGTATGATGGCTCCCTCAATTCAAGTTATGATTACATTAAATAATATAAAAGATTACTCAGAAAAACTAGATGAAATATTAAAAGAAAACCCCTACAAAATAATAGCTTATATCATAACTGCAAGTATGAATGAAGAGATTAAAGAAATAGTTAAAACTTATGGAATAAATGAAGGTTTTATATCAAATGAATTCAAAGATTTTTCTTTAAAATTTGGTGTAAATATAAATGAAACTTTAATTGCAAATTCACTTTTTATCATAGATAAAGAAGGAGTTATCAAATATAAACAAATACCTTCTACTTTAGAAAATAGCTTTGATTTTGATGATTTTGAAGAAAATTTAGAAGAAACAATAAACTTCAAACCAAAAGGTCACACCCATGAAAACTGGATGGGAGTTTGATTATGAGTGAAGAGTTAAAACAATGGCTTATATTAAATGATTATGATTTAGAAGATTTAAATAGTGTGGGGAAATATGGTAACTCACCACTAATGAAAGCTTCAAGGGAAGGGAATATCAAATTAGTAAATGAATTACTTTCTTTAAAAGTATCTCTAAATATAAAAAATGTAGATGGTAATTCTGCACTTTGGAACTCTTGTTTTGCCAACTCTTATGAGTGTTTTGAAGCTTTAATAAAAGCAGGAATTGATATAAACTCACAAAATGTAAATAGCGTAACTTCATTAATGTATTGTGCAAGTGCAGGAAAAGAAGAATTTGTTAGATTGCTATTAGAAAATGGGGCAAATTTTCAAATAGAAAGTTTAGATGGATTTAAAGCAATAGATTTATCAGTGACACCTAAAATTGTAAAACTTTTAAAAAATGCAAAAGTATCATGATACAACAGATATCAATCTAAAAAAATATTTTAATCAAGCAAACTTTATTGATTATAGAACACAACCAAGAACTTACAAAAAATACCCAAAATTCTTCTTATCATTTAATTTAGATGATTATGAAGAATTAAAATTTATTAAAAATATTGGGAAAATCACAGACATAAAAACCTATGGAAAAGAAAAAGTAGAACTACGAGCAAACCCAAGTGCTGGAGGTTTATACCCTTGTGAGCTTTATATCCAAATAAGAGGTGCAAAGGGATTGGTTTCAGGTATTTATCACTATGAAAGTAGGGAAAATAAAATCACATTAATTCATGAATTAAGTAATGATGGAGTTGAATACTATTTTAAAGATAAAACTCAAAAAAAATTTGTCTTTTTAATAAGTAATGCATATTTTAGAAGCTCTTGGAAATATGAACAAAGAGCAATAAGATATTTACTTTTAGATACAGGTCATTTTATAGGTTCAATTTATAGTGCATTAAAACTTGAAAATATTCAATGTAACTTAGATTTTAATTTCAGTAAAAACTCTTTAAATAGTGACTTTTCATTTGATAATTTTGAATCTTTTTATGTGGCAATTACAAGTGAAGATTATAAACAAATCGAAGCAAAAAAACTAAGAACTCCCATAGTAAATGTATGTGCATGTGATTATCAATTAAAAAATGAATTTATTGAAGAATTTTATAAAGAGAGTTTAAAAGATAGTTTTCCTATACAATCAAATTTAACTTTACTTGATGAAATGAAAAAAGAAACACTACTAAAAGCTATTGAAAATAGACGCTCAATTAGAGCTTTTAAAAATCAATCAATTTCATTAGAAGATTTTGACTTTATTACAAAAGATATTTTCTCTTTTGCCAAAAAATTAAATATAGAAATTTACATGATAAACAACAATATAGACAAAATAAAAAAAGGTCTTTACAAAAATGTAAGTTTTTTAAAAGAAGAAAATTTTAGTGAGATTGCTACTAAGTTAGCTCTAAATCAAAAACTTGCAGGGCAAAGTGCAGTTACACTTTTTTTTACAAGTAATGATAAAGAAAACTATTTTTATTTGTATATTTTAACAGGATTTATATCTCAAATTTTGTATTTAAGAACGACATCACTAAATCTCTCATGTAGCGGTATAGGCGCATATTTTGACGATGAATGTAAAGACTTTTTTGATACTTCTAACAATATTTTTTATCTTTTTTCAATAGGAAATTAATTATGGAACACTAATTGCATATAACACTTGTATATATAACTTTTAGGACAATAAAATGAAAAGTATAAAAATAACGACAAATGATTCAAAAAATGGAGCAATTAAAGTTGCTTTTGCTTCAAGTGACTTAGAAAATATAGATGCACACTTTGGTAGTGCAAAACAGTTTGCAGTATATGAAGTATCAAAAGATAGTACGACTGTATGTGAAATACTAAAAGTAGAAGAGAAAGATACAGATAAAACTGTTGCTCTTTTAGCAGGTATTGATATTGTATATTTTACAAATATTGGGGCAATTGCTGCTGCTAAAATCATAAATAATGGAATCTTTCCAATCAAATACAAAGAAGTTGTATCAATAGAAGATGAGCTTAAAAAGTTAACTCAAATGTTAAATACAAATCCACCTCCTTTTATTAAAAAAATTATTGAAAAAAAGGCTGCATAATGGAAGCTAAAGAACTATTTATAAGCACCCTTATAGGACAAGTACGAGCTTTGGACCAATTTGGAACTTGGATAAATAAAAGTGATGAAGAGTTATTAATAGAAAAATATATCAAAACAAAAGAGGACTTAAAAAACATTCCTATTATTGCTGATATTGATGAAATGCAAATCAAAGATATAAGACTTATTTTTCAAGCAGTAGCACTTGCTTTTGAAAAAAATACTGGAGTGATGGCATCTGTAGTTATGGAAATGAGTCATGAAGGATTTGGTCGAGTTGTTGTATTTACTGGGAAAATCGTTCTTTGTGAAAAATTTTTTAAAGATGCACATAGATATTCATTTAGAACCTATGACAAGTTGGAAGAGGAGGGAGAAAAATTTCTTCTAAATGCACAAGAAACTTACAACAAGTATAAAAACGTTTAAGGATTAAAGATGAGTAATATAGGAATTTATTGTGGAACAGCAGGTGGAACTTCTATGATTATTGCTGATGCTCTTGCACAAGAGTTTGAAGTTGATGAAGTAATTAATATGGAAGAAGATTTTGATGAAATAGATCAATTACTTGAACATGATATTCTATTTTTAGGAAGCTCAACTTGGGGACAGGGAGATGTTCATCACTCATGGGTTGATGCAATGCTTGAAATAGAATCTGAAAATATTGACTTCTCTGGAAAAACAGTTGCATTTTTTGGAGCAGGGGATGGAGTTAAACATGGAGAACATTTTTGTTCTGCTTTAGGAAAGATGTATAACACATTTACAAAAGCTGGAGCAAAAGCAGTTGGTTTTTTCCCTATTGATGGATATAAATATGAATTTTCACTTGCACAAATAAATGATAAGTTTTGTGGTTTGCCCATTGATCAACATAATCAAGAAGATAAAACAGAAGAAAGAATTTCACAATGGATTGACAGCTTGAAAAATGAGCTAAATCTATAAAAAGGATAAACAATGCAAAAGGTAGCTGATTTTTACAAATTAAGAGACACAGAAGATTTTTTTGATTTTTTTGGAATTGAATATGACCAAAAACTAATAAATGTAAAAAGATTTCATATGATGAAAGAGTATGGAACTTTAATCAAAAAAGGAATGGATTCTATTGTTGAAGAAAATAAACTTTTAGAGTTTCTAAAATTTTCACTTTTAAGGGTTTATGGAGATTATAAAACAGGTCATTCTCCAAGTGCTGCTGATGTTTGGAATATGTATGAAACAGGCAAATTAGAAGGTTGTTCTTCTTGTAGTCCAAGCCCAACTGGACAAGGAGGAAGTTGTGGGTGTTGATCATAAAAATATAGTAGATGAAAATACCATCTTACACGATAGTGTTACAGCTTCTAGATCAGGAAGAGATGAAGCTACTCAAAAATTTGGAATAGGTCAAAAAGTAAAACTTCTTGAAGATATTAAAAATGATGGGACTTATCCCCATGCACCAGTGGGTGAAATTATGGTAAAAAAAGGCTCTATTGGTTATGTAAAAACTGTTGGAGAATTTTTACAAGTAATTAGAGTATATGAAGTTCACTTTTTAGAACTAGATGCACTTGTTGAAATTGTTGGATGTAGAGAGCATGAACTTGAAGCAATGGAAGATTATAGGGATGAAGTAGAAGAAGAATTAGAATTTATGAGACAACACAGGGAAAAATACTACAAAAAATAACTTACTTACTCAAGCCAAATGAAAGGGTTTAAAGAATCTTTTCACTTGGCTTGGTAAACAAGTCTATAAAATTAGTAGGAGGAAAATATGGCAAAAGTGATTTTTATGCATTTTGACACACAAACAGATGGTGTTTATGATGCAAAAATTGGAGAACCAATTGTTCGATTAGCAAAGGATAAAGGTGTTCCTATTCCATTTTCTGTTGATGGTGATTATTCTAAATGTTTAATATCTGTTGAAAATTTAGCAAATGAAGAACCAACAAGTTATATGGAAGATGAAGAGTTAGATGTATTAGTAAAACTTGGTGCTATTAGTGCTAAAGAGGCTGAACAATGTCAACAATTCACAATTAGTCCAAAAATTAGAATTGCGCCAATGATGTTAATCAAAGGTGATATTTTAGTTAAACCATTCACATTATAAGAGCAACTAGTTGCTCTCTTTAGGATTTGGTACTTTAAGAATTTTTTACAGATTCTGTTAAAAGTACAAAAAAATATAGGTCCCTTAAAATTGGGACAATTTTTAAGGAAAAAACATGACAACAAGAGTAGAAATCGTAAATGACTTTTTAGCAATCAATGTAAAACCAGGTAGTACTATTCAAGATGTAGTTGAAGCTTCTGGTTCTGCTTTACCTTTTGGATGTAGAGATGGTGAATGTGGAACTTGCCTAGTTACAATTGAGCAAGGAATGGAGTTTATTTCAGATATTAATGATAAAGAGAAAAAAGTTATCTCTGAAGCAGGGGCTGGAATGAATACTGAAAAAGCAAGACTTTCTTGTCAAATGAAAATTGTTAAACCAAATGGTTTAATTAGAATTAAGTATTAAATTTTATACTAAGGAAAGCCCAGATTTTTCTGAAATTTGGGCAAAATAATATTATGGCACCATCAATTTCATTATCAACTGCTCAAAAGCAGAATCTAAATCTTTCATTAAAATTGTGGCTTCCAATGCTTCAATCATCAATCCAAGATTTAGAAACGTACCTAAAAAACTTATCCTATGAAAATCCATTTTTGGAAGTTAAAAAACCAAAAGATTTTTATAATGACTTCACATCAAATGGAACTAGTGGAGAGTTCATAGAATCATTAGCTTTTTATTCAAAATCATTAAATGATAAAATAAGTGAACAAATTTGTGAACCACTATTTCCAACTCCAAACTCTCAAAAAGTTGCAATGGAGATTTTATGTGATATTGATGAAAATGGCTATTTTGATGGAGATATAGAAAAAATTGCAACTACTTGTGGTGTATTTAAAGAGTATGCCCACTCAATTAGACAGAGATTTTCAAGATTAGAACCTAGTGGAGTAGGGGCTATTAATCTTCAAGAATCTTTTTTATTTCAATTAGATTCCATTGATAAAAAAGTAGATGATGAACTTTATAACTTCACAAAAAAAGTGATAAAAGATATTATGCATTTGGATAAATATGCATCTCACCATAGATTCAATGATGCTAAAGATATTATCAAATATTTTAATAACCCACCAGCAATTGATTATATAAATGATAATGTTCAAGTAGTACCTGATTTTTTTGTGGAAATAAATGAAGATATTGATATTAGAATAAATAATGCTTATTATCCAGATATAAAAGTAAAAAACCCTTTTAGTACAAAAAACGAAAATATAAAAGAGAAGCTAAAAGAAGCAAAAGATTTAGTAAACTTACTTAATCTTAGAAAATCAACACTTTACAAAATTGTTTTAATCATAGTTGAAAAACAAATATCATTTTTTGTAGGTGGAGAATTAAAACCTTTTTCAATGCAAGAGATTGCTAGTGAGTTAGGATTTGCAGAATCTACTATTAGTAGAGCTGTTGCAAATAAATATTTAGAGTGTAACTTAGGAATTTTTCCTTTAAAATATTTCTTTACAAATGCTGTTGATAAAGACCTATCTTCATCTCAAATAAAAAGTTATATCAAGAGTTTAGTTGATTATGAAGATAAAGAAACACCACTTACTGATGAACATATCTTAGAATTCATTGCAGAAAAATTTAATCTTAAAATGGTAAGAAGAACTATTACTAAATATCGTAAAATGCTTGATATTCCGTCTTCAAAAGAGAGAAAGAAACTATACAAAGTAGAAAATTTATAAAATTTTTTATTTTTTATATAAATACAAAATGATACTTTTTAAATACTATTTTCTATTATTATTATAATTATAATTTCAATACTAAATTCAATAAAAGATGATA
>Ga0193958_1000591_pt1 | contig 12980 bp, 15 predicted proteins | sample FB_1_MG_FD_140320 | JGI IMG/M metagenome (GOLD analysis project Ga0193958, IMG submission 140320) | Microbial mat bacterial communities from the Broadkill River, Lewes, Delaware, United States - FB_1_MG | ecosystem: Environmental > Aquatic > Freshwater > River > Microbial mats | place: USA...
AATTGACTTATTTGAAGAACATATGAAAAGAGTAAGAAGAATGGTTGAAAAAGAAGAGTATGACAAACTTCAAGAATGGATGAGTAAAGCAAATACACTTCACGAGATACTATAATTAGTATCTCTTTAGTTTATACTTTCAAGCGCCTCATAAACTTTTATAGCTTGATAATGTTCTTTTACATCATGACATCTAATAATCGAAGCTCCATTTCTTATAGATTCTAAATGAATAGCTAAAGTTCCAGGAAGTCTGTCTTCTATACTACATGGAGTAATCATATCAATCATAGATTTTCTACTTGCGCCTATCAATAATTCACATCCAAAATGTTCAAAATGCTTAAGATTTTTAAGTAACTTCAAATTATGTTCCAATGTCTTACCAAAACCAATTCCAACATCTAAAACAATATCTTTAATACCAAAACTTTTAGCTTTTGAGATTTGATTTTTAAAGTATTCATCAATTTCTAAAATCACATTTTCATAATATGGTTTTTTTTGCATATTTGTAGGATCATTTTGCATATGCATTATTACAACTTGAGCATCATAGTTTGAAGCTATTTTACAAACTTCATCATTAGCTAAACCTGTAATATCATTAACAATCTTAAAGCCTTTGTTTAGAACATAATCAATAACTTTAGGAGCATAAGAATCAATTGAAAAATCAATTTTTTCATAGTATTTATTTAAGTAAATAGAATCTACTATATCTTTTACTCTTGTTAGTTCAATATCCTCTTTAACCGCAATACTTCCAGGTCTTGAAGAAACAGCTCCAATATCAATGATATTTGCACCATCTTCAATCATCTTTTCTATTTTACTACAAGCTTGTGAGTTATCAAATCTACTATTTTTAAAAAATGAGTCTTCATTTGCATTTAAAACACCCATGATTTTTGTTTTATACTTGTTTGGCATGTAAAACCTTTAGAATTATTTTTTTTGATTAGCTAATGATAAAAGTAGGGTAGTTAGAACATTTATTGGTCTTGAATTTAAATCCAATAGTTTTATTGATTTAGAAAAAAACTCCAACTGCTTTCTTGTAAGTTTTAAGTTTTGAGTATTTGCTTTTAATAAAATAGATTCGACAACATCTTTTGCTTCATTTTTTGATATTTTTTGATTGTCTTTTAAAAAATTGTAAATATCTTTTAAATCCAATTTATTTAAATTTAAATCTGACTCTTTTTTTAAAATTGATTTTTTCAAATATTTATAAGGAATCCTTGAATAAATAGTTGGCAATATTGATGATTTTGAATTTGTGATTATTATAAATATGACATTTTTAGGAGGTTCTTCTAAAACTTTTAATAAAGAGTTTTGAGCTTCTTTTCTAAAGGTATTACCACATAAAAATATATACTTTTTATCATTCGAAGCTATATATGCCTCTTTTATAGCTGCTGTTGCTTGAATAAGTAAGAATTCATCTTTCTCTTCGTTTTTAATTATTCTTGTTGAGTGTGTAGGATAATATGGAATTAACTCATTTAAAGTTGATTCAATATCATTAACAATTAAAATTGTTGAGTGATCAATGAAGTTTAACATTCTAGTGTTCTACATTAATTTCGGCAAATAATGCTGCACTTACAGTTTTGTTATATAGTCTAAACATTTGTAAAAGCTTCATATCTAAAGCTTCATCATTACTTCTAAGATTAAATGCATCTTGCTTCTCTTCATCAAATAGCCATAAAAAAGAGTGTTTAGAAACCTTAGGAATAATAGCTCTAACATCTTGACTTTTTCCAATATACCAAAAACAGTATCCATTTGGAAAAGAAATACTTAACATATCTTTTATATAAGATATATCATCATCAGATTTTATAGAGTCAATATATTTATAAAAAGATTTAAAATCATAAAATGGTAAAAATGGTCTATTTAATTTAGGTGAGTTAATATTTGTTAAAATATATTCTAAATACCACTCTCTATCTTTATCTGTAATTACAATCACAGAAAAACCTCTCTCTAAAAGATTATAAACATTTTTAGAAATTAATGGTGTCCATTCATATTTTTTTTCTTCCAACCAAGGAGATATTAATCTATCATCCCTGATTGTATCAACTGTCCAATTTAAAAATTCTTGCACTATTATTTATCCAAATTATAAGCATCATGTAATGCTCTAACTGCTAACTCAGCATATTTTAAATCAACAATCATTGAAATCTTAATTTCACTTGTTGAAATTATTCTTATATTGATATTTTCATTTGCCATTGCACTAAAAGCTTTTGATGCAACACCTGTATGAGATTTCATACCAACACCAACAATTGATACTTTACAAATTGCTTCATTGTAATCAATATTTTCAGTATCTTTTTTGAAATTTTCCATAACTTTTTTACAAACTTGTAAATCAGTAGTTGGAATAGTAAAATCTAAATCAGTTTTACCATCAACACCAACAGTTTGTACTATCATATCAACATTTATGTTTTCATCTGCAAGTGAAGTAAAAATTGATGCTGCAATTCCTGGTTTATCAGTAACTCCATACATTCCAACTCTTATTTGATTTTTATCTAAAGCGATTCCACTTACAATTGGTTTTTCCATAATATTTTCTTCCTTCGTTATTAATGTACCTTCAACTTCTGGCGTAAAGCTGCTTCTTGATACTAAATTTACATTTAATTTTTTCGCCATTTCAACTGATCTATTTTGTAAAACTTTTGCACCAAGACTCGCAAGTTCTAACATTTCATCATAAGATATTTTTTCTAATTTTTTGGCTTTTGGCTCAATTCTAGGGTCTGTAGTATAAATACCATCAACATCTGTATATATTTCACAAACATCTGCTTCAATAGCTCCTGCAATTGCAACAGCTGTCAAATCGCTTCCACCTCTACCCAAAGTTGAAACTCTTCCAGTATTTTGAGCAACTCCTTGAAAACCTGCAACAATGATTATATTTCCAGCATTAATTGCTTCTTTCATTCCAGTTGTATCTATTGATTCTATTCTAGCTTTTGTATGTGCATTATCTGTTACAATTCCAGCTTGTCTTCCACTCATAGAAGTTGCTTTATATCCTTGTTCATTTAAAGCAATAGATAATAAAGCTGAAGTAACTCTTTCTCCTGAGCTTAATAACATATCAATTTCATCAGACTTAGGAGTTTGAGAATAATACTCAGCATACTCTATTAGCTTATTCGTTTCACCACTCATTGCTGAAACGACAGCAATTACATCGTGTCCTTCATCTTTAATTTTTTTTATAATATTGGCAACATTTTGAATTCTTTCAAGTGTTCCAACACTAGTTCCACCAAATTTAAGTACTTTTAACATCTTAGTTTCTAATCCTTTTTAAATATAACCTTCAGTTTTAAAATATTTAAGAACTTGTTTGTAAACAGTTCTTTTGAAGAAAGTTATATAATCATAAATATTTTTTGTTGGTACAAATTTATACTCGCTAAATTCAGGTATATCAGTATTAATATTAATCTTCGCACCTTTTTTTAATTTAACTAAATAATATTTTTGTCTCTGACCATCATAGGGATACATCTTTTTTGCAATTGCGGGAGGAAACTCATAAGAAACCCATTTAGGATATTCTGCTATAATCTCCACGTCTCTTGTTCCTATTTCCTCTTCAAGTTCTCTAAAAAGAGCCTCTTTAGCTGATTCACCATCATCTATTCCACCTTGAGGAAATTGCCAAGCATTTTCAACATCGGTTCTTGAGGCTATAAATATTTCACAAGTGTGAGGGTATTTTGCTGATAGTACAATTGCTGCTACATTGGGTCTAAAATTTTTTTTGTCGGTATTAATTGTCGTTTCATTTTTATCAGTCATAAATATATTTTCCCTTATAATTAGCCAGATATTTTACAAAAATTAGGATTAAAAATTGCTTTTATATATACATATACCTTTTTGTGACAGTAAATGTTTTTACTGTGCATTTAATTCATATACAGATAGATTTCATCTAAAACACGAGTATATGAATGCTTTAAAATTACAATTGAAAAATCAATTAAATAATTATGTAGAAAAACATAATAAGAAAATAGAAACAGTTTTTATAGGTGGGGGAACACCATCTACAATAAAACATTTTGAATATGAAGAAATATTTGAAATGATTAAACCATACTTAGAAGAAAACGCTGAAATAACAACAGAGGCAAATCCAAATTCAGCATCTCAAGAATGGCTTGAGAATATGCATAAATATGGAGTAACTAGAGTTAGTTTTGGAGTACAAAGTTTTAACAATGAAAAGCTAAAATTCCTAGGTCGTGCACATAATGTAAATAGTGCAATAAATGCTATACAAAGAGCTTCAAGTATAGGTTTTAATGGTATTAACTGCGATATAATCTATGGAGTTCAGAATGATACATTAGAAAGTATGAAAGCTGATTTTGATATGGCTTTTTCACTTCCTATTACTCATTTAAGTGCTTACTCTTTAACTATAGAAGAAGGTACAAAATTCTTTGATAGATCTAGTGTAAAAATTGATGATGAAGAGTTATCTTATGAACTTTTTGATTATATAAATAAAAAAGGTTTTCATCAATATGAGATATCAAATTTTGCAAAATCAAAAGAATATGAATCAAAACATAATTATGGATATTGGCAACATAAAGAATATTTAGGTGTTGGAGCAGGTGCAGTTGGATATATAAATAATCAAAGATATTATCCAAATAAATCTATTGAAGAGTATATAAAAAATCCTATGAATTTTGATTATGAAGATATAAGTTTTGATGATGTAAAAACTGAGAAAATATTATTAGGATTTAGATGTTCAAATGGTGTTGAATTATCACTATTTAATGAGCAAGAGAAAATAAAACTTGAACATTTAATTGAGGATGATAAAATTTACATAGAAAATGATAAAGTTTTTAACAAAAACTTTTTATTATCAGATGAATTAGCTTTATACATATTAGATTAATCATCTTAATATAGATTATATTATAATCTCCTCTTTTAAAAAGGTAAATAATTTAATGACAATAAAAGATACAATAAGAAAATACACAAATGAACTAAAATATGTGACACATATTCCAGCCAAAGAGGTTGAAATATTGATGTTGCATCTTTTGGGTAAAAATACTATATGGCTTCATTTAAATTATAATGAAGAGTTCACTATGCAAAAAGAGCTAGAAAAACTAGTAAAAAAAAGAGCTACAGATTATCCTATAGAATATATTATTAATAAAGCATCTTTTTATGGAGAAAACTTTATAGTAAAAGAGGGTGTCTTAATACCAAGACCAGAAACTGAACTATTAGTTGAAAATGCAGTTGAGATACTAAAAAATAAAAAAGATAAAGTTAAAGTATTAGAAATTGGAACAGGCAGTGGAATAATATCTGTAATGTTAGCAATGTTAATCGAAAATATAGAAATTATTGCAGTTGATATAAATGAAAAAGCTTTAGAATTAGCGAAACAAAATGCAGTTAAGCATGATGTTGAACATAAAATTGATTTTAGACTTAGTAATTTATATGAAAATGTAAATGAAGATGATATTTTTATGACCATATCAAATCCCCCATATATTGCAAATGATTATAAATTACCATCAAACGTAAAATATGAACCTTCAAATGCTTTATTTGGAGGGAATATTGGAGATGAGCTTTTAAAAGGTATAATAGAAGAAACAGCTAATAGAAATATTGAATTTTTATTATGTGAGATGGGATATGATCAAAAGAAACCTTTAGAAGATTATTTTAAAGAGTTTAATATAAAGTCGTCTAGTTTTTATAAAGACTATGAAAAATTTGATAGAGGTTTTACTCTACAATATAAAATTTAAAAGAAAGGGATTAAAATGTTTAAAGAATTTAATTTAAAAGATTTAGAAGATTCAAAAAAATTATTAGAAGTATTATTAGATGAAAATAGAAAAAAAATACAGGAGCTTTTAGAAATAGAAAAGAAAACGTATAAAAATTTTGTACAGCCATTTCAAGAAATAGGGGAGAGCATTGGAGATTTTGTTACACCTATTTTTCATATTGACTCTGTTAAAAACTCAGAAATAACGACAAAAGTGTATGAGGAATGTCTTCCAATTATCTCAAAATATGAAACTGAAATATCTCAAAACTATAATATTTATATAGCTTTAAAAGATATACAGTGTAATGAAAAAAGTACTTTAAATGATATACAAAATAAAGTATTAGAGAATGAAATAAGAGACTTCAAACTATCAGGTTGTCACTTAGAAAATAACAAAAAAGAAAGACTTGAAGAAATCAATTTAAAGCTTAGTGAACTATCACATAAATTTTCATTGAATTTATTAAATGCTACAAATGACTTCGAAATGATAATTGAAAATTTTGAAGATGTAAAAGAGATTCCTAAATCTGATTTAGAATTAGCTAAATTTGAAGAAAATGGAAAAATGAAATATAAGTTTACTCTTCAATTTCCATCTTATATGGCTTATATTACATATGGAACTTCTAGAGAAAAAAGAGAAGAGCTTTATAAAGGATATTGTACAAGAGCACCACAAAATGGGAAACTTATAGAAGAAATACTATCTTTAAAAGATGAAATGGTTAAAATCTTAGGTTTTGATTCATATTCACAATACTCATTAGCAACAAAAATGGCATCAAAAGAAGAAGAGGTTGTTACATTTTTAGAAGAACTTGGACATAAAGCTAAGAAAAGAGCAAAAGAAGAGTTAGAAGAGATTAAACAACTTGCAATAGCTGATGGTATCACAGACTTTAGATCAAGTGATATGGCATATTACTCTGAAAAGTTAAAAAAAGCTCAATATGACCTAGATGAAGAGTATTATAGACCATATTTTGAACAACAATCAGTTTTAAATGGTTTCTTTGACTTTTTACACCAAATGTTTAATATTAAATTTACTAAAGCAAATACACCTGCTTGGGATGAAAAAGTTAAAGTATATGATTTAAGTGAAGATGATAAAACAATTGCTAGAATATATATTGATTTGGAAGCTAGAAAAGAGAAGAGGGGTGGGGCATGGATGAATAACTGGCATTCACATTATAAAGACTCGGATGGAAATATAAAACTTCCAACAGCTTATATTGTTGGTAACTTTCCTCAATCTACAAAAGAAACACCGTCATTATTAAGACATAGCGATGTTGTTACACTATTTCATGAGATGGGTCATGCATTACATCATTTATTAAGTAAAGTAGAAGAACCATTTGTAAGTGGAATTTCTGGAGTTGCTTGGGATACAGTTGAATTTCCATCACAATTTTTAGAATATTTTTCTTATGATAAAGAAGTATTAAAATTATTTGCAAAACATTACGAAACAGGAAAAGTTTTAGATGATGAGGCTATTGACAAAATAATCAAAGCAAAAAATTTCCAATCATCTTTATCAACTGTAAGACAAGTAGAATTCGCATTGTTTGATTTTAAACTACATCAAAAGCTATACAAAACTGAAGATGAAATACAAGACTTATTGGATACAGTAAGAGATGAGTTTGCAGCTATGATTCCTCCAAAATATAATAAATTTCAAAATGGTTTTTCTCATATCTTTGCCGGTGGATACGCAGCTGGGTATTATTCTTATAAATGGGCTGAAGTATTAAGTGCCGATGCATTTTATATGTTTATAGACTCTGGAAATATCTTCAATAAAGAGTTAGGGATAAAATATAGAGATACTATTTTAAGTCAAGGTGGTTCATATGATATGGACAAATTATTTTTCGATTTTGCACAAAGAGAACCAAGTATAGATTCTTTATTAAAAATTGATGGAATTATTAGCTAAATTTTGCAATAATAACGTTTTTAATAATAAGACCAATTAAGGATTTAATAAACATGACAAATGCAGAGACAATTACAAAACTAAATGGTGCTTTAAGTACTCTAATAAAAGCATATGAAGAATTACAAGAAGATAATTCAAGCTTAAAAAATAGAATTGATGAATTAGAGAATGAAGTATTAGAATTAGAACAAATTAAAGAAGATTTAGAGAAAAATGTTAATGAAATAGAGACTAATGTACAAGAAGATAATTCAAATATTAGTTCTATGTTAGGTAAAATTGAAAGTTTATTAAATAAAAAAGTATCTTCTGTCTCTTCTTCAACAGTAAAAGAAGAAATAAATATAGAAGAAAAGCCTTCATCAGAAACTAAAAGTTTATATGATGATGTAAATAAAGAAGAGTCTAAAAAAGATAATGACAGAGAAGAAGATAACGGAAGCAGTAATAAAATTGATTTAAATAGAATGGCTTCTTTATTAAATGGATTTAACCACTAGTCTTATCTATGATAACTCAATTAAACAAAGATTCTTTGTATAACACTTTTGGTGTACAAAATTTTAACTCATTAGAGAGTGTCATGGATAACATGGCACCTTCTTTGGTAGAATACTATTTATCGAGTCTTTGTGACATAAGTGAAGATATTTATTTAAATAGAAGAGAGATTGAAACGACCTTAACAATAGGGGATTATAGTTTATACATAGACTATAATGATAATACCTATTTAGAGTTTACAGTAAATGAAGAAACACAAACTGAAACTCTTTGGTAATTACTTCTTAAACGTTTGAAATTATCAAATCTTCTATACCTTTACATTGACCAATATGAGGTAAAAGTATAAATTCAACTTCAGGGTATCTTTTTTTAAATTGTTTAATCTCACTTGGTATATCGTCTTTTACATGTTTCCCTGCAGCTAAAAAATATGGGAAAATTTTAATTTTTTTACACCCATGACTAACAGCTTTATTTAATGTATTATAAATTGAAGGATCTGTCAACTCTAAAAAAGCATGTAAAACTAACATTTCATTTTCATCATAATTAGCTTTTATATTATTGGCAATATTAACTATTTCATCATTTGAAGATTTTAACCTACTACCATGTGCTACTATAATTAAAGCATCCATATATTATCCTTTAAAAAAATTTATTTTACTATATCAATATATTTATTAATATCTCTTAATTGTCAGCTCATCAAATCAATGGTAGCTTTCAATCTTTCTTTATCAAAATGAGTATAAATTCTTGATGTGTTTATATCTGCATGGCCTAAAGCTTCTTGAACAAGTATCAAATCATGATGTTTTTGATAAAGTAGGGTTGCAAAAGAGTGTCTTAGCATGTGAGCACCATTCTTTTCTTTTCTAATCCCTGCACTTATGAGTATATTTTCAACAATTCTACTTACATATGCTTGAGTTAAACGATTACCTGATTTATTACAAACTAGTAAATCACTATTACAAACTCTAATATCAAGCCAATTTTGTAAATCATTTTCAATAATAGAGCTTTTTATCATTACAATTCTAGGTTTATTACCTTTTCCTTTTATTTGTAAAACATATAAATTATCTTCTTTAAACATATCTTTTTTATTAAGATTCAATATTTCACTAACTCTGACACCTGTATATATTATGATTTTTAATATTAATCTATTTCGATAAGATACATTATCTGTAAATTCATAGGTGTCAATGGCATTTAGGAATCTATCTATTTCATCTTTATTCATATAAGAAGGTAGTTTTGTACCACTTTTACCGCTTAATCCACCCCAGTTTTTTAATTCTATTTTATATAAATATGATGTTCCATCTTCATTTTGATTTTGTTTATCTATATATGAAAATAAACCAAGTAGGGCAATTCTATGATTCTTTTTTGAGGCATCAGATAATTGTGTGGTATTTGTTGCAAGAAAATCACTTAGCATCTCTTCATCAATCTCTTTCATTGAGGCTAAACCAAGATTAGTTGTAAAATTGTATAATTTTAAAAGAGGGTTAAAATATGTATTTATACCACTTAGGCCTATATTTCGAGCATCTTTAACTATTAAGGATAAATCTTCAATTGACTTAGAACCTTTAATTAAAGATTGGATAATAAAAGTCAATTTATCTTTGTCACTTACTTGTCTATTAGAAAGTGTTGTAAGCTTATATCTAATAAATCTTTCAATCCAAAATAAAAGAGTTTTATCAAAATTATTTGTAAAGTCTAAATCATATCTCATAGTACACCTTATATATATTTCATAACATTATAACGAAATGAAATTTAATATTTAGTATTGAAAACTATAATTTTCAAACTAATCTACATATTCCAAAAAATCAATCTTCTATAGTATTTAATAGCTTATCTGCCATCTCTTTTAATCTTTTTGCATAGTTTTTAATTAAATCATCATTTGGTGTAACAACAAGCCAATCTAAAACTTTTGCTCCAATAGATGATGAAGTTTGCTCCATATAAATTTTTGAAGTATAAAAACTGTGATTCATAAAGTATTTTGTTGTATTATAGTTTATTAATATAGATGTTTTAGTAAGCGTAATTCTTCTTGGAATTGAATGATTTTGCCCATAAGGCCAATAATGATAAGCAACCAATCGTTCTGATAGTTTTTCATGTATTTTATTTTTAGCAAAAAGATTATTTCTATCAGCAAGGATTACATAAGCATCAGCCTCTTCTATTTTGTCAAGAGTGTCATTTAGATCATCTTTAATCACACATTTAACAGGTTTTTCACCTTCTATTTGTGTACAATGCCTACACATGGAGCATTTAGCTATTCTTAATTCACAAAATTTCAATCTATAATTTCTAATATTTAATGAATTAAAATAATTAGAAAGGAAATTAACAATTTTATCTATATCTTCATGATAGGTTTCAGTACAATCAATAAATTTTATAATCATAAGTGCCTCAAATTAATCTATAAAAAATAATAACATTATCATATGAATTTTATATGATAATGCATAGAATCTATTTTCTTCTAGAATTAGAGAATCCTATTATATATTCCGCAATATCATCTAAATGTACTATATCTTTCACTGCACCTGCCTGTATTGCTTTCATTGGCATTCCAAATACAACACAACTTTCTTCATTTTGAGCAACTGTATATGCCCTATTGTCATGAAGTTCTTTCATCGCTATTGTACCATCATCACCCATACCTGTCATCATAATAGCCATAGCAGCGGCACCAACTGTATTATTAACTGATCTAAAAAGTACATCGACACTTGGTTTGTGTTGACTTACTTTTTTTGTATCTAAAAGTTTTGTGATGTATTCATTCCCATATTTTTCAATAGTAAGATGCATATTACCAGGAGCCAAATATCCATGTCCTTTTTTTAAAACCATACCATCTTTTGCTTCACAAACTATTACATTAGAATTATCATTTAATCTATGTGCAAAAGAATTAGAAAAACCATATGGAATATGTTGAGTAATAAGTATTGGAGGTAAACCTGCAGGTAATTTTCTAAATACTTTTAATAAAGACTCAACTCCTCCCGTTGAAGAACCAATTGCAATAAGCTTCATACCTGGCATTAAGGCAGGCTTTGAAGGAATTACTTCATCAGGATGAACTTTATATTCAATTATTGTATTTGTAGATTTTGATGTTTTTAAAGCTTTAGGTTTTTTTAATGTGTATCGTTTTAAAAGAAAAGTAAGATTTAGTAGGGTATCTTTTATCCTTTCTTGAAATGATTGCATTGTTTCACCACTTTCTGGTTTTGGGATAAAACCAACAGCACCATCATCAAAAATGTCATTTCCTCTAACACCCTCACCTGATATAACAACAGCTGGCATAGGATGCAACCTCATAAGATTTCGTAAAAAAGTAACTCCATCCATTTTAGGCATATTAATATCAATCGTTACTAAATCTGGTTCATATTGCTTGATTTTTTCTCTTGCATCATACGCATCAAAAGCCATACCAATAACTTCGAACTCATCTATTGAATTAATCATATCTTTGATAATTCTTCTCATAGATGGAGAATCATCAATTACTAGTACAGAATACACTATATAACCACCCTACTTTAAAATATTAAAAAAGTTCGATTTCCATCTCTGGTTCACTAGATTTTTTATCTTCAATTCCAAATAAGTCAACAGCCCCAACATATTCTTTGATAACTGGTGCTTTTGTAATTTCTTGTTGTAAAGATTTTTCTTCAGATAAGATTTTGTTATCTGTTTCTGATTTTTGAGTAACTTTAATAAATGTCTCAAAATCATTTGCTAATAAAATTAATCTACCATGTTCTCCTCTAGTATGTTCACTAAGTAAATTAAATCCCTCTGATTTACAAAAATCTTTAGCAAATTCTACATTTCTAAACCCAATTGACTGAGCAGACATATTTAATTGCATAATATCAGCACCACCTGATATTTTAGCTACCATATTATTTTTTGAACAACCTAATTTATACATCTCATTTAGCATCGCTTCTACCGAATAAAGACCATATTTCATATCATCATTTGTATTATTCGTTTTTGGTAATAAAAAGTGATTCATACCTTTTATTTTTGTAACTTTGTCATAAAACATAATTGCAACACATGAACCTAAAAGAGTTTTAAATGCTATTTGTTCAATATCATTTCCTACTGCAAATTCTCCACCTATTACTGTGTGAGTTGGAAAACCTTTAGTTTTTTGTGTGAATCTTACTGAAGAAGCTTTTTCAATACTTCCATCTTTATGTCCAATTACTATCAACTAATATCCTTTTCTTTCACAAAAATATTTTGACCTACTCTCTTAACGTAATTTATTAAATCTTGTGGATTTTCAGAATGTCCTAAATATAACGTACCACCAATTTTTAGATGTTTAAAAAGTTTTTTTAATATTTTATTTTGATCTTCTGTAGAAAAGTATATTAATACATTTCTACAAAAAACCACATCAAATTGATTACTTGAAAATGGATAAGAATTATCATTCAAATTCATCATTTGAAAGGTAATCATTCTTTTTAGTTCATCATTTACTTTTATTAAAACTTCTTCTCCAGCAAGATTTTTTTGAATTCTTCTTTTAAA
>Ga0193958_1000593_pt1 | contig 12973 bp, 12 predicted proteins | sample FB_1_MG_FD_140320 | JGI IMG/M metagenome (GOLD analysis project Ga0193958, IMG submission 140320) | Microbial mat bacterial communities from the Broadkill River, Lewes, Delaware, United States - FB_1_MG | ecosystem: Environmental > Aquatic > Freshwater > River > Microbial mats | place: USA...
ACTACTTGTCAGAGAAGGTTACAGAGTTATTGAATGAAACAGACTTCGAGTACGCAGTCTCTAGTCAAGCTCGTGGAGATCGGGGGCGTGAGGATTTGATTTTTGAGAGACTTGAGGCATTAGTGAGGTAAAGAGAGTAACAGGTATGTATTATTTGGTTGTTGATTATGGTCGTGAAGGTTAGTATCCAAAAGGCTGAAATTTAATCTTATTGTTGTTTCAGTTAGGAAAGCTCAACGATATCGGGTAAATAAGGAGTAATCATGATCACCGAAGACCAACTAGAACAACGCTGTCTTGATTGGTTTCAAACCGCAGGCTACGACTACACTTGCGGTTATGATATTGCCCCCGATGGTAGCAGTCCTGAGCGCAGCCACTATCGTCAGATGGTTTTGCATGATCGCTTGGTCGCCTGTTTAAAGCGCATTAATCCGCATATCCCAGAGGATACATTAGAGCAGGTGGCAACTGACATTGCCAAGCCTGAAACCCCGATTCTGATTCAAAATAATAAGGCGTTTCACCAGTTGCTATTAGAAGGGGTGAAGGTTGAGTTTAAGCAAGCGGGGGAGAGCTACACGGATTATGTGCGGCTGCTTGATTTTAATTCAGTGGGCAATAATCAGTTTTTAGTGGTCAATCAGTTCACGGTTACTGGCAGTAATGGCGAGCGTCGCCCCGATATTATTGTGTTTGTGAATGGCTTGCCGCTGGCAGTGTTGGAGTTGAAGAATCCGGCGGATCAGAGTGCCGATATTTGGTCAGCCTTTCAGCAGTTGCAGACTTATAAGGCGGAGATTCCCGACTTATTTATGTTTAATGAAGCCTTGGTCATCAGTGATGGTTTAACCTCGCGGGTGGGGTCTTTAACTGCGAATAAAGAGCGCTTTATGGCGTGGCGCACGGTGGATAATGAGCATGACAAGCCCGTGTATGAATGGACATTGGAAACCATGGTTAAAGGCTTTTTTAAGCCGGAGCTATTGTTAGATTATATTCATCACTTTGTGTTGTTTGAGCAAAGCGGCGATACCACGATTAAAAAGATTGCGGGTTATCATCAGTTTCATGCGGTGCGTGAGGCGGTCAAAGCAACAGTCATTGCCGCGCAGCAAATAGAGTCCACAGCGGTTGCAGAGCCAAGGGCTAATTATGCCAATAAGGTGGTGGCAGGCTCTGGTAAGGCAGGCGTGGTGTGGCATACCCAAGGCTCGGGTAAGTCGATTTCGATGGTGTGTTATGCCGGTAAATTACTGGTGCAGCCTGCGATGAATAACCCGACCTTGGTGATTGTGACTGATCGCAATGATTTGGATGGGCAGCTTTTTAATACCTTTAAAATGGCCGCTGAGAGCTTAAAGCAAACGCCGGTACAGGCCACAGATCGGGATACCTTGCGCGATATTTTAGCCTCGCGTCAATCCGGCGGCATTGTGTTTACCACGATTCAAAAGTTTGCCTTATTAAAAGAAGAGGCGAGCCATCCTATATTAAGCACGCGGCATAATATTGTGGTGGTCAGTGATGAGGCGCACCGCAGTCAGTATGGGGATAAGGCCAAGCTGGTCGAAATTAAAGATCAAGATGGCGCGGTGATTGGTACTAAGTATACCTTTGGTTATTCCAAGCATTTGCGCGATGCGTTGCCGGAGGCGTCGTTTATTGGATTTACAGGAACACCGATTGATTCGGCGGATAAAGATACTCGTGCGGTGTTTGGTGATTATGTCTCGATTTATGATATTCAAGATGCGGTGGATGATGGTGCGACGGTGCCAATTTATTATGAGTCGCGCTTGGCAAAGTTGGATATTAACAGTGCCGATATTGAAACCTTGAACGATGAGGTGGATGAAGTCATTGAGGATGAAGAGGATGCTGCTAGCCGTGAAAGTACCAAGTCAAAATGGGCAGCGCTGGAAAAATTGGTGGGTAGTCAGCCGCGTGTGCAGCTAGTGGCGCAAGATTTGGTGAGGCACTTTGAAGAGCGGGTCACGAGTATGGATGGCAAAGGCATGGTGGTGTGCATGAGCCGTGAAATCTGTGTGGATATGTATGATGCAATCGTCGCCTTGAGGCCTGATTGGCATGATTCTGATCCGGCTAAAGGTGCAGTGAAAATTGTGATGACGGGGTCTGCTTCAGATAAGGAAAAACTGCAACCACACATTCATAAGAAAGAGACCAAAGCGTTATTTGAAAAGCGTTTTAAGGATGTGGATGATCCATTGCAATTGGTGATTGTGCGCGATATGTGGCTGACAGGGTTTGATGCGCCGAACTGTCACACTATGTATATCGATAAGCCGATGAAAGGACATAATCTGATGCAGGCGATTGCGCGGGTGAATCGGGTGTTTAAAGATAAGCCCGGTGGCTTGGTGGTGGATTATATTGGTATTGCCAATGAGCTTAAGGCAGCGCTAAAGACTTACACGCATTCGCACGGTAAGGGGAGACCCACTATTGATGCGCAAGAAGCCTTTGCTGTGTTATTGGAAAACATGGAGAAGCTACACGCGTTGATGCATGGCTGTGATTATCGTGCGTATGAGAGCGAGGCTTTGTCCTTATTACCCAAGGTGATGAATCATATTTCTGAGCTGCCGAACCCTGCTAATGGGAAGCGAGATGGCAAGGCACGTTTTTTAGATATTATGGCAGCAGTTCGCTCAGCGTATACCTTGTGTGGCACCTTGGATGAAGCCAAAGCGTACTCCACTGAGGTTGCTTTTTTTGATCATGTGAAGCGTGCGTTTATTAAAAGTACCACGATTGATAAACGCCGCACGGATGAGGAAAAGCACTCTGCACTCAAGCAGATTATTGATAATGCCATTGTGGCTGAAGGCGTGGATGATATTTTTAAGCTTGTGGGCTTGGATAAGCCGAATGTGGGTTTGTTATCACCGGAGTTTTTAGATGAGGTTGCGAATCTAACGGAAAAGAGTTTGGCGATCGAGTTGCTGGAGCGCTTGCTAAAAGATGAAGTTAAAGCGCGAATGAAAACCGATGTGGTGTCGGAGAAAAAATACTCTGAGCGGCTGACTGAGACATTGCGTAAGTATCATAACCGTGCCATTGAAAGCGCGCAGGTGATTGAAATGCTGATGCAAATGTCTCATGACATGGTGAAAGATGCAGAGTTGGCAAAGAGTTTGGGGTTAAATACCGATGAGTTGGCGTTTTATCGAGCCTTGACTCAAAACCAAAGTGCGGTCAGAGAGCTAGGTGATAAAAACCTAAAGGCATTGGCTACTTATATTACGGAGCAGCTGCGTAAGTCTACAACGGTGGATTGGCAGGTGCGGGAGAGTGTGCGCGCTAAGCTGAGAAATTTGGTACGGCGAGCGCTGAGAAAGTGGAAATATCCGCCAGATGGTTCCAATGATGCGGTTGAGCTGTGCCTGAATCAGGCCGAGGCTTTAAGTGGGTATTGGAGCACAAACCTCTAGGGTGATTGTGTTGCCATATTTTAAAACCGAATCACTGCCCGCAATCCAGGTTGATTATCGGTCAATGTGATGCTGGCGTGGTGCAACTCTACAATCGCTTTAACCAGTGATAAGCCAAGTCCTGTCCCGCGTTGATCGCTGCGGCTTTTATCGACTCGGTATAAGCGTTGAAAGACTTGTTCTCGCTCGCTGGCTGGAATACCAAGGCCATTATCGGCAACGCTAAGGGATAGCTGTTCTTGCTGCTGTGTACAGTCAATGGTGATTGTGGTGCCGCTGGGGCAGTAGCGAATGGCATTTTCAATCAGATTGGCCAGCATTTGTATCAATAGCTCTCGATCACCCTGAAGGGATGCAGGTTGTGTTGCTTGCGCTGCGCAGACTGTGCCTAATCTGAGTTGCATTCCCGCATCTTCAGCTACATCGGTATAGATATCCATAACGGTATCAATCAGGCTGTGTAGGTTGAGCGTGGTAAAGTTTGCACGTCGTGCGCCACCTTCGATTTGAGCAATCCGCAATAAGGCATCAAAGGTCTCTGTGATATAGCTGGATTCATCAAACGCGGCATTCAGTGCAAGAGTGATATCGTCTCCTGACTCTTGTTGGTCTAAGGCGGTGATTAGGTCATGGCGAAGGCGAGAAATAGGGGTTTTTAACTCATGAGCAATATTGGCAGAGATATCGGTCATCGCTGTCATAGAGGTTTCTAGGCGCGATAGCATGGTGTCAATTTGTGTGCTGACATGGGCAAGGTCATCTTGTTTGCTTGAGGCTCCGATACGTTGGTGTAGCTCTCCTTGTGCAGCATGCTGTAGGACATGTTCAATGCGGCGGATTTGTCGGTGGGAACGGTTGGCAAGGTAGAGTACCAATAGCGCGGTGAGCACCAAGGCAATTAGGCCATTGAGCATAAAGGCCTTGAGCACAATTTCTAAAATCTCCTGATCGTTGTCATTGTTACTGGCAACCACTAATACTTGCCCTGCTTGCTGGCTGACTAAGATACGGTAACGGGTCTCATCGTCATGGTGGTGATTGTGTTCAATTTCTTGGGTGCTAAAGCCGCTGTGACGAAAGTGTCGGTACTGGCGTTGTGCTAAGTCTTGCTTGCGTAGCACTAAGGCAAAGTCATTGCCTTGGATGGATTGATGGAGCGGTTGGTAGGGGGAGGGTGATTGTTTTTCGTTTGCTGCTTGTAACAGGCTCATCCGTTGTTGCAAGGTACTATCCAAGCGACTGGATAGGGCATCTTGCACAAAAAAGTAAGTCACGACGGAGAGTAAAAATAAGCACAATAAAAAAATACTGAGGTTGAGTAGCCCTTGTTGAATGGCGCTGGAGCGTTTAAGTGTGTTTTGATAGCGCTGTAAGGTGTTGAGTAAAGCAGGGCGAGTCATATTAGCTGATTTCCAGTTTGTATCCAGCACCGCGAACGGTTTTTAAGATGCTATCGCCAAACGGCTTTTCTAGTTTATTGCGCAAGCGGCTGATATGCGTTTCAACCACGCTGGTTTTTGGGTCAAAGTGAATGTCCCAGACTTTTTCTAGCAACATACTACGGGTGACGATGCGCCCTTGATTGCGTAAAAAGATTTCTAAAATGGTGTATTCCTTGGGGAGTAAGTCCAGTGTGTGTCCTGCGCGGGTGACTTTGCGCTCCGCAATATTCATGTTGATATCGGCATAGCTGAGGGTCAGCTCTTCGCCTTGAATCGGTGGGCGACGACCTAATGCCGTGATACGAGCCAGTAGTTCTGGCATGGCAAAAGGCTTGGTGAGGTAGTCATCGCCTCCGGCTTGCAGCCCATCAACACGATCATCCACCCCGCCCAGTGAGGTGAGAAACAGCACGGGCAGGGCAAGGTTGGCAGCGCGCATGGCTTTGACCAGTGATAGGCCATCAATACTTGGAATCATCCGGTCAATAATGCCTACGTCATAGGACTCAGTGACGCTGGCTGCAAGTGCGATACTGCCATCGCTGATGTGATCCACCGTATGCCCTGCATTTTTTAATCCTTGCTCAATGTAATCCGCAAGTTTTTGATCATCTTCTACAAGCAGTATGTGCATAAGGCTCCTGTTACTCGACTTTGGAGGAAATGGGTTCAACGTCAATAATACCGTTTTCAGCGGTGGCTTTGGGTAAAAAGGGCTGTGCTAAAAAAGCAATGACGGCTAGGACTGCGCCCATACCCAGAATAAAGAGGCTAATGGTTGCGGCACTAAAGATCATCAATCCTGTGATGATACTACCAAGGATAACAACAGCGGCTTGTTTAAAATGATTCATTGATCACTCCGGTGAGAGGTATTAAAAAATATTGCAGGTTTAGTGCCTGCCTTTAAGTTGCTCGTGGCAAACTCAAAAGCAGACGTGGGGGAATACGATTAATGGTTAAACTTGGGTCTTAAGAGAGTGCTCCTTGGTTATGGCTTGGGTGTTTATCTGGTTGGTGGTGGCTTCGGTGTTCTTCATCATCGGTTTCTTGACTAAGAATCACGCCTGAGTTTGCATCAATGTCCAGCTCGATTTCAGAGCCATCTGGCAGGTCGATTTCAACTTCATAGATTGCTACGCCATCTTCTAGCTCAAATTCAACATCGGTCTTTTTACCGCCGGTCGCTTTCTCAGCAATGCTAACTGCTTGTGTCAGGCTGATGGCAGCGTTTTGTTGGGCAGCGGTTGTGTCTTTGGAATCTGCAATAGCGCTGACGCTTAAGCCTGCAACTAATAAAGTGATGGCGGCGGTACTGGCAAGGGTGACTTTATTCATGATGAGGTACTCCGTGTGATGAGTGGGTCAGCCTTATGCTGCCCCGTTGAGAAGTACTATAGGGGAAGGGGTATACAGGGAGTTTGCGGCTAGTTTACAGCCTTGTAAGGTTGAGAAGCGATAACACTTTGAGTGAGTCCTATTCGTTTGCAGCAGAGTTAGGGCTTGGTCAGAAGTGCTATCGCATGTAAGAGCGTGTATTGCATGATGTTGTATTGTGGTTCGATCAGCACTAGCGAAGTTGCACAAGGTACTCAGCATTTCGTGTACAGGTTTTGCTGCTTGAGGTATAGCTGGTGCGATGCGTTTTCCAATCCCAGCGTTTAAAGAGCTTGTTCCACTTTTTGTACTTATATTTGTATTTCACTTTGACCTTAACCGACTGCCCATTGACTCGCTCAAGGTTACGGTTGATTTGCCATGTACGACTTTTGCTGATGAGCGTATTTTTGACAGGCTCAGAGCGCCATTTCTCACTTTCTGAATCCCAGTAGTCAAGGTCGGTAATAACAATGGCGGCACTGGTGTTGTTTTTAACTTCAATGTGGACGTTTTTGCAGGCTTTGGCCAGTGCGGGGGAGGCACCCAGAACACTAAATAGTAAAAGAGCGGTGATGGAAAGTACGGCTTGCTTGATGCGGGGTGTAGTGTGATGTGATGACATGATGTGTACCTCGTGGTGTGTGATAAAACAGTGATTACAAGGTAACAAGTCCATCAAGGGGAGGGTATGGGGTGAATCCCCCATATGATCGATAGGGAGGGTGGTTTATGCTAAAACTTCTTCATCAGTGATCGAGGGTTATAGCAAATGGTCGGGATCAATAAGACCTTCACGAAAGGCATAGGCCAGCAGTTCGGCAACCGAGTGAACGTCCAGCTTGTCCATCAAACTAGTCCGGTGTTTATCAACCGTTTTTGGGCTGATCAGGAGTTGCTGTGCAATTTCTTTATTGGTTTTTCCAGATACGATCATATTCAGAATTTGTTGTTCGCGGCCAGTCAATATGGGTGTGCTGTGTTGTGCTTGCAATATTTTCTCGAAGCTTTTGGCGATATAGCGTCCGCCTTGCAAAATAAGAGGCAGGTTTTGATACAGCTCTTGCAGGTCCGAGCCTTTGGAAAAAATACCCACGACCTCAGTACCCAGAAGCTGCACAATCAAACCGGGTGCATGAATCCCTGTCAAAATCACAATGCGTGTGTTGGGGCTCCAACGCTGAATATCCAAAATTACCTCAGCGCCACCGGCCAAGGGCATCGAAATATCCAACAGCAACAGATCCGGTTGATGTTGTTTAACTGCGGCCAGCGCTTCAAGGCCATTTTCTGCCTCAGCCACCACATGAATACCACTAGGGATTACCAAGCCTTTGCTTTCCAGTGCAATACGCAGGCCTTGACGGACAATGTGGTGATCATCGGCAATGACGGCGGTGGGGCTTGTTGGTGTGTGGGTAGTGCTCATGAGTAAACGTAATCGTTGGGTGTATAGAGCCAATATAGCGCACAGTGGCTTACTGGGTATGATACTGCTGATATTATCTGCATTTAGCCCACTTGCTGCTGAACCACTGAAGGTCTCGCAGTATTGGCTATCTGATAAGGCAGCGAGTCTCAGTGTTGATCAGGCGTGGGATGCATTTGCCAGCGGTGATGGTACGCCGATCACCTCGCCAGTGTTTCAACTGGGGAATGAGCCAGCCATTGCATGGGTGTATCTAACATTAGCTCACCCAGCTCCAAGCCATGTCCAGCTTAGGTTATTAGCCGGTGTGCCCTATAGTCGTTTGTTACACGCCTATTTAATTGACCGATCCTCAGCCACACCGCATTTGTTGATTAATGAGCAGGAGGCGCGCCCTTTTGATCTTAGAAATAATGAATTTCGCTTATTAAACTCTGAGCCTTTTGTGGTAGCGGCGGGGCAGTCATTGGATATCTTGGTAAAAACACAAGTAGAAGGCCCTTCGTATTTACCCTTTTCTATATTGACCGAGGCAGAGTTTACCCAGCTACAACGCTCGGATGCTGTCTTTGGTGCCTTGTTTTATGGCAGTGCTATGACTTTAGGCATATTGTTTTTGTTATTTGCAGTGGCGGTGCGGCATGTGGTTGCGGTGCTTTATGCGGGGCTGTTTTTACTGGGTTTACTGGTGATGGCGGATATTGATGGTTATGCGTTTCAGTGGCTCTGGCCGGATAGTCCTTATTGGAATCATTTCTCGCCTCTGGTGATTCTGCCGTTACTTAATGCCTTGGGCTTTGTGATTATTCATCAGCTATTACACAGCGTGAGTGTGGCGCGTTACCGACGTGTAAAGCAAATGGTTTTAGCCTTGGCAATCATCAGTGTATTGATGCCTTTGTTAGGACTGGTATGGCCCACAGCAACTGTGGTTCAAATCGAAAACCTTCTCTCCATTCCTGCCTTTTTATTACAACCGTTGGCATTCACCGCGTGGCTGCACTTGGGGCGCAGGAGTTATGTTAGCCTCATTGCTTTGGGAGTGATTGCGCTGGTCGTGTTGTTGATTGTAGCGACGGTGTTTATGGATTTAGGCTTTTTGGCAGCTTGGCTGGCGCACCTTCATCATATCGCCTATGCCATTGTTGGGGTGATGGTAATGGGTATTATCACGGTGCAGCTCATGGGCTTACACAAAGATCAACAAGTGGCACTGAAAAAAGCGCTAGTACTGGCGCAACGCAATGCCAAAGTAAATCAGGCTTTATTACACGCAGAAAAAAACTACGCACAGGCACAGCGCTTAGCATCCCGCCACAAACAACAGCTGGCTGCTGCCTCGCATGATTTGCGCCAACCGATTGTATCGCTGCGTGCCTCTGTGGATGCTATTGCTCACACGCAATCTGAAAGCGTACGCCAGCAGCTTCAGGAGGCGTTTAATTATCTAGAGCAGCTGTGTACGCGCCATCTACAACATACAAAGCCAGAGTCAGGTATTCAGGCAGGCTCTCAGCAAGTGACTCAAGCAGCAGAAACCTATCCTGTATCGCTGATATTTAATACTGTGCAACGCATGTTTGCTAAGGAGGCTGCCAGTCGCAATATTGATCTGCGCAAGGTAGATTGTAATGTGCTGTTAGAGGTAGAGCCTTTGGCGATGATGCGGATTGTGTCAAATTTAGTATCCAATGCCATTAAGCATTACCCTCAACAGCGGGCTGATCACAAGGCTGCCAAAGTATTATTAGGTTGTCGTCGTAAGGGAGGCTCGGTGCAGATTTGGGTATGTGATAATGGTGCAGGAATGAGCCAAGCGCAGCTAGACACAGTGCAACAGCCTTATCAAAAAGGCATAGACTCCAAGGGAGAAGGGCTGGGTTTAGCGATTGTTTGGCAACTGGCAGCCGCGCACCAATTAGAGATTTCAGTGCGCGCAAGCCTAGGACGGGGGACTTGTTTTGGGGTAATGGTGAGGCAGTGATAGGGTTATAGCGTCATGGCTTATCTTGGTAACCAAGGATTGAGCAACTCAACACCGCTACTTTCCATATCGGTGACATTTCTTGTGACCATAATGCAGTTGTTCACAAGCGCAGAAATGGCAATCAAACCATCAATACTGGGCATCATGATGCCTTGCTTTTCTAGAGTACCTTGAGTCCTTCCCCATTGAGTGGCAACACTTAGGTCAATCGGAATAATCCGGCCGTCAAAGCGTTGGTATAAATCTTCTTCAAGCCAAATTCTGAGCTTTTGTTTTCTCACGTCGTCCGGTGCTTTCTCAATTCCTTTTTCGATCTCACCAAATGTTAGTGTACTGAGAAATAGACTCATTTCATCTTGCTGCTGAAGCCAATTGACTACGTTGGTATCGGGTACTCTTTTGACTAATTCAGAGATAACGCAGGTATCTAGCAAGTATTTCACAGCTCAATATCTCTTGGTAAATCTTTGTTGCGTGTTGTATTAAGTTCAAAATCCCCAAAGGGTGAGGCTTGAAAAAAAGACACTAAATCCTGCTTGGGCTGGGTGATTTTTTTGTACTCTTCAAATGAGAGAACAACCACCGCGTTATGCCCATGTTTAGTGACAAACTGAGGCTTACTGTGCATTGCGCTGTCAACCAGTTGACTAAATTTACTTTTAGCCTCTTGAAGCTGCCATGTATTGTTATTTTCCATCGATAAAATCTCCTATAATTCAGACTAGTCTGTCTAGACTATATTGGTAGTAATTGAAAAAAGCAACGATATCGCTACTTCCAAATATCCACGTCTTTCCCTGTATCTTGAATTTGCTCTGCACGATGACTGATATAGCGCTGAAAGCTTGGCTCTGTTTGATAGGCATCACTTAATACATAGTCAAACACAGACTGGGTGTGAAAGGTTTTAAACAAGGCTTCTGTACGAATCACTTCTTTTCCTTGTTTGTCGAATAAGACGATGGATGGCGCGTATTGGATATTCAGTGACTTTGCCCATTCACGAGCGCTCAGTGTGTTGCCTTGAGGGGTGACAATGGGAGTATCTGACCACATATCGAGTTGAATAGTGGTAAATTTCTTGATGATGGTTTGCGTATCGGCATCGTTTAACACTTGCTGGTGCAAGTTGTCACAGTTCGGGCAGCTGGCTTGTTCAAAGAAGATTGCCAGTGGCTTTTGATAGCCTGTGGCCGATAGGCGTAAATCATAGGGTGGCTGGGTAAAAAAGGGCTGTGAATTCAGCTCGGTTTGTGCGGCGGTGATGTGATTGTCTTGGATGTAATCGGTATAGCTTTGTTTGTGGTCTTGCTTTTGTGTTACATAGTTGAGTGCGCGCTTAAAGGCGGCAGGGGCAAGGTAGCCATTTAAGCGTAGCGCCATTTTTCCCGATTCGTTAAAAAATAACAGCGTTGGGGTGTATTGTATATTGAGTGCGGCGGCAAACTCACGCTCGGTATAAGTCTTTCCTGAGACACTAACCAGCTCGCGTGATCCCCATAAATTAATTGCGACAACCTCTAAGTTTTGTTGCATTTGTTGTTGAATGTCTTGTTGCGATAAATTTCGTTCGACCAGTGCATTGCAGTATGGGCAGTTATCTTGATGAAACAGGATGGCCAGTCGCTTGCCTTGCGCTGCGGCTTCTGCCACATCATCTTTAAACTCCAAAAAGCTGTCTTTAAACCATGCAGGGTATGTCGTTTCCTTGGCACCTAGAAACTGTCCTTTGGTAGGAGGGATTAGGTTTGTCAGTGTAAAGGCATCACTGGTTTTCCCGGATTCTAGGTAGGCGGTGTAGATATCGTGCTGCTTTTCTGAATGGAGTCGAAGCGCAATAGCGCCAAATGCCTTGTCCCATTGCCATGTCAGTGCTTTGGCAGACTTGGGCAGTGTGGTGGTGAGATGAAGTACGGATGTGCGACTGCTATTTTCGGCCTGCTCGGGTATCTGGGTGTCGCTTAGCTTAAGGGCTAAGGGCTGTTGATCAATCTGCAAGTTGGTACCAGCAAGTAGTTGTTTGGAGAAGGGAGTGAAGGCCGCTTTTAAATCCTGAGAAGATAGCTTTCGTAAGGCTGCATAGCGTGCGCCTTTGGCAAAGTCAGCGGTGTTATGTTCAGGGCCAATACCTGCGATGAGGGCTTCTAAGTTGGTGCTAATCTCAATATTGAGTGTGTTGTTATCATGGAACTGCAAGATAGCGATACTGGGCTGGTTTTCATGCGCGGTGCTGGTTTGAAACAGGCTAAGTAGCAGGATTAGGCAGATACTGGGCAAGGCATATTGCAGGGCAGGTCGGTGTAAGCGCATACTGATGTTCCTCGATAATGACTCCTTAATGAGGTAATTGTACGTGTTGTGTCGGTATCTGCAAAAAATCTTGCTGTTCGTATTGGGATTGAGTATTAGTCCGTGGGTGATTGCCCATGAGTTTTGGCTAGCGCCATTACGCTTTGAGGTTGCCTCGGGTGAGAATATTCAGGCACACATTAAAGTAGGTCAAAAGCTGCAAGGTGAGACGTATGCCTTTTTCCCAAATAACTTTGAGCGTTTTGATCTAACAGTGGCAAATTCCACGCAGCCATTGCGCATGCGTTTTGCACAATCCCCTGCGGTGGATGAGCCAACGACACAGGCGGGGTTACATATCCTGAGCTATCAATCAAAGCCCGCTAAATTAAAGTACGAGTCGCCAGAGAAGTTTGAAAGCTTTTTAAAAAATGAAGGAATCGAATGGGTTTTAGAGGCGCATCAAAAAAGGGGTCTACCAGCCCTTGATTTTGTGGAACTTTATAAGCGCTATGCTAAATCCTTGATCAAAGTGGGGGATGGCGCAGGGCAAGACCAAGCAATGGGGCTGGCCTTTGAATGGGTGGTGAAAACCAACCCGTATACCACAAAGCCATTAAATGCCGTACAAGCGCAACTATTGTATTTAGACAAGCCATTTGCCAATGCTTATGTGGTGGTGTTTAAGCAAGCCCAAGGTAAGGTGGAGAAGCAAACATATCGAACGGATGCCCAAGGTTTGGTGAGTATTCCTGTGGGGCAAGGTGGGATGTTTTTAGTCAATGCTGTGCATATGATCGAACCTACTCCTAAGCATGTGGGTGACTTACCCGCAGACTGGTTAAGCCTGTGGGCATCGACTACTTATCAACTGCCAGAGCGCTAGGTTGGCGATAGGGTTGGTGCTATGACAGTGGTAAGAACTTCATCGCGGGAAAAGGCCCTAGCCCATAGACAATCTTATAAAGTTGTAGGTCTTCATGGTTATAAA
>Ga0193958_1000595_pt1 | contig 12934 bp, 10 predicted proteins | sample FB_1_MG_FD_140320 | JGI IMG/M metagenome (GOLD analysis project Ga0193958, IMG submission 140320) | Microbial mat bacterial communities from the Broadkill River, Lewes, Delaware, United States - FB_1_MG | ecosystem: Environmental > Aquatic > Freshwater > River > Microbial mats | place: USA...
TAGACAAAGTTGAGAGTTATTGGGAACTTTGAGCGGTTCTTTTCCGGAATTGATGTATGTCAGATTTTGTGATGCGGTTATGATCGTGTATTCGCTTATGCTAATGCAGTTTCTTTGTGCCTGGTTTGTGGGTGGAGTATGATACGCCACCCCGCACTTTGAGGGCTAAAGCCGGGTTGGCGTTTTAGTAAAAATTATTCGTGAAGGATACTATGAAGAAAGTTCTTGTCGTATTTGGTACTCGCCCTGAAGCTATCAAAATGGTGCCTGTTGTCATGGCATTGCAAAGCCGCTCCGCAGAATTTGATGTGAAAGTCTGTGTAACGGCTCAGCATCGTGAAATGCTGGATCAGGTTTTGGAATTATTTGAAATCCAGCCTGATTTTGATTTGGACCTGATGCAACCTGGTCAGACATTGGCAGGCTTGACAGCCCGAGCGCTTAACGGCTTGGACGAAGTCTTTGCCAATGAGCAGCCAGACGTTGTGTTGGTTCATGGTGATACGACCACTTCTTTTACGGCTTCTTTGGCTGCATTTTACCGACAAATTCCGGTTGGCCACGTAGAGGCGGGGCTACGTACTCATAATATCTACTCCCCTTGGCCTGAAGAATTTAACCGCAAAGTAACCGGTATTGTTGGTAGCTATCACTTTGCACCAACAGAGAAATCTCAACAAAATTTATTGGATGAGAAAACCGATCCTGCAAGTATGATCGTAACCGGTAATACGGTTATTGATGCACTTCAGTGGGTGGTCAAAAAAATTGATAGTGACTCTGAACTTCACAATGCCATGATCGAGAAGTTTAGTTTCCTTCACTCAGATAAAAAACTGATTTTGGTAACAGGTCATCGCCGAGAAAATTTTGGTGATGGTTTCCTGAATATTTGCCGTGGTATTCACAATATTGCTCAGCGAGATGATGTTGAAATTGTATATCCCGTTCATCTGAATCCAAATGTACAAAAACCTGTGAAAGAAATTCTGTCCGATTGCGATAACGTACACTTGATAGATCCACAAGATTATTTGCCATTTGTGTATTTGATGAGTCGGTCTTATTTGATTCTGACAGACTCTGGGGGAGTGCAAGAAGAAGCTCCTTCTTTGGGTAAGCCTGTTTTGGTGATGAGAGATACGACAGAACGCCCTGAAGCGGTTACTGCTGGTACCGTTAAATTGGTCGGTACTGATAGAGTATTGATTGAAAGTTCAGTTGTAGCGCTTCTTGATGATCAGGACGAATATAATCGTATGTCTTTTTCTCATAACCCGTATGGTGATGGCTTGGCGAGTAATCGAATTGCCGATTTTTTGTCAGAAAAAAATATTTAATTGAATAGTGATTGAAGGGATTAAAATGAGCTCCGAGAATAATTTTAGTACTGTTAGTGTCATTGGGTTGGGCTATATCGGTTTGCCAACGGCAGCCGTTATAGCCTCGCGAGGTATTAATGTTATTGGCGTTGATGTTAATCAGCACGCCGTAGATACCATCAATAATGGTGATATTCATATTGTCGAGCCAGATCTGGATATCGTGGTTCGCGGTGTGGTCTCGACCGGAAACTTGCGTGCGACAACCCAGCCAGAGCCTGCAGAAGCATTTATGGTGGCTGTTCCAACACCCTTTAAGCACAGTGATGATGGCAGTCATGAGGCCGATTTGAGCTACATTAAGTCGGCTGCCGAAACTATTGCTCCTGTGTTGGAAAAAGGCAACTTGGTGATTTTGGAATCAACCTCCCCGGTCGGAGCAACTGAAAAACTTGCGCATTGGTTGGCAGATGCACGGCCTGATTTAACATTCCCTCATCAAAAAGGGGATAGTGCTGATGTTAAAGTTGCTCACTGTCCAGAGCGGGTTTTACCTGGGTATGTATTGCAGGAACTGGTTTCTAATGATCGTGTCATTGGCGGCATGTCTAAAGCATGCAGTGATCGCGCTGTTGATCTGTACAAAACATTTGTACGTGGCGAGTGTGTTGTAACCAATGCCCGTACAGCAGAAATGGCCAAGTTAACTGAAAATTCATTTCGAGATGTAAATATTGCATTTGCAAATGAATTGTCAATGATTTGCGATAAGCTGAAAATTAATGTGTGGGAACTGGTTAAATTAGCAAATCGCCACCCTCGTGTTAATATTTTGAACCCAGGCCCTGGTGTTGGTGGTCATTGTATTGCAGTTGATCCCTGGTTTATTGTTGATAGCTGTCCAGAAGAAGCAAAAATAATCAAACAGGCCCGCCTGACAAATGATTCAAAGCCATTTTATGTGATTGATAAGGTGGTTGAAGCTGCGGATCAGTTCAAAAAACCCGTTATTGCTTGTTTGGGGCTGGCATTTAAGGCTGATATTGATGACCTGCGTGAAAGTCCTGCTGTACAGATTGTTGATGAGCTTGCTAAATCATCCATAGGCGAAGTTATTGCTGTTGAGCCTAATATTTCTGATAATGAAATGCCTGAGTCTTTACTGGAAAAAGGTGTAGAACTCCAGTCTGTAGAGCAAGCTTTGGATAAGGCTAATGTGATTGTGGTTTTAGTCGACCATAAAGAGTTTCGACTCATCGAAAAAGGGGTTTTAGCCTCAAAAATGGTTGTGGATACCAGAGGCATAGTCTGATCTTTTATAAAATTTCCGACAACTAAGGGGGCTGTTGCCTCCTTAGTTGTATTTGTTGAATGGGGACTAGTAGTGTATTTTTTGTTCTTTTTATTGTTAATACTGGCTTCACTTTTCTTATATGGATTTATTCGAAAAGGAGTGTTTTATAGTTATTGTATGGCCGCCTTAGCTCGTAGAAATGTTGCAAAACCTAATTTTTTTCAGTGCGTTGCTATTGTTTTAATGGATAGGGCTGTTATGGCACTGGCTATTTACCGACTTAATTATAAAATAGGCAACCCCTTTGTTGGACGCTTTCTAACAAATTTTGGGCATCTATTGACTGGTGTTGAAATATACTTTAATGCAGAACTTGGTAGCGGATTTCAATTATGGCATGGCCAGGGCACTGTGATTGGTCAAAATAGCAAGGTCGGAAAAAATACTTTAATACTACATCAAGTTACATTGGGTAGTGGTTTTGTTGTTGTGGGAAATGGTGTAAAAATAGGGTGTGGTGCAAAGTTGTTAGGGAATATAGAAGTTGGCGATGGATGCGTTATATCAGCAAATGCTGTCGTAACCAAAGATGTGCCTCCAGGGAAATTGGTGAAAATAGATGGGACACTTTTAGATATTGATGAGAATAAAGAGATAATTTTTGGAACTAGGTTGCCCTGATGATTGTTTCATTTTTTAGTCGATACATATTTTACATATATTTTATCTTTTTAGCCATTATTGGGAGAACTCTCCGGGATTTTGATTTAGATTATGCTGCGGCTATTCTATTATCATTGTTGGGGTTGTTTAGTTTGCCATTTCTTCGGGTTAAGCTTTCTGTTTGGGATCTTATGTGGCTTCCTGCAAGCTTTATGGCTATTGTTTATCTTGTTCTTTATTCTTTGGAAGTTGCTCTTCCGGCAGATCCTATTATTCAGTCACTGATGTTTTTTATGCCATTTGTCAGTTTGCTTTCTCGAAATCTGGATGTAGAGCATGTTGATCTTGGTAGACTATTTTTTGGGTTGGCTGTTTTGTGTTTTATAGGGCTTTTGCCGTACTATTCTGAGGTTCTGGTAGCTTTGACGAGCTCGCATGAACGTGCTCGTTTTCACTCCTATTTTTCGATATTGATTTGTTTTTTTATGGTTTCTTTTTTGCTGTCTGGCTGGATAGAGGGTAAGTATAAAGTTATTTTTTCAATATTCTTAATTGTTATTTTTTCTGGCGCTGCAGCTCATCGATCGATGTATTTGGCATTTGTTTGCCAGGTTATATTCTGGATGTTGGTTAATGGTAATGTGAAGGCTCTAATTCGCCCTCTGATAGCGATTGTTATTGGGGGAGGGGTTCTTATGTTTACAGATTTTGGAAATGTAATCATAGGGAAATTTTCTGACTCTGCTGCCGGTACTGATGGAAATACAGAATCTCGCCTTTATTACTATCAACAAGTTTTTGTTAATTCATACCATGATTTTCTGGGAGTGGGGTTTGGTGAGTATTTTAAATATGGTTTAGATTCAAAGGGCCAACCTGTTGCTTATGCCTTGCAGCATAATTCTTATTTGAGCTACCTGTATTTTCTGGGATGGATCCCATTCCTTGCTGTTCTGGTTGGTCTCGTCCGCTTGGTTTTCTATCGTGGAGGAGGTGAGCGCCTTAAAGTATATCTCTCTATTTTTATTGGGATGAGTTTTTTTTCATTATTAAATGTATATCTTGAGCAGCCAACGTTTGGGATTGTTTATTGGATTTTATATGGTCTGATAACAAGGGAGATTCAATGTGCTCGTAAGATTTTTTAAACAGTTTTTTAATTTTTATTTTTTATCTTCAATCTCTGGAGCCGTTTTTTCTTTTGGGATTATCGTATTTTATTCTCATCATGGCAGTCAGTCGGATTATATTCAATTAGGGGTTTTTTCCGGGCTATTGGGAGTGATGCCGGCAGTTATTGGTGCTCATACCAGAAGTTTCTTTATCAGGGAATCTTCTCGAAATGAGAGTTTGGTTGATAAAGATGTTGGCCTTTTGGCTGCAACTTTTTTCTGTATGCTGATTTCATTGATGTTTGTTGTCCCTGTTCTTTTGATGCTGGGCGAATATTTTGAATATAATATGGAGGTAATTTACTGGGTCTTGTTTGTTGGTGTGGCTCAGTGGTTTCATTTATCCTTTATGGCAGTATCGCACTCAAAAAAAAATGGATATAGATATTTTTTGCTAACCTTTATTGCGGCTTGTTCAGCAGCAATTTTTGTGGTAGGGGCTTGGTTTTTCTATGACTTGAGCTGGCAAGTCCGAGCAGGGGCTTTGGTCTTTGGTTTCTTTTGCGCCATGTTATTCTTTTTAAGGTGGTACTGGAAAAAAATTATAATGTTATGGAGTGGGGTGTGGGGGATTAAAAAATCTTTAAAATATTCGTTACCTCTGATTCCTTATAGTGTTGCTGTTTCAGCTATTATGTTTTTTGATCGTTATGTGATCGTAGAAAATTTTGAGGAATCTATTGCTGCAACGTACTTGTCTTTAGTTCAGTTGGTTTTGGTTTTTTCGATATTCTTGGACTCTATTTATAAGAAAGTTATGCCTGTTTATTTGTCTGATGGGAATTGGGAGGTTTTAATCAAGGCATGTGTTGTTGTTATACCTGCGACGTTTATATTTGCTTTTTTGGCACCTTATATTTTTTCTTTTCTTTTCCCTGATGACATTGTTTTTGACTTGATGTTATTCTTTTTTATGCTGGTTTCATCTGTGCTGGTTTTTTCTGTGAAGTTGATATCCCTTATATATAACTACTTGGGGGATAACTCGTATCTCTCTATGTCTGTTGTGGCGGTGAATATAATCGCAATAGCCTTGATGTTTGTTTTTGTACCTGGTGGGGAAGCTTGGTATCTTCCGGTTGTTGTTGCTGCATGTAATGGTTCGGCTCTTTTGGTCTTGATTACTCGAGTTAGGAGGTATTTGTGAAAATTTTGCATGTTGGTTTGGGGGATTGCTCCAATATTGGTGATCAAGCAATAACTGATTGTTTATCGAAATTGTTGAATTGCAGTAGTGATATTGAATATGATTTTTATAAACTTAACTATACATCGTCAAACATACAGGGAAGAGAAGGTGGTGTTCCAAGTTCCAAAGGTCTAAAAGATCGGCTTCGTCGGATTAAATGGATAAAGTCTATATATGAATTGATACTTCCTTTTGTTATGTGGCGTTACTATTTGAAGTTATATGCTTTGGCCAAGAAAAATGATCGGGTTTTGATTGGAGGAGGGAATGTGCTCATGGATGTAGACCTTTTATTCCCGTGGCATCTTTTTATTATTTCTATTATATGCAAGCTGGCAGGCTCTTCTTCTATGTTGTTTGTTGCTGGAGTCGGCCCTTTGAATACATGGAGTGGTCGCTGGCTGGCGCGTCGATTTGCACATAATCTTTCTGGTGCAGTGGTTAGGGATGAACGATCCAAGAAAATATTACTTGATTTTGAACCTTCTATGAAAGTTTCTGTTCTGCCAGATCCTGTTTTTTATGGTCGAGAAATACTTAGAATATCAAATCATATATTAGATTCGAAAAAAACTTTCAAAATTTTGGTGTCTGTTTTTCCATATGGCTCTGGTCGAGTCTCTCATAAAGAGTCTGGGAATGGAGAGGTTCTATACCTTGGGGTAATTCAAGAGCTGCTTTCAGAATTAAATTCCTTTTTGAACGTTAATCCCGAAGTAGATATTTTAGTTACAGACTCTAATAGAGACTATGATATAGCCAGAAAGTTATCTGAAAAAATCAATGGTAATATTCTTGTTCCTCATTCTTCCGAGCTTTTATTGGAAATGGTCGCTGATGCAGACTTTGTGATTGCAACAAGGATGCATGCTGCAATTGCTGCATCAACGATGGGAACACCTTTTATGGCACTATCATGGCAAGAAAAATTTTCTTCTTGCTTTGATGTTGTAGAGTTGAAAAGTCGGGTTTTTGCCATTGACAAGCTTGTCGAGGGGGAGGGAGAAACTGGTATTGACTTTGAAAAACTTATGACAGTTCCTGTAATAAATATGGATAAAAAACAATATACAGACTTGCTGTTGGGGGGGGTTTTATGAGGAAGTTTTTACTAATTGGTCAATTCCCTCCTCCTAGGCATGGCGTGTCAGTAATTAATGAAATACTCTCGGAAGAGTTACAGGAATATTATGATGTTGATTGCTATGATTATCGATTTAGTTATGGGTTGAAAGATATTGGGAGTGCTAATTCTTTTAAGAAGATAGTGATGTACTTGAAACACTTGGTGGTTTTGTTATTTAAAGTTCTTATAAATCGTTATGACTATATTTACTTCACCCCCAATGTTCGTGGGGGGGTTTTTTATCGTGATTTATTGGTGGTTATGCTTCTTAAAATATCATTTAGTGATATTTTCTTACACCTCCACGGTCTTGGTATTAAAGATAATATGCCTAAGAAGCATTGGCGTTTTTTTTATAAAATAATGTTTTCTGGAAATCACATCTTGCATGTCAGCAAGAAGGTTTTAGATGAAGAGTTTTCTGAATGTGAATTTGGAGAAAAAAGCCTGAGTTATTTAAATAACTCTGTAAATCTTGATGTTGCTGACAGAATTTGTAAGTCGGGGAACCCAGATCATAAGGTTGTAGTGCATATGTCTAATTTTAGGCCATCCAAGGGAGTAATGGATGTTCTAAAGACCTATCAGGGGTTGAAAAAGGTCCTGCCTTCATGTGAGTTGATAATGATTGGTAGTTTTACTAGTGATTCTTTTGAGGCAGAAGTAAAACACTATATAAAATCAAATGGTCTTGAAGATATATGTTTTACTGGTTTTTTGGATGCTAAGTCTAAAATATCACATTTAAGTTGTGCAGATTTGTTTTTATATCCGAGCTATGATGACTCGTTTGGGTTAGTTGTTCTTGAAGCTCAAGCACTGGGGCTTCCTGTTGTTTGTTATGATATAGGTTCTATGCTGCAAATAGTGAATCCTAAAACGGGTGTGGTCTGTGAAGTAGGAAGATCTGAATGTTTGTTGGAATCTAGCCAGGATATTTTACTGAGTGATTCTGAAAAAACACTAGATTGGGAGTTTCTCAGAGAATATGATGTTACCACTTATACAGCCCGATTAGTTGAAATAATGGAGAGAAACTGTGAAGGGTAAGTTATTGTTAGCTGCTAAGGTGGCTGTTTCAAAGACTCCTGCTTTTTTAGGAACTAAACTCTCCGGGATTCCTTTTGAATATCGACTGGGGAAGGAGTATTCAAGTTGTAAATCAAAAGTTGTACTCCCGGTTTCTTCTGATGAAATTTTGGCTACAATGAAGCAGCTGGTATCTGACTCTTACCACGAAATTCCTTTTTATAAAGAATTTTATAATGATAATAGTTTCCATCCTGATAGATTAGTCACGTTTGAAGATCTTGCTCTGATTCCAATCGTTAGAAAGTCTGACTTGAAAGGATATGATATAGGGTCGAGATCTGTTAAGGATGCAAGAGGTATATTAACGAATACTGGTGGGACTAGTGGTCAGCCGTTGGGATTGATGCTTGATGGCTCTGCTTATGCTCGAGAGTGGGCTCATATGCATGCTATCTGGGAAAAGCTTGGGTATGAAACCAGTGATGTGAAAATTACACTTAGAGGTATGAACCTTGGTTCAGATCCTGTGCGTTATAATTTTATACATAATGAATTTCAAATTAATGCTTATTGTGAGATTCAGTTGGTTTTTGAACGGCTGGTCTTAATATTAAAGAAATATAAAGTTAAATATCTGCACGGATATCCTAGTTCTATCTATGAGTTCTTGCGCTCCGTGGAGAATCAGAAACCAGAGCTGTTGGGTTTGTTGAAAAAAGAATTAAAAGGTATTTTTCTTGGATCAGAATACCCGGCCCCCATTTATAGAGATTTTATCGAATCAAAATTAGGTGTGAAAACAATCTCTTGGTATGGTCATTCAGAGATGGCTGTTTTGGCTGGAGAATGTTCCCCCTATATTTATCAGCCCCTCCATAATTATGGGTATACAGAAGCTGTGGAAATGCCCGGCGGCTTTCATTTGATTGGTACTACCATTAATAACAAAATAAGTCCGCTGATTAGATATGATACAGAGGATTTGATCGAACCTGTATCATTCACAGAGCATAATATTCTTGAATCTTTTCGTATTTCCCAAGGCAGAGTTGGTGAGTTTGTTGTTGATAAGAATAATCGAAAAGTTTCGCTGACGGCACTTATTTTTGGGCGACATCATGAAATGTTTGAATATGCCGAATTTATACAAGTTAGTCAATTGAGTGATGGGGCTATGACTGTATGGGTGACGACTGCTAGTAAAGATATTGATTGGAAGTCCAAGTTTGATGACGAAGGTATTTTTATGGACTTATCCTTTGAAATTATTCGTCAGCCGTTTAAGACGCAAGCTGGTAAACTTCCTTTGTTGATTAATAATTTAATATGATCAGTATATAAAATTTTTAAATGATAAGGTGTTTTTTGTGAAACAAGTTACTCAAACATTAAGAACTGGCGTAGTTGAAGTTAACGATGTTCCAGTTCCAGCTTTAACTGATAAATTTGTCCTGGTTCGAAATGTAGCTTCGGTGATCAGTGCAGGTACTGAGAAAACCAAGATTGATATGGGCAAAAAAAATCTTTTGCAAAAAGCAAAAGCACGCCCGGACTTGGTTAAGCAGGTCTTGAAGAAAATCAAAACCGAAGGATTGCAGAAAACACTGCAGACGGTAAAGTCTCGTTTGGACTCTCCTTCTCCGCTTGGCTATAGCTGTTCTGGTGAGGTTGTAGCCGTTGGTGGTCTGGTAGAAGGCCTTAAGCCTGGTGACCGTGTTGCCTGTGGTGGTGCAGATTACGCAAATCATGCTGAGTATGTTGCAATCCCCAAAAACCTGGTTGTTAAGATACCTGACAATGTTTCTGATGAAGAAGCTGCCTTTACAACAGTTGGCTCTATTGCTCTGCAGGGTATGCGTTTAGCTGACCCCAAACTGGGTGAGACCTTCTTGGTTTTGGGGCTGGGCTTGCTTGGCCAAATTGCAGTCCAATTACTTGTAGCCAATGGCTGTCGGGTTATCGCAACAGATTTGGATCCAGCTCTGGTAAAGCGTGCAGAAGGGTTTGGTGCGGTAGGAGCGTACCCAGGTTCTGACGTTGTATCATTATGTTCTGATATGACTGCTGGATATGGTGTTGATGGTGTTTTGGTATGTGCTGGTACGTCCAGTAATCAACCTATAGAGCTATGTGGTTCGGCTACACGAGAGAAAGGGCGTGTTGTAGTTGTTGGTGCAGTACGTATGGATATTCCCAGAGAGGATTTCTTCAAAAAAGAAATTGACGTGGTAATTTCCCGTTCGTATGGACCAGGTCGTTATGATCCTTTTTATGAAGAAAATGGTAATGACTATCCTTTGCCTTATGTTCGTTTCACCGAACAACGAAATATGCAGGCATTTTTAGAGTTAATATCTAGTGGGAGTATGAATGTTGAATCTTTGGTTACCCATCGCTTTGAGGTAAACGAGGCTGATTCGGCATATGCTTTGATTGAAGGACAAAAAACAGAGCCTTATTTAGGAATATTGATGAAATATCAACCTAATAAACAGGAACCTGAGTTTGCAAAACGTATTGGCACTTCTACATTACCTATTAATTCAAATAAAGTAGGTGTTTCATTTTTTGGTGCGGGTAATTATGCAACAGCAAGTTTATTGCCTCCGTTGAAAGGTGATGCTGATATTGAGCTTCGTGGTTTGGTGACGGCGAGTGGCCGTACGGCTCAAGGTGTTGCGAGCCAATTTGGCTTTTCATTCTGCGCTAACTCTTATGAAGAACTATTAGCTGAAGACTCTGATGCGATTATGGTGGTAACGCGTCATGATACTCATGCTGACTCTGTCGCTAGAGCATTGTCGGCGGGCAAGCATGTATACGTTGAAAAGCCATTGGCATTGACCGTGGAAGAATTAACTGTCGTTAATGCTGCATATGCTACTTCTGCTGCAAGTGTCATGGTGGGCTTTAATCGTCGGTTTGCTCCATTGACATTGAAAGCACGATCTCACTTTGAGCATGTGAAGTCACCTTTGGTTGTTAATATTCGAATCAACTCTGGGCACATTCCTGCCGATCACTGGATTCAGGACCCTGAAGTGGGTGGTGGTCGTATCATTGGTGAAGGCTGCCATTTTGTAGATCTTGCTTCTGCATTGGTGGAGTCTAACCCTGTTAGTGTAAGCAGTTTTGGAACATCAAAAGATAACAAATCTGCAATGCTCAATGATAATGTCACAATCTCATTGGAGTTTGCCAACGGTAGTATTGCGAATATAATTTATACGGCTGATGGTTCGAAAGCCTTGTCGAAAGAGTATATTGAGGTCTTTGGTGGTGGTCGTTGTGCCATTTTGAAAGATTTTAAGGAATTAGAGCTGTATTCTGGTGATGATGATGTCGAAATAGTCAAATCTTCTTCTCAGGATAAAGGGCAGAAAGACATGCTGGCTGAATGGCTGCAGTCTATTAAATCTGGTGAGCAGTGTGTTAGTTATGAATGCTTGATGAGTAATAGCCTGGCAACTATTATGGCGGTGGAGTCATTGGCAACGGGTTCCCGTTTAACTGTTGATATGTCTGTGTTGAATAATGTCTGATATAGAGAAGATTAAAGTAATTAAAGATCATATACTGGCCGCTGCTCGCGAATCTTCTTTCGCGGGCAGTGACCCATTTGATGGTTTGAATAGTCGTTTCTTCTCGCTATTTCCAGGTTTGAAACGCGGAAAATTTGGTTTGGCCTGGATTCAGTTGAATAAGCGTTCTCCAATTAACCTTCGTCCACTGTTGCAGGTTCCGTTGGCCAGAAACCCAAAGGGAATTGCCTTGTTTATTCTGGGTCTCATTGATGATTATAAGCGTACGAATGATGCGGATTATCTGGATGAGGCTGTAGAATTGGCTAATTGGCTATTGACGCAGCAGAGTGAAAAAAACATTTGGAGGCATTCATGTTGGGGCTATCATTTCGATTGGAATGCCAGGGCATTTTTTGTCCCTAAAGGAAAGCCAAATGTTATTACTACAATTTATGTGGCTCAGGCGTTGTATGCTTTAGGTGAGCTGGTTGATAATGAGTTTTATATAGAGGCATCGGTAAGTGCTGCGGACTTTATTGTTAAGGTTCTTTATACAGAAAGTGATGGGCGAAATTTCTTTGCTTATATACCCGGTGAAACTGCGTTTGTACATAATGCAAGTTTGTGGGGAGCTGCATGGGTGTCATTTATTGCACAAAAAACTGCTAATGAAAAATATAAAGATTTGGCATTGAAGGTCGCAAGGCAATCTGTTTCTGAGCAAGCCGAGGATGGCTCTTGGGTTTATGGTGCGCGGCATCATCATCAATTTATTGACGGCTTTCACACAGGGTATAACCTGGAGGCGCTGGATTTAATACGAAAATCTTTGGGCGTGTTTGAATTTGACTCTACAATTAATAAAGGGCTTGAGTACTACAAAAGTTCTTTGATTGATTCTGACGGCTCTGCAAAATATTATAATAATGAAAAATATCCATTGGATATGCACTCCGTTACACAGGTTGTTATTACTTTGTTGAAGGTTGGTGGTAGTTCTGACGACCTTGAGTTGGCTAGTCGGGTATTGAAACGCTCAGTTGAAACGTTATATTTACCAGGCTCGGGTCGGTTTGTTTATCAAAAATATAAGTATTACTCCAATAAGATTGATTACATGCGTTGGACTCAGGCTTGGGTTTATTATTCTTTCTCAAAATATGAAAGGTTCATGTCTGATTGTGAAAAGAATAAAAATCAATGATTATGAGCTTATTGTACCGTCGATCAATGATCGTGACACTAATTGCTGTGCATAGCTGCTATGGCCGAAAGCCCACTAAATATTTCTTGGAGGGGTGATATGAAACACGGTTTTATTCGTTCACATCGCAATACCTACAGTGCATTTTTTCGCTTGATTGATTTGTTTGTCATCTTTTTGGTTTTGTCTTTGTCTCTGGTCACTTATGGTCTGGAAATGACGTCGCTGTATGTCAGTGCGGCATTTGCAGCGATTGTTGGTTATCTTCTGGTAGCTGAGTCGTTCGATGTATATCGCTCCTGGCGAGGCGCTTCAGTTGTACATATGTTAACGGTGACAGCAGGGGCTTGGGTGATCGTTTGTATGGCAATGCTGGTGTTCAGTTTCTTTGCCAAAATCAGTGAAACA
>Ga0193958_1000596_pt1 | contig 12924 bp, 13 predicted proteins | sample FB_1_MG_FD_140320 | JGI IMG/M metagenome (GOLD analysis project Ga0193958, IMG submission 140320) | Microbial mat bacterial communities from the Broadkill River, Lewes, Delaware, United States - FB_1_MG | ecosystem: Environmental > Aquatic > Freshwater > River > Microbial mats | place: USA...
CCACCGCCAAGATTCCCTACTTGCCCCCTGACCATGCTTATCACGTATCTACGAGTTGATACTGATGGTCGATACCCTAGCTACAAGCAAATCACCGATACTGAGCGTGCGGAACCTAACCGTCACTGTTGAAGATGGTCGTGAGTTATTAAAAAACGTTAGTTTTGATATTCATGACAAAGAAGTTGTGGGCCTGCTGGGGCCTAATGGCTCAGGGAAAACCTCACTATTACGCTGTCTTTATGGGAGTCAATCTCAATACCAAGGCGATATTTACCTAAACGAAAAGCCGTTATCTAAGTTGTCGCTTAGGGACAGAGCTCGTCAAATTGCAGCGGTCACCCAAGAATCTCCTGCCGACTTTCAACTGACGGTGGAAGCGGTTATTCGCACTGGACGCACGCCACACCAACATTGGCTGACGGGCTTGGACTTCGATGCTGAGTTGGTCATTCGTAAAAATATTGAGCGATTCAAGCTACAGAACTATTTGCACCGTGATATTAGCGAGCTTTCTGGTGGGGAACGTAAACGCGTCCTGTTATGTCGAGCACTGGTGCAAGAGCCTAAATTGTTGTTACTGGATGAGCCCTGTAACCACCTTGATATCTCAAATCAACTCAGTTTGCTGCAACAGCTGCGTGACTTACGTATCGGCTGCTTAGTCTCCTTACATGACTTTACACAAGCAGTACGCTTTTGCGATCGCTTATTAGTACTGGATCAAGGCCGCATTGTGAGTTCAGACAATGCAAAAGCAGGTCTTTCTGACAAGGTGTTTACAGAAGTATTTTCCATCCACGCCAATACTTATCACAACCCATGGCAGGAGTGGTCTTTTTACCCCTTGCCTTTTAATGAAACCACCAACTCCAACCCCTCACTTATTTCCAAGGAATAAACATGTTAAACAGAAAATTGCTTCTTCCCGCAGTCATGCTTGCCGCACTAAGCAGCAACAGTCTCGCATCTGACTTTCCCGTTACAGTGAAAAGCTGTGATCGGAGTGTTACGTTTGAAAAGTCCCCGCAGGCAGCGGTTATCCACGATCAAAACATGAGCCAAATGGCATTTGCACTTGATTTACAGAAGAACATCGCTGGGCTAACTGGTATTACTGGCTGGTATAAAACGAGTCCAGCTTTTAAACAGGCACAGGGGGATATACCGGAGCTTGCACCGAAATACCCGACCAGTGAGAATATTCTGAGCGCTGATGCTGATCTGTTCTTTGCAGGCTGGAACTATGGGATGCGTGTGGATGGTGATTTAACGCCACAAAGCTTAGGTAAGTTGGGTGTACCTGTGCTCGAACTCAGTGAGTCCTGTGTGCATCTGAGTAAGTCTGGCCCTGATGCGTCTATGGACTTACTTTATAATGATATGTTGCGACTGGGTGCTGTTTTTGGTGTGAAAGAAAAAGCGGAAGCCTTGGTTAGTCAGTGGAAAGATAGATTGAAAAAGGTGACTGACAAGATTGCAGGAAAAGCGCCGGTCAAGGTGTTCTTGTATGACTCTGGTGAAGATAAAGTGTTCACGTCAGGACGCTTTGGTATGCCCACTGCATTAATTCGTGCTGCGGGTGGCAAAAATGTGATGGATAATATTGATTCTAGCTGGAGCAAAGTGGGCATAGAGGCCGTCATGCAAGCCGAGCCAGAGTTTATTATTCTGGTTGATTATCAAAAAGGAGGCTGGAAGGCATCTTGGGAGTTTCTTAAGAGCCACCCTGTGCTATCTACCTTAGAAGCAGTGCGTAAAGAGCGTTTCTTACCTCTCGAATACGGTGAAATTACACCGGGCCCTATGAATATTGGTGCCATCGAAAAGCTTGCCGCTAAGATGCACGCCGACCAATAAGCGATGTGATAAACGCTCAATATGACAACTCAACAAAAAGATAGCCTAGCAGCTAAACAGCATCTGCCTTTGGCAGCTTCGCTGATTTTTATTATCGGATTATTGGGCTTAAGCAGTATCATGATCGGTGTGAGTGATATTGATCCGGGCCAAGTGATGCGTATCTTATTGCGTAGCTTTGGCCCTGATGCATTTGCCGATGACATTATTGTCGACTGGCGTAATTCTCAGGCTGTTATTGTGACTGAACTCAGGGCTCCAAGGATGGTGTTAGCCATGCTAGCCGGTGCTGGTCTAGCAGTCTCTGGTGCAGCGCTTCAGGCAGCTACTCGTAACCCATTGACAGACCCGTTTTTACTCGGTGTCTCTTCTGGTGCCTCCATGGGGGCGGTATTAGTGATTTCGCATACGGGGATGTTGATTGGCATTTATACCATTCCTGTCTTTAGTTTTATTGGCGCGCTGATTTCATTTTTTCTGTTGCTGTTTCTACTAAAAAGGCCACAAAATCAGCGCCCTGATCGACTGGTGCTATCAGGTGTGGCTATCTCATTTTTATTGATGGCGGCGACCAATGCCTTGATCTTTCTTGGGGATCAACGAGCAGCGCAGTCGGTTGTCTTTTGGATGTTAGGGGGGCTAGGGCGTGCAACTTGGGAGCTATTACTGCTGCCAAGTATTTTCGTTTGTATGGGTATCCTTGCACTATTTTGGAACGCTTGTAACCTCAACGCCATGATGATGGGGCAAGAAACGGCGGCAGCCTTGGGTATTTCAGTACGTCGAACGCAAATAACCATTTTATTACTGGCAACACTGGTGACGAGTTTGATTGTTTCGTTGACGGGTACTATTGGGTTTGTCGGCTTAGTCATCCCTCATATCATGCGGACATTTGTCGGGGGAGATAATCGGGTACTGCTTGTTTTCAGTGCCTTGGCAGGGGCTGTATTTATGTTATGTGTAGATATACTGGCTAGGCAGTTATTGGCTCCGCAAGAGCTACCAATCGGTATTATCACGGGGGCTGTTGGTGGAAGCTATTTCTGCTATTTACTGGCTCGTCGGTAAACAGCTTATTTCAAACAGACCTCAAAACATGCCCCACCCCTAGGTTGATTAGTCGCCTGCACCTGCCAGTGGTAGCGCTTAGCAACTGCTTGTACCAATGCAAGTCCTAAACCAAAGCCCCCTGTTTTACGGTCTCGACTTTCATCGCTGCGATAAAATGGCATAAAGACTCGTAACTTATCTTTTTCATCAATACCGTCCCCATCATCACTCACTTTTAATACAAAGCCTTGTTCGCCGAAACGCTGTAATTGAATCTGTACTTGATGATGCGCGTAGTGCAGCGCATTATTGATAAGGTTATCAATCACGAGTTGAAGGTGTGCAGGAACAATTTCCAGCATGATTGTGTCATCTAGTTCATGTTGAATCACAGTGGTAGTGCTGCTAAGTGAGTTGATACGCGTTTTAATAAATTGCCCAAAGTTGATAGTTTGTAAATTGGGTTGTAACTGAGTCTCTGTGATGCGCCCTAGGCTTAAGACACTTTGGGTCAGCTCATCCATATCACTGATGTAATGATCAAGGTTATCCAGTAGTGCCTGTGATGTGGAGTCTAATTGTTGAGGGTTGATCATGCCTAGTGCAAGTCGCATTCGAGCAAGTGGGGTGCGTAGTTCATGTGCGATGGCATGGTTCATGACTTTTTGCTCTTGTTGCTGTGCATCTAGCTTATCGGTCATTTGATTAAAGCTTTTGGCTAATTGACCAATTGGGTGGGGTAAGTTCTCATCAGCACGTTGTGTGATACCGGCACCGTATTGGTCGGTTAGACCTTGCAAGGCTTTAATGGATCGTTCAATTCTTGCGCTTAAAAAGTACAAGACAGCAGCACAGCTAAGTGCGCCTAATAACACCCACAGTAAGGGCAAGATAGCGATAAAGTCATAGTGGTCCAATGACTTTGTGTGTATAGGTGTGGCCACTGGTTTTTGTGGGAGGTCGGTAATGAGCAAGTAGCCTTGCTGAGCAGGAATAGGGTACACCGCTGCAAGTTTTTCATCAGAGTGCTTAAACTGGTAAACCGAGATACCGTGTGGTTTCCCACGTAATGCAACGTGCGTTAAAAAGCGCGTATACATTTCCTCATCTAACCACTGTGTGCAAAAGTCAGTACAGTTACGGGTTTGGGTGCCTTGTTGTATGAGTGGGTGTTGTGTATTGCTTTGCAGTGCCTGATAAAGTGGTGTGCTTATGTGTTGTATGTCGATGATGAAGTCGTTTAATTCATCTTGCTCTAAATAGGATGAAATAGCTAGTGTGATGACAAGACCCGTGATACATAAGGTACTGATAATACCTAGGTACAGTTGAGCGAATAAAGAGAGTCTCATGAGGGACTTACCAGTATATAGCCTTTGCCACGCACAGTTTTAATTTGGATGTTGGACGAGGGAGTATGCAGCTTTTTGCGAAGGGTAGACAGGCGCATATCAACAGAGCGATCAGTGGCCTCGTATTGAATTCCCCGCAGCTGCTCAAAGCAAAAATGACGACTGACAACAGTGCCAGCGTGTTGGATCAGTAGCACTAATAGTTCATATTCTGCATCGGTTAGATCCAGTAAAGCTCCTTCAAGGTAGCTTTCCCTGCGACGCGTATTAATTGATAAATGACCCGCTTTGAGCATGTGAGTGTCTGTCGGTGCTGGCGCTTGTGTTCGTCGAAATAAGGAATGAATGTGCGCCAATAGCACATGGGGGCGTATGGGTTTGACAAGGTAATCATCTGCACCAAGGTTGAGTGAAGAAACCTCGGTAATATCATCCTCACAAGCGGTCAGCATCAGAATTGCCCCATGATAAAACTCACGACTCTGGCGGCAAACCTCAATCCCATTTAAGCCGGGTAACATGATGTCCAAAATGACAAGGTCAGGCTGTTGTGTGCGAATGGCATCTAGTGCGGCATCGCCATGATCAATATGCTGCACTTGAAAGCCTTCGCTAGTGAATAGCAAAGTCAGTAGACGTGCAATTTCATGATCATCCTCTACCAATAAAATTGATTGCATGGTGTGCTCTTCAAGGCCTTTCATGGGTGGTGATACCAAATAAAAGTCATTATGCCATTAGCCTAGCGGGTACGAATAGTGATGGTGACAGCCTTTGACCGTTGCTTACATTTGCTTACTGGATTGAAGGCCATTCGCGCTCTTACATTATGTCTACTGTTTACGCTAAAAGAGAAAGAAAAATGAAACGAGTCACGTTATTAGGGGTGCTGGTTAGTGCTTGCTTATTGACTGCGTGTGATAGTGGGTCAACCACGACTAGCACCAATGCAACGACTACAAGTACAGCAACAACCAACCCAACTACAGTCACCGGCAGCACTGATCCTAACTTTACAATTGTCAATCATAGCGATGCAGGCTTTTCTGGTCTGAACCGTAAAGTGGTGGTGTTTGATATTCCCATTTATGCGGCATCTGGTGTAGAAGATCAGAAGTTGCTACATGCCGCCAATATCATGGCTCAGTACCTTGATAATGATGAAGATGGCGCGGTGGATAATCCGGCAGTGTTGAATGCGATGCAAAGCAATATGGCATTTATGGTGATGTGGAAGAAAGAGGGGGACTTATCGAGTGTGGGAGAGCCGCCAGCTGGTCGATTAGGACAAGATCTTGGTGCTGATGAAACGGTTCCTGCATGGCATACTAATGGACAGACTGGGCGCTTTGATGCCTCACTAGAAGAGGTTTGGCATATTATTACCCATGCAGGTTATGCAAGTGCGTATGCCGATGAGTTTGGTGAGTACCAAGGCACTTCATTGACAAATGCAATGGATCTTGCTCGTGGAGGGCAGTTCACGACCGTTCCAACAAGCTATCCTGCAAATGCGTGGTATAGCTATGGGGATACAACTTGTACATATAATTGCATGGCGACTGAGTATTTCTATTGGGCGATGTCCTCGATGCTTGGTGCACAGAAAAACCGTTTCGATGAAATCAGTGATGAGTGGAAACTAAATACGCGTGCATTGGTTGAGTCTCGTGACCCTGCAATGTTTACATTACTGACAAATAGCCGTTATCACTTTCCAAGCAAGTTACCAGATGGAAGCTATCGCCATTGAACACTAAAGGGGTGAGTGTGTAAGCTGTGGTATAGGCGCATGTTAATACGCGCCTATGCTATTGGGGGCAGCAGGCTGTACCTTGGACTCACCAGAGAGGTGTAAAAAGGCATCCAGTAGGCTGTTGCAGCGCGTTTGCTCAAGCAATGATTGAGGTGTGGCTTGTTGCAGTAATGTGCCTTTATTTAAGAGTAATATTTGATCTGCAGATTCTGCTTCATCCATTAAGTGTGTCGCCCACAATACGCCGATCTTACGTGTCTTGCAGAGCTGGTGAACATAGTTGAGCAGTAAATCACGAGAAGCGGCATCGAGTCCCACCGTTGCTTCATCCATTAAGAGCAAGCGGGGTTCTGCTAACAGTGCTCGTACCAGTTCAATTTTGCGACGGTTCCCCCCGCTGAGCGCCCGACACGGTTGTTTTGCAACATCACTTAATTGCAAACGCGCCAGCTCTTCATGGGCGCGTGCAGCCACTTGCTTTTTACTCATGCCACGCAATTGCCCATAAAACTGTAGGTTTTCCATCACAGTTAAATCCAGATCTAAGGCTTGTTGCTGGAATACAATACCCAGTGCTGCCAGTGCTTTAGTGGGTTGTTTTTGCAGGTTAATACCATCAATGTGTACGCTGCCTGCCTCTGGGTTAAAAAGGCCGGTGAGCACTTGAAATAAGGTACTTTTTCCAGCACCGTTTGGCCCTAACAAGGCGTAAAAGCCAGCATTGATTTCAAAGCTAACTTGATTAAGTGCCTGAGTTTGTCCGTAGTATTGGCTGATTGTGTTGACACTTAGCAAGGCTTTAGAGGCTGGTGAGGATTGAGTCATCATGGGCATTACTCTTAGATAAATAGCCGGATAATAAAGTGGGGTACTGTTGTAGAAGTTGGTTCTGTAACTGACTAATAGCGGGGTCTTCTAGGGAGCGGGGGCGAGGAAGATTAATGGGGTAATCTAAAATCACGGTACTGGGTCTGGCGGATAAAAAAATGACTCGATCAGCCATGCTTAATGCCTCGCGTAAGTCATGTGTGACAAACAACACGATGGACTGTGTATCTTGCCAAAGTGTGAGTAGCATCTGGCGTAAATGATTAGCAGTTGGCGCATCTAAGGACTGAAATGGCTCATCCATTAAGAGCAGCTGGGGTCGATTGATAAAGGCTCGCAGCATTGAGACGCGTTTTTTCATACCGCCAGATAATTGGGTAGGAAAGTACTCTGCAAACTCAGATAAATCGGTCTGTGTGAGTAAGTGTTGTAATCGTGTGTGGCTGTCAGCGTTTTTGCTTGGCATGACCAGCTCAATATTTTGCTGCACAGTAAGCCAAGGCATTAGGCGAGACTCTTGAAACATAAAACCCAGTGAGGGTGGGCTTGTGTCTGTGCTTGCGGTGTGGGTGTTGAGTGAGACTTGCCCGCTAAAGTCTTGATCAATACCCGCAACAATGTTCAGTAAGCTAGTTTTGCCAGTGCCTGAGGGGCCAACAATGGCAATAAATTCACCGGCATTCGCTTTAAGTTGTAAGGCTTGAATGGCTTGTGTGCCATTATTAAAGGTTTTGTTTTGAATATGAATATTAAGAGTTGTCATATCGCCACCGATTAAGACGCGTTTCAAGTGGGCGCACCAGCAGGGCTTCTAGACTTAATACCACCATTGCAAAGGCAATGGTGTAAGCCAGAATACTACTAATATCAAAGAACTGGAAAAAGGTACTGAGCTGAAAACCAACCCCGTTACTGCGACCTATCAGCTCTACCACCAACACAATTTTCCAGATGAGTGATAATCCATTGCGCCCTGCAGCAAAAATATAGGGGTAGAGCTGGGGTAAATAGACTTTGCGAAAAGTGTCCGAGGGGCTGAGTCGATAGACCATTGCCACTTGCATTAACTCTTTGTCAATGGCGCGTGAGCCTTCACGGATAATGGTAATAACGGTAGGAATTTTATTCAGGGTGACGGCTAAAATAGCGGCTACTTCGCCCAAGCCAAACCAGATATAACACAAAATAATGGTCACAAGCGCCGGAATATTTAAACCCAGCACCAATAAGGTATCCAGTAGCTGATCCCATAATCGACGATTACCCATAAGGATACCCACCGCCGTGCCAATTAACATGGCACAGATAAAGCTGATTGCAACCCGTGTTAGGGTGATGGCAAGGTGATAAAGTAGCTCACCTTCATAGAGCTCATACCACAGCGTTGCTAACACATGGCTGGGCGTGGGTAATACTCGGCTATTGGCGATTAGCGCTGCGATTTGCCAAAGCAGCAATAAGACCACCAGTGACAGTATTCGAATGTTGGTTGGGCTGATGCGCGGCATTTAGTTAAGTATTTTCTGGCAAGTTTCCTTGGGGAAGTCAGCCCAAAATGTGCCCTCACTAAGGGTTTTGGCATCACCGACTAACTGCTTACCACCAATACTGGCCATTAGTGCATAGGCCTTTGCTGCCTCATCAATGTGCTTTTGTGATAAGCACTCTGGAATCCCTTGGCGAAACTCATCACGCAGCGTTGTGAAAAGTGTTTCATTATCTGTGGCTTTCATGCGTTTTTTTAAAGCAAGCCACAGCGTATCCGAGTTACGAAGCTGGCTTTTTGCTTGGTAAGAGGCTTGGATAAACTGTGTGATGAGTGCTTGATTTTTATCAGCAAATTCATCACTGACCACCCAGCCTAATAAAGGAATGGGGCCGTCAATTTCCAATGACTTTAGCATCTGGGGAATATCAATCAGTGTTCTCATGCCGGAGGCTTTAAGGCGGGCATTGTAGTGCCAGAAATTGAGTGCGGCATCAACATCGCCTTGTTTGGCGATTTCATTCAATAAAGGCGGAGCAGCAAACTGCGGAGTGATACTGTCTTTTAAATCTTTCCCTGTTATTTTTTGATAGTGCGCTCGGAGCAATAGCCAAGATTTATCCACAGGCCCACCAGCAATACCAATTGTCTTACCAGCTAAGTCAGTCACCTGTTTGATCGGGGAGGCATCAGCCACCATGACCGCACCCACGGCATTGGAGTAGGGAATAAAAGTATAATGCTTGCCCTCAGCACGTTGTCGGCTGACCCAAATCCAATCTGAGACGATCATGTCCGCAGCACCGCCTTGTAAAGCGACTTTGGTGGCATTATTAGAAGCCAAAGGTACTACATGTAATTTAAAGCCATTTGCTTTGGCTAATTGCTGGTTTTTTATGGTGTCTAATTCCCAGTTCACTGTCCCAAACTTTAAAACACCAACCCGTAATTCCGGTAAGTCGTTAGCGGCTGCCTGAGCGATAAATACAGCGGACAGAGCAACGGCTGACAAAATATATTTCAATGGATTTTTTTTCATAGAAACTCCTAGCGTTTGGTTTTTTTGAGTAAGCCGCGTTGTGGCTTATAGCCATAAACTGCCAATAAAAAGAAAAGACAAAATGTACCTAAAACGGTTAATGCAGCGACCCCATTAAATTGCCCATATAGCGAAAAACGAATTAACTCAACAGCGTGAGTAAAGGGGTTAAAGGTCGCTAATTGGTGGACGACTTCAGCACCGGACTCTTGTAGTTTCCAAAGCGGATAAAGGGCGGTGGACATAAAGAACATTGGGAAAATAACGAAATTCATGGTGCCTGCGAAATTTTCAAGTTGCTTTACATAGACAGACAGTAATAAGCCCAATGCGCCTAACATGAGCCCTGATAAAAACAGTGCTGGTAGGGCTGTGACCCAGCCGCTTAAGGGAATATTGACTTGAAAAGCCCAACATAGTGCTAAGAAGGCATAAGCTTGGATGAGTGATAATAAAGTGCCAGCAAGGAGCTTAGCCAGCAGTAAGAACCAACGCGGTAATGGCGCGGTTAGCAGCAATTTCATCAAGCCAACTTCACGGTCATAGACCATTGCTAGAGAAGATTGCATGCCATTAAACAGTACCACCATGCCTAATAATCCGGGAACCACATATTCCTGATATTCGATATAGCTGTCATAGGGAGGAATAATGGAGACGCCAAATATATTTTGAAAGCCTGCTGCAAAAACAATAAGCCATAACATAGGGCGCACCAATGCGGATAACAGGCGGCCTTTTTGATGCCAGAACTTGAGTAGTTCACGGCGGCTAATTGCCACAATGGCATGATAAGCAAGTGTGATATTCATAAGCCAACTAATGGGTAAGATAATGTTTTCCTCTGTTTGTAATATTAGCACTCGTGTGGGTGTTTGTACTGTGAGGCATACAACTCTGTACTCACAGTCAATAGTTACTGTTTTCAGTCAATAGATGATCCTTGATATAGTGAAATAGGACTTAATGAGTCAGGATGAAGAGGAAATCATATGTTAAAAAGAACCAGTCAATTATTAATGGGCGCGGTATTAACAGCTGGCCTATCTGTCACTAGCGTTGCTGCTGATTCGGGAAAAATCTTTGTTAGTTCCGAAAAAGACCACTCTGTTATGGTCTTGTCAGCGAAGGATTACCAAGTATTAAAAACTATTGAAACCGCTGAACGCCCTAGGCACATGGCGTTTAATGCTGACAAAAGCAAAATTTATGTGGCTTGTGGTGATGGTGAGTCTGTGGACATTATTGATGTTGCCAGTTTGAGTGTGACCGATCAGGTGGAAGATATTGATGATCCTGAAGCCTTTGATTTAAGCCCCGATGGTCAATTGCTGTATATGTCATTGGAGGATCAAGGTGAGTTAGGGGTGATTGATCTGGCGGAAAAGTCCTTGAAAAAAACCATTGAGGTTGGAGACGAGCCAGAAGGTGTGTTAGTGAGTCCTGATGGCAACACGGTCTATGTGACCTCAGAAGTGGCGAATATGGTGCATGTGGTGGATGTAAAAACATGGACATTAAAAGCCAATATTGTGGTGGGGTCTCGTCCACGTCGCATGGCCTTGACGCCTGATTTAAGCCAACTGTGGGTGACTAGTGAATTAGATGCCTCAGTGAGCATTATTGACACCGCTGCCTTAAAAGTTAGTAAGCGCATTGAATTTAAGCCGAAAGGGTTTCGTAAAGAAGATATAACCCCAGTGGGTATTACCTTAACGGCGGATGGGAAAACGGCTTATGTTGCCATGGGGCGTGCAAATCATGTAGCTGTGGTAAATATGCTGACACACAAGGTTGATGACTATGTGCTTGTTGGGAGTCGTGCTTGGAATACTGCCTTAAATAAAGATGAAAGCCGCTTATTTGTGGCAAATGGTTTGAGTGATGATATTTCCATTATTGATACCAAGCAGCGCAAAGTCCTTAAATCAGTACCGGTTGGCCGTGTGCCTTATATGGTGCTAGTCGATGGTTAGGCAAATGTCATTAGCGCTCGCCATGCTATTGGGTGTGTTAGGAGGCTTAGTCGCGTTAGTATCTCCTGCGATGGCAGCGGATAGTGAGTTTCCCATTGTGATGCTTGCTTTGGAGGATGATACGCGCTATGGAAAAAAACAGCTGTTTGCACGCTTTCAGGGACAAGCCTTAGGGCGCCCTGTGGCGGGTGCAAAAGTGGCTTTAAAAGAAGTGAAGTTTCATGGTGCGGCGTTGGGAGTTCGCTTTAGTTTGCGTGTGGTTGAAGAGAAAACAATGCCAGCACTCGCCGAAAAAGTAAGCGCCTTACATAAACAAGGTGTGAGCTTTTTTCTAAGTGACCTTCCTGCGACGGCATTGAGCGAGTTAAGCCAGCAATTTAGTCAAGAGAAGCTGTATTTTTTTAATGTATCTGCTGCGGATAATGCTCTAAGGCAAACGCAATGTGCTGCAAACCTATTTCATGTGCTGCCCAGTGATTCCATGAAAGCGGATGCTATTGTTCAATACTTGGTCAGTAAAAAATGGAAGAAGGTATTGCTATTGCGCGGTGAACACCCCACTGATTTGGCAAAAAGTGCAGCCTTTAAGCGAGCAGTTAAGCGTTATGGTTTGACGCTGGTGGATGAGCGTGCGTTTGTGATTAGCAATGACCCTCGTGAACGCCAGAAAAACAATATTGCATTGTTGACTGGTGGGCGCTATGACGTGATTTATGTTGCTGATAGTCAAGGTGAGTTTGCAAGGGAAGTCTCTTATCAAGGTATTTTACCTCGGCCTGTTGTTGGCGATGAAGGCTTGGTGGCACGTACATGGCATTGGGCTTGGGAGCGACATGGCGCACCACAGCTAGAAAAACGTTTTGAGAAAAAGCATAAACGTCCTATGGCAGACCCCGATTGGGCGGCATGGATGGCGGTTAAAGTCATTGCCAAAGCGGTGCAGGTGACAAAAACGGTAGAGCCTTCTGCCTTAGTTGCATTTTTAACGTCGGATCAAGCGGTGTTTGATGGTTTTAAGGGAAATCGCTTGAACTTTAGGGCGTGGAACCATCAGCTTCGCCAGCCAATGTTATTAAGTACTCATAACTGGGTGATTGATCGCGCGCCAATGGCAGGCTTTCTGCACCAGAGCAACAATCTTGATACTTTGGGCTTTGATCAACGGGAAGTGAGTTGTCAGCTTTAAGGTATCGTGGCCTCTGCGGGTAAAATGACCGGCAGAGGTGTTGCGCGCACCAGTGGCAGACCCTGTTCAGACCAGCCATCGGTACCATTTTTATACCAATACACTTGCTGATAACCATAGCTTGCAGCGCGGATTGCTGCATTCCATGACATCCAACAATCCGCGATACAATAAAATACTAATTCTTTATCAGGTTGGCCTTGGGTGAGCTGTTGTAGATTATATTGAAAATAACGCTCAATCAGTGCGCTTAACTGGCCTCGCCCCACATTGGGCAACCACACACTGCCTTGGATATGGTTGCGTTTTTCACTGGGAAACCAAATTCCCCCAAAGTCCATTTCAGGATCACGTTGAATACCTGATACATCAATCAGTGTTAAATCAG